>JABAHQ010005738.1_pt1 | contig 11472 bp, 12 predicted proteins | sample 7062091 | NCBI WGS metagenome assembly JABAHQ01 (sample SAMN14534359, study PRJNA622989) | marine sediment metagenome | biome: marine biome [ENVO:00000428]; feature: marine pelagic biome [ENVO:01000023]; material: deep marine sediment [ENVO:00002113] | place: India: Gulf of Kutch | collected...
GAAGGTGATGGAGCAGGCGGACAACCCGGAAGCATTCGCCCGGGCACTTCAGGATGCCGGTTACGCCACGGACCCGGCCTATGCCGACAAGATCCAGGACATCATGGAGCGGCCCACCCTTGGCGCCGCCATCGATGACGGGAAGGAAGGGGAGTAAGCTGTCATGAGTCTGCTCAATACCGGACTGACCGGCATACTGGCGAACCAGAAAGCACTGGAGACCACCAGTAACAACATCACCAATGCCAACACGCCCGGCTACAGCCGGCAGCGCGCTGATTTTGTCTCGAACCCGTCACAGGTGACCGGTGATGGCTACATCGGTCAGGGGGTGGACATTGCCGATATTGAGCGCCTGAACGACCGGTTCATCAATACCCAGCTGCGCTCGGATACCACGCTTCATGGCGAGCAGAAAGCGCTGGTTGAAAACCTCAACGGGCTGGATGATCTCCTGGGGAATGAGGAAACGGGGCTCAACCAGTCATTGACGCAGTTCTTCGGCACTCTTCAGGATGCGGCGGAAAGCCCGGCTTCCAGCTCGCTCCGGGAACAGGCCCTGAACCAGGCGGATAACCTCGTGTCGCGGTTCCGTTCGGTGGACAGCCAGCTGCGTTCCCGGGAAGCCACCGTGGACAGCCGGATCTCGGCCAATCTCGCTGACATCAATTCCCTGGCGGACGGGATCGCGGAACTGAACCTGGCCATCGCCGAGGCGCCCGGGCGTGCGAGTGGCCGGGAGGCCAATGACCTTCTGGATAAGCGCGATGAGAAACTGCGCCAACTGTCCGAACTGGTTCAGGTTCAGACCAGCGAGAACACGGACGGCACCCTTGATGTCAGCATCGGCAAGGGCCAGGGGCTGGTCAGCAAGGGCAACAGTGCGACCCTGTCCCTGACCGGCTCCACCGAGCAGGCCGGCCGGCGCGAGGTGGTGCTTGAGGGCATCGGCGAGAACCGGGCGATCACCCATGAACTGACCGGTGGTGCCCTCGGCGGCAACCTGACCTTCCGGGACGAGATCCTGGAGCCGACCATCAACGGGATTGGTCGGATTGCCCTCGGCCTGTCGGAGAGCATCAACCAACAGCACCGGCTGGGGCAGGACCTGAACGGCCAGCTGGGTGGCAACTTTTTCCGGGATATCAACTCAGAGGCACTGGCGCGGGGGCGGATCACGCCTGCCGGGGACAATCCCGGCCCGGACGACCGCCAGGCGCGGGTGAACATTACCGACAGCAGCAAGCTGGACAATCGTTCCTACACGTTGGAATTCATCGGCCCGGATGACGAGCGTTTCCGCGTTCGCGACGCCACCACGGGGGAGTTCATCAAGAGCGGAACCATCAGCGATTCGCTGCCCGCGACCATCAGCATGGACGGCTTCGAGGTCAAGCTGGAGAGCGGCAGCTTCCAGCAGGGCGATGCCTTTACCATCCGGCCGACCTTCAACGGCGCCCGGGACATTGCGACGGAACTGACCAGCGGCGACCAGATTGCGCTGGCGGCCCCGATTCGCGCGGAGGCGGCCAGCGGCAACCAGGGCTCGGGGTCGATCACCCAGGGCACGATGCTGAACCTTCGGGATCCGGATACTGGGCGTCGCCTGGATGGGCTTGACCAGAACGGCAACCTGGATCCGCCGCTCGAGATCCGCTTCCTCTCCGAGAACCGCTATGAAGTGGTTGATGTCTCCGACCCCGCGAATCCGGAGCCCCTCGAGCCCCCCATGAACAATGTGAAGTTCGAGCCCGGCCGGACCAACACCGTGTTCAGCGGGGACCCCGGTGCCCGGATCGTGACCTCACAGGGGAATGACCTGGGGACCATCAACACCGGGACGGTTTCCAACAACGGCTACCCGGCGGAGAACCTCACCGTCCGGACCCGCGACCCGCAGACGGGCGTCATCTCCACGGAGCCCGTGAGCTATGGCGCGGGATCCTCGGCGGCGCAGATTGCCGAATCGCTCACCAATGCCAGTGGCGTCCAGGCGACGGCCTATACCGAGGCCCGGCTTGAGAACTTCGGTGGCAGCGGTGCCCAGGTGGACATCACGGTGGACGGCACCACCGTCAGCCTCAACGTGTCTGGAACGCTGAACGCGGACAACCTGGAACAGGCCATCAATGACAATGGCAATTTCGGTGACCTCAACCTGAGCGTGATCAATGATGGCAGCCGCGTGACGCTGCGCTCGAGCACCGGCCAGGACATTGGCGTCAGCATTACCGGCGGCAACGCGGATCTGGCCAAGCCGGACCCGTACAGTGACGGGGGTACACTCACCACGGTGGCCCTGAATTCCGGCGACCAGGCCACCGTGGGTGGCGTGGTCGATACCACGCTGTCGGAAGGCGTACGGCTGCAGTCGAATGACAACAACGGGCTCTTCCGGGAAGCGCCGACCACGGCATCCGCCTATAAGGGCTTCCAGTTCGAACTCAGCGGCAACCCCGAGGCCGGGGACCGTTTCCGGATCGAAACCAACACCGGTGGCACATCGGATAACCGCAATGGCCTGGCCCTGGGTAACCTGAATTCCCGGGAACAGCTGGATAACGGCAACTTCAGCTTCACGGACGCCTATGGCGCCGTGGTCGAGGATGTCGGTTCGCGGACCCGTACGGCCCAGGTCGATGAACAGGCCGCCAGCACCCTCAAGGAGCAGTCCCAGAAACAGTGGGAAGAGCAGTCCGGGGTCAACCTGGACGAGGAGGCCGGGCGGCTGGTGCAGTTCCAGAACGCCTACAGTGCCTCTGCCCAGGTGGTCTCGGTGGCCCGTGACCTGTTCAACACCCTGATCGGCACCTTCAACTAGGGGAGGGGATCATGCGTATCTCAACCAGTCAGATCTTCAATCAGGGCATTCAGCAGTTCCAGAACATAACGGCCCAGCAGGCCCGGACCCAGGAACAGATCGCGACCGGCAAGGAAGTACTGCGGCCGTCGGATGATCCGGTGGCCTCCACGCGCATCGTCCAGATCAAGGACGATCTGGCGCGCAGCGAGCAGTACCAGGACACGCTCAACATGACCCGGACCCGGCTTGAGCGCGAGGACAGTACGCTCTCCAACTACACGGACGCGCTTGCCCGGGCCCGGGAGCTGATGGTGAGTGCCGGCAGTGGTGCCCTGAGCGAGTCCGACCGGGCCTCGGTGGCCCAGGAACTGCGGCAGGTCAAGGAACAGATGGTGGACCTGGCCAACACCCGGGGACCCCAGGGCGAGTACCTCTTCGGGGGCTTCCAGAGTGGCGAGAAGCCGTTCACCGAGGATGTTTCCGGGAATATCCAGTACCGGGGGGACGCCGGGGAGCGCTCCGTCCAGATCGATGACGGCGTGACCCTCAAGGTGAATGACAACGGCCGGGAAACCTTCGAGGTCATTCCCAGCGACCGGCCCACGTTCGACACCCGGGCGGCCTCCGGAAACCAGGGCAGTGGCCGGATCAGTACCGGTGTCGTTTCCGACCGCGAGACCGTTGAGCAGTTCTACCCCGACGATCTGGTGGTCGAGATCGCCGACAACGCGGGGAACACTGAATACACGGTGAAATCCCGCAAGACCGGCGAGGAATTCATCACCAATGCGGATTACGTGAGCGGCGAACCGATCGAGGTCAACGGCATGCGCTTCGAGATCAGCGGTGAGCCCGAGGCCGGCGATTCCTTCGCCATTGAGACCGGCGACCAGCAGAGCATCTTCGGCACCATGGAGAAGATGATCGCAGGGCTGGAGACCCATGCCAACACGCCGGAAGGCCGGAAGGCGCTGGAGGACACCATCGACCAGGGGCTCGCCAACCTCCAGAACGCGGAGGACCGGGCCACACAGATCCAGGCCGGCGTCGGCACGCGCCTGAACACCGTCGACTCGACCATGTCCTTCCTCAAGGACAGCGACGTGCTGGCCCAGGAGACGCTCTCGGACCTGGAAGACGTGGATTACGCCGAGGCCATCAGCCGCCTGACCCAGCAGAACTTCACGCTGCAGGCGGCCCAGCAGTCATTCGCCCGGATCTCGCGCCTTTCCCTGTTCGACGCGCTGTGATTGACGCGGCACTGGCCGCGCGTATAATCCGGTGCCGTTGCCGAGGTGGTGGAACTGGTAGACACGCCTGACTCAAAATCAGGTGGCGCAAGCCTTGTGGGTTCGAGTCCCACCCTCGGCACCACGCTTACCCCTCATTGCTCATGAAATGCATTCATGAGACCTATCAGGCCCTGCAGCTGGTCGGCCGCTCTTTAGCCCTTTAATCTTCGACGTCCATGATCCGGAACGCACTACTGGAGGGCTTTCTTGACAGCCAATCACTCAGAGTGGAACCGCGTCGACGACGAGGCAGGAATCACAACTCCTGACCGGCGAAGCGGGGCGATCCTGGCCGTCCTCGGGCTTTTAATGGGGTTTGCCTCTATTTCAACGGACCTCTATCTGCCCGCCATGCCGGCGATGGCCGACGCCCTGGGGGCGGATGTCGGTGTGATCGAGTGGACCGTATCAGGGTATCTGGTCGGGTTCAGCCTCACCCAGCTGATCTGGGGGCCGCTCAGCGATCGCTGGGGCCGCCGTGGACCGGTGGCGCTCGGGCTGGCGTTGTTCATCGCCGGTTCCGCCGGCTGCGCGCTTGCGACCAGTGCCGGCGTGATGATTGGCTGGCGCTTCGTCCAGGCCCTGGGGGCGTGCGCCAGCGTGGCGCTATCCCGAGCCATGGTCCGGGATCTGTACGAGGGCGAGCGGGCGGCCCAGGTGATGTCCACGCTGATGACCATCATGGCCATCGCGCCGCTACTCGGTCCCCTTGTGGGTGGCCAGATCGCGGCGTTCGCCGGATGGCGGGCCATCTTCTGGACCCTGGTTGCCGTGGGTCTGGTTACCCTGCTGGCACTCTGGCATCTGCCGGAGACGTTGACGCCGGAAAGGCGCACCCGCGGAAGGCTCGGTCAGGTATTCCGGCGCTATGGCACGCTGCTCTGCCAGCGGCGGCTGCTCGGGTATATTGCCATCGGCGGTTTCTACTATGGTGGGATGTTTGCCTATATCGCGGGGACCCCGTTTGCCTACATCGAGTATCACGGGGTGCCCGCCGATCTCTACGGCTTTCTTTTTGGCGCCGGCGTGGTGGGGATTATGGCCACTAACATGATCAATGCCCGTGTTGTCCGGCGGGTCGGCATGGACACGATGTTGCTCGGAGGCGCCGCGACTGCGGCATTAAGTGCGGGCATCGCGGCGCTGAATGCAGCCACGGGATGGGGTGGACTCTGGGGCCTTGTGGTTCCGCTGTTCATGGTTGTTTCCATGAATGGGTTCATCATCGCCAATGCGATGGCGGGGGCCCTTGAGGATTTTCCGGAGGACGCGGGGTCTGTTTCAGCCCTGGTGGGCGCCGCCCAGTATGGCAGCGGCGTGTTTGGCTCCGCGCTTGTCGGCTTCCTTGCCGACGGGACGCCCTGGCCCCTGGCCCTGATCGTTCTGCTGGCCACCACGGGAACAATGATCAGCGCGGTCGGGGTCAGGGTTATGCATCGGCGGTCCGTGGCGCCCGAATAGGCCCTGTGTCTCTCAGGCGAGGGAGTCGGCGGCCTCCCGGTATTCGGCATCCGTGACCTTCTCCAGCCAGTCAACGGGCTTGCCGTCCAGCGCCTCCTGGATCGCGATGTGGGTCATCGCGGTATCCGGAGCGGCCCCGTGCCAGTGCCGTTCGTCCGGGGGGAACTGAACGACGTCCCCCGCCGTGATCGCCCGGGCCGGCTGGCCTTCGCACTGGACAATGCCACGGCCCGAGGTGACGATCAGTGTCTGACCGAGCGGGTGCGTGTGCCAGGCGGTGCGGGCCCCTGGTTCGAAGGTCACGCTGGCGCCGGCGGCGCGGGCCGGTTGCGGAGCTTCAAAGAGGGGATCAATCCGGACACTGCCTGTGAAATACTCAGAGGGACCCGGCGTTGAGGGCCGGGATCCGCATCGGTGGATCTGTTCCATGGGGCGTTCTCCTCGGATCGGTGGTTGCTGGCTGTCCCGGTTCCCTGTACTTCAGATTGGCTGTGCCGTGGGCCGGAACAGGATCTCATTGATGTCGACGTCGGCCGGCTCGTTGACGGCGTAGGCCACCGCCCGGGCGAAGCTGTCCGCGGGGATTGCGATCTGGTCCACGAACTCCTGGGTCTGCTTCTGGATCTCCTTGTCACTGGTGTGCTCGAGCAGCTCCGTGGCCACCGCGCCGGGGGAGATGATGGTCGTGCGGATGTTGTAGGGCTTCACTTCCTGGCGCAGCCCTTCCGACAGCGCCCCCACGCCGAACTTGGTGGCGCAGTAGACCGTCGCGCCCGGCCCGAGCTTGTGGCCATAGACCGAGGACACGTTGATGATGTGGCCGGATTCCTGCTGCTTCATGTAGGGCAGGGCGGCGGCAATGCCGTAGAGCGTGCCCTTGAGGTTGACGTCGATCATCTGGTCCCACTCGTCGACCTTGAGCTGCTCCATTGGGGCGAGCGGCATCAGGCCGGCGTTGTTCAGCAGTACGTCGATCCGACCGAAGGTCTGGACCGCTGCATCAACAAGCGCCTGTACCTCCTCACGATGGGTGACGTCGGCCTGAACGGCCTTGGCGCTATAACCGGCGTCGGTCAGCTCTTTCTCGAGCTTTTCAAGCCGTTCCCTCCGGCGTGCGCCGAGTACGACACTGGCGCCGCGCTCGGCGAGATGGCGGGCGGTGGCTTCGCCGTTACCGCTGCTGGCGCCGGTGACCACGACAACTTTGCCCTGGATGTTGTCAATCATTCAAATGTCTCCGTCAGGGTTGGTTAGGTTCAGTGGATTCGTCGATCCGTTCGATCCGGACCTCGAGGGGCGATCCGGCTTCAAGTACCTCAATGTTTCCCTCGAGTTGACCAAGGCTCACCAGGCCCCTGGCGTAGCCAAAATCACGGTAGAAAATCGCCAGGTTGCCCCAGGGCGCGAAGTAGGTAATGGCACCGACCTCGGGGTCGAATCCGTCAGGGGCCTGGTCCGTTGGTAGCCCGGAGGGAAGGTCTGCGACCTTTTCCGTGCCGTGGAAATCCGTCAATGTCAGGTCAAGGGGCAGCATGGCAGCAAACCCGCGAGCGGCCGGCGTATCGTTGAGCCGGCCGTACAGGGTTGCCTCCCCCAGGATGATGCGTACGCGCACGGGCGTCTCCTCCACCGATTGTGGAACGGGGTCGGCCGGGGTGATCCCGGGTCCGAGCAGTAACAGGGTTGCGACAACCAGGGTGAACCGATGGCCGCAAGAGCCCATCAACGGGCCGTATAACCGCCGTCAACGGTCAGGGCGTGACCGATGACGTAACTGGAACCGGGACCGCAGAGCCACAGCACCGGNNTTTCCTTCATGCCCGCGACCATGGGCGTGTCGATGATGCCCGGGCATACCGCATTGATGCGGATCCCCTGTTCGGCGTATTCAAGGGCAGCACTCTTGGTGAGGCCCAGCACACCGTGCTTGGCGGCGTGATAGGCGCCCCGTCCCGGAACGCCAACCAGGCCTCCCAGTGACGAGCAGTTCACGATGGCGCCGCTGCCCTGCTTCCGCATCTGTCTCAGTTCGTACTTCATGCAGGACCAGACGCCACGCAGATTGATGGCGTTGACCCGGTCGAATTCCTCGCCCTCCAGATCCGCCGTTTCAGTCGCGATCGACTGGACGCCGGCATTATTGAAGGCTGCATCAAGACGGCCAAAGGTCGTGACGGTCTGTTCCACCATTGCCTTGACCGCCGATTCGTCGCTGACATCGCAGGTGAGGGACATGGTCCGGGCACCGTGGGCCGCCAGTTCCTCGGCAACGGCCTGGGCGGCCGGGCCGTTCACGTCCGCGATGGCGACGGCGGCGCCGGCGTTGGCGAAAGCACTGGCGGCGGCCCGCCCCATTCCCGATCCGGCGCCGGTGATCAGGACGACCTGGTTCGTGAAATCGTGAGTCATATCAGGGATCTCCCAATGAGTGTCAGTGCCAGAGCGGTGCAGTGGTGCTCCGGATCATTCGGCCTCACCGTTGTACTGGGCATCGGTTACCGGCTCGCCCCAAACGACGTTCTCGCCATCCTTGTACTGCTGAATGGCGTAGTGGGTGACGGCGGTTGACGCCGTTGCTCCATGCCAGTGGCTGATGCCGGGCTTGGTCCAGATCACATCGCCCGCTTGCATGCGGATCCGTTCACCCCCTTTCTCCTGAACCCAGCCGGTTCCCTCGGTCACGACCAGAACCTGACCTGCGGGGTGGGTATGCCAGTGGGAGCGGGCTTCCGGCAGGAATGTCACCGCGCCCCCGTTGGACTTGAACGGGTCATTGGCGGAAAAAAGGGATTCAATGTAGGCGGTACCCGTGAAGTGCTCCTCCGAACCAATGAACCCCTCGCGGGAGCCGCTTTTGCTGATCTGCATGCCTTCCGCAAAGGCCGCGCCGGCCAGGGACAGCGATGCGACGAGTGTGGCGGTGGGAATCAGGCGTTTCATGGTGTCCTCCTGTGCGTTTCAGGTGTCAGTTCTGCACGATCTCGTGGCGTAACCAGACCACGCCACCGGCCAACGTCTCGCAGGAAAGGAGCCGCAGGTGCTGTGATTCCGAGGGAGAGCTCGCTTCCGGGCCAGCGTGGTCGAAAATGGATGGGATGCCCGCCAGTCCATCAATGGCGGGGCATAACAGCGTGCTCACTTCATCAATCAGCCGGGCTGCCAGGAAGGCGCCATTCGTCCTGCCGCCGCCCTCGAGTACCAGGTGCCGAATCCCCAGTTCGCTGCCGATTGTCGCCAGGGCCTCGTGGAGCTGGTCGCCCTCCGGTCCCGCAAAGACGTACGAGACACCCAGATCCCGCAGCCGGGCGAGGTAATGGTCGGATACCCGCTGGGACAGAATCGCAACGGCATGGTCACCATCAATGCTGTCGCCGGTGTGTTTCAGCCGCCCGCTGGGGTCGACCGCGATCGCCAAGTCGCGCCCCTGTGGATCAAGCAGGTGGGCCGGACGCTCCCGGGGAGCCGCCGGATGCTCGGGGGCCGGATCCTCCGCAACGTACTCCGCCATGGTACGGCGCCCCACAATCCAGCCGTCCGGCTGCAACCGGACGGCAGTGGCCTCGTAATGGGTCTCGATAAGCGAGTCGATACGGTCGTCGGCCGGATCGGACCAACGCTCCGGAAGAAGGCGACCATCCAGTGACGTGATCATGTGACAGGTGATTCGTGGCCGCATGGACTCAGGGCATCCTCTTGGTCGGTGCGCCGTCTCCCGGGGCAGTGCCGGAAAGGTATACAGGGATACTAGGCCGACGCGACTGATTGATAAATCGGGGTTGCTTTCTTGCAGTTATGAGTCCTGTTCATTAAAAGGGTCACCCTGAATCAAGCCGGCTGAAACGATAGACGAGTTCCGGGCCGCCCGGCTGGGCGTACGCCAGCTCCGCCGTGACCATGGCGAAGGGCTCAACGAAACGGGCGGTACGCAGTGGCCCGGCATCCAGGGGGTCGTAACCGACATCACGGATCAGTTGGGTTGCGACCTGCTTGGCCGCCGTGTCATCGCCGTAGTAGAGCAGGTGGGGGCGTGGCGCCTCATTCCTGGTGCGATGGACTTCGGGCAGTGATTCGCTGGGGGTCGTGTTGAACGCGCCTACGATAGGGGTTGAAGGCAGTCTTGCCGCCAGTTGCTCGGCACCGGAAGTCGTTGTACCGACGACGAGATCACGATTCCATTGGTCCAGGGGAACGCTGCAGTTCAGGAGGACCCGGTCTGCCAGGTTACCCGCCTGGGCAAGGACGTCATCGATCCGTGACCAGTGAACCGCGAGCAGAACCACATCGGCTTCCCGGGCAGCGTCCTCGGGTGTTCCTGAATGGGTGTTGGCCTCTGTGGCAAGACGTGTCAGCTTTTCCTGGCGCCGGGCGTAACTGAAGGTCACGTCATGCCCTTCCCGTGCCCAGAGGGTGCCAAGGTTACCCCCCATCAGGCCTGAGCCGAGGATTCCAATCTTCATGATCCCCTCCCTTTGTGTTACTTCTCCCGTAACATTAGCATTACCGCGCTTTGCAGCCACTGTCTGCAATCAGGAAGGTGTCATGAGGGGGGTTCATTAATGCTCAGGGAAAACGTCGGGGACCTGATGTCCTTCGTGGTCGTGGCCCGGGTGGGGAGCTTCACGCGGGCGGCCGCCCAGATTGGCGTGTCGCAGTCTGCCCTGAGTCACGCGGTGCGGGGTCTGGAAGAACGCCTTGGCCTCCGCCTACTGACCCGTACAACCCGAAAGGTGAGGCCAACCGCCGAAGGCGAACGGGTGCTGGAGCGCATCGCACCCCATTTCTCGGAGATGGAGCAGGAACTGGAAGCCCTGGTGGAGATGCGGGACCGACCTACGGGGACAGTCCGCATCACGGCGACGGATCATGCGGCGGAAACCGTTCTCTGGCCCAAGCTCGCGCCGGTCCTGAAACACTATCCGGATCTGAAGGTGGAAGTGGTTACGGATTACGCCTTGACGGATATTGTCGAGGAAAAGTTCGATGCCGNNGCCTTGACGGATATCGTCGAGGAAAAGTTCGATGCTGGCGTGCGACTGGGTGAGCAAGTGGCCGAGGGCATGATTGCCGTGCGGGTAGGGCCGGACATGCGCATGCTGGCCGTAGCCTCTCCCGCCTATTTTGAGGGCCGGGAAAGGCCCCTGGTTCCCCAGGACCTTACGAACCACTATTGCATCAACCTGCGACTTTCCACGCATGGCTCGATCTATGCCTGGGAGTTTGAGAAGGACGGCCGTGAACTGCGGGTACGTGTGGAAGGCCAGTTGACCTTCAATACCATCGGGCCCGTGGTGGATGCCGCCCTCGAGGGGTACGGCATTGGCTACGTACCGGAGAACCTGGTGCGGGATCATATCGACCAGGGGCGACTGGTGTCCGTCCTGGAAGACTGGAGCCCGCCTTTTCCCGGCTATTACCTTTACTATCCCCACCGCCGCCGTTCATCCACCGCGTTCAATGTCATTGTCGAGGCATTACGGTACGAGGAATGACAACGGCATACACGAGAATTGATGAGCGTGGTTCATGTCTCCTATCGCCGGGCGGCGGTTAATGGGGCGGGGGCCCCACGTTATGTTGGGGCAGGTCGCCGGTTCGGCGTCGATTCCGTGCACGCTCAACAAGGAGGCTCGCAATGGGTCACAGATACTGGGTCATCACGCTGTCGCTGGTTATCAGCGTTTCCATGGTTCAGACAGTCCAGGCGTCTGCCGGAACGGAAAAGGGCAGTACCGTTTCGGATGTGTCGCCCGCCCTGGAGCGGTATACCCGTGATGCCCTGACCGGGGGGGAGTGGGAGGACGCCGCGCTTTCCCCCCGTGATCGCGGCCTGGTTACCGTGGCGGCGCTGATTGCCCGCAATCAGACCGACGAACTGGCGCAGTTTATCCGCAAGGCACTGGACAACGGCGTGACGCC
>JABAHQ010003900.1_pt1 | contig 11469 bp, 7 predicted proteins | sample 7062091 | NCBI WGS metagenome assembly JABAHQ01 (sample SAMN14534359, study PRJNA622989) | marine sediment metagenome | biome: marine biome [ENVO:00000428]; feature: marine pelagic biome [ENVO:01000023]; material: deep marine sediment [ENVO:00002113] | place: India: Gulf of Kutch | collected...
TTTCGTCCTTACAAATGCCTGCTTTGCCATATTCTAGGCCTCCTACAAATAACTACTTAATAAAACTTGTGACAAACGGAGCTATTATATGAATTAGACTTCGTTCGGCAAATTGCCTAATAACTTTTTTAAGATTTTTTACCCCAAAACCTTCTTAGCCATATCTTCAGAAACTTGATCATAATGATCAAATTCCATAGTAAAATTCGCCCGTCCCTGCGTTAAAGAACGCAAGGCAGTAGCATACCCAAACATCTCAAGAAGCGGTACAAACGCTTTAACTGCTTGAACCTCTTTTGATTGCATCTCGATGCCTTCAATCATTGCCCGCCGGGAAGAGAGGCTGCCAATTACATCCCCCAAATATTCTTCCGGGGTAATAACTTCAATTTTCATCATAGGCTCTAACAAAACGGGGCCGGCTTTTTTAACAGCGTCTTTTAAGGCCATGGAAGAAGCGATCTTAAAGGCCATTTCGGAGGAGTCAACTTCATGGTAAGAACCATCAACCAAAGTCGCTTTGAGGTCTACAATTGGGTAGCCCCCCATGGGACCGGAAAGCATGGCTTCCTCCACACCTTCTTGAATGGCCCGGAAAAATTCTCTAGGGATAACACCGCCGACAATTTTGATTTCAAACTGAAAGCCAGCGCCTTTTTCCAAAGGTTCAATTTCGAGTTCGACATCACCATATTGACCTCGCCCCCCTGTTTGACGAACAAACCGGCCACGGACACTAGCATCTTTGGTGATCGTCTCCCGGTAAGCTACTTGAGGCTGTCCCACATTTGCCTGAACTTTGAATTCACGGAGCATACGATCCACGAGCACTTCTAGATGCAACTCACCCATACCAGCGATCAGGGTTTGGCCCGTATTTTCCTCAATACGAACCTGGAAAGTTGGATCTTCCTCAGCCAATTTTTGTAACGCCAGGGATAATTTATCCTGGTCAGCTTTGGTTTTAGGTTCAATTGCTACTTCAATGACCGGTTCAGGAAAGTTAATCGCCTCTAAAACAACGTTTTTATATCCTTCTTCGACAACTGTCTCACCGGTAAAAGTATTCTTAAAGCCGATAACCGCCGCAATATCACCCGCATAAACCTGTTTAATTTCTTCCCGATGGTTCGCATGCATTTGCATTAAACGGCTAACCCGCTCTTTCCGATTTTGGGTGGTGTTATGGACCCGTGTTCCTGCCTCCAAACGCCCTGAATAGACCCGAACATAAGCCAGACGGCCAACAAACGGATCGGTAACAATCTTAAAAACGAGGGCCGTGAAAGGCTCATTCTCATCAGATCTAATCAGGATTTCTTCGTTTGTATCTATATCAATAGCTTGAATAGGGGGAACATCAATGGGGGAGGGGAGATAGGCCACCACAGCGTCCAAAGTACGTTGTACACCTTTGTTCTTCAAGGCGGTGCCACACAAAACAGGGACTAATTTATTCTTTAGGGTTGCCCTGCGAAGCGCAGCCCTCAATTCTTCAACGGTTATTTCTTCACCCTCTAGGTACTTGAGGGTCAATTCGTCGTCCGTCTCAGAGATTTTTTCCACCAGACTTTCATGCATCTGCTGAGCTTGATCAATAAGTTCAGCAGGAATGTCAGTTTCCTCTGATTTCGTCCCTAAATCATCCAAATAAAAGACCGCCTTCAAGGTGAAGAGGTCAATAATTCCTTGAAATTGATCTTCAGCACCAATAGGCAACTGAACGGGAACTGGGTTAGCCCCCAACCGATTTGTAATCATTTCGATTGTCCGAAAGAAATTGGCCCCTACCCGATCCATCTTATTTACAAAACATATTCTTGGTACTCTAAAACGATCGGCCTGACGCCAGACGGTTTCAGACTGTGGTTCCACGCCGGCCACAGCATCGAAAACAACGACGCCACCGTCCAATACGCGCAAAGAACGTTGGACTTCAGCCGTGAAGTCAATATGGCCGGGGGTGTCTATAATATTAATTTGATGGTTGGCCCAGAAACAGGTCGTCGCAGCAGCAGTAATGGTAATCCCACGTTCTTTCTCTTGTTCCATCCAATCCATGGTGGCTGCCCCTTCGTGAACTTCACCAATCCGATGGATTTTCTGGGTGTAGAACAATATACGCTCGGTAAGAGTCGTTTTACCGGCGTCAATATGCGCAATGATACCAATGTTTCTGGTCCGTGCTAAAGAATAGGCACGTGTCATGTTGATCACTCTTAAAACAGATTCAAAGTCCAAAGCATCTCGAATTTAGAGTATGCTTTGGACTTTTGTTTTCAAAATAGTTGGCCTTCAAATTAAGATGTGAAGGAGGCAATATCAACCGCCTCTCAACACAAGGACTGTTTGCGAGCAAACTATCTATATATTTGGAGACCCAACAAATACAGACTTGGGGAGCCAAGGACTGAGGTATATATCTGAGTCTTGGCAAGCACGTAGACCTGTGCTTTATTCCCCAAAACTTGGAGGTGTCCGGTTGCTTAGAAAGTGTCTAAAAACAAGATCCTGTCTGGTATTTACGATGAATATATCAGTAAAAGCAGGATACAATTTTTGGACAAATCCTACCACCGAAAATGAGCAAATGCTTTGTTGGCTTCGGCCATGCGATGCGTATCATCTTTCTTTTTCACGGCAGCACCTTGATTATTTGACGCATCCAACAGTTCAGCCGCTAGCTTCTGAGCCATAGACTTACCATTTCTAGCTCGAGCGCTTTGTAAAAGCCAGCGTAAAGCAAGACTCCGACGGCGATCAGGTCGTACCTCCATGGGTATCTGATATGTTGCACCACCCACACGGCGCGGACGAACCTCCAACAACGGAGTAACGTTCTTCACTGCTTCCTCAAAAATTTCCAGGCCAGGTTTTTTAGCCCGTCCTTCGGCAATTTCAATAGCCTCATAAACAATACTCGCAGCGAGGCTCTTCTTGCCATTTCGCATAAGCTTATTAATGAAACGAGCTACAGTTTCACTGCTGTATTTCAAGTCCGGTTCAACTTCGCGCTGAGGTGCTCGATTGCGTCTCATACATTACTCCAAGCTTAATGCTATCAGATTTTATTTAGGTTTCTTTGCCCCATACTTGGAACGGCCACGACGTCGGGCACTCACCCCAGTTGTATCCAACGCTCCACGAACGATATGATATCGTACACCAGGCAAATCCTTAACCCGACCACCCCGCACTAGAACCACTGAGTGCTCTTGCAATTCGTGTCCTTCACCAGGGATATAGGCTGTTACTTCAATCCCGTTGGTCAAACGCACACGCGCAATTTTGCGCAAAGCAGAGTTTGGCTTTTTAGGCGTAGCTGTTCTCACCTGAGTACACACGCCTCGCCTTTGGGGCGAGCCTCTCTTTGATTCTGTTCTTCTGTTCTTTAACGCGTTGTAGTTAAACCGCAAGTGAGGCGTTGTCACTTTTTTCCTTTTTCGGGAGCGGCCCTTACGAACCATCTGGTTTATGGTAGGCAAGAAATTCCTCCTAGCTATGTATACTACGGTGAATCAATGAATATTTACTAGCAACGGACGAGGCCACCGAAAATATACCACGATGGCCTCGTTTGGTATCTAAATGTATTCTGTGAGCCGGAAGATTTTTCTCTCTAAATCTTCCGTTAGGTGATATGTCTCACCTCAAACCCACGAAGCTTAAGTGTATCATAAAACCTGTTCATTGTCAAGAGCGGACCAAATTTAAGGATCTCAACGAGCAGGGTAAATAAACTAAGGGAGACCTAACGAATTCCTCCGGGAATGCCTAACCCCAAGCCAAGTTTAGGCAAGCGCTCCTTTTGTTCCTCTTTACCAAAGGTGATCCGCTCGTCATTATCGCCAATTACTTCAACCGACAGGCCCAGTGACTGCAATTCCTTAACCAAAACCCGGAAACTTTCTGGTACACCAGGGTCTTGGATCACTTCACCGCGGACGATAGCTTCGTAAGTCTTCACGCGACCGCTCACATCATCACTCTTAACGGTGAGCATTTCTTGCAAGGTATGAGCCGCGCCATAAGCTTCTAAGGCCCAAACTTCCATTTCGCCAAAGCGTTGGCCGCCAAATTGTGCCTTTCCACCCAGCGGTTGCTGTGTCACTAAACTGTACGGCCCGGTAGATCGAGCGTGAACTTTGTCTTCAACTAAGTGAGCGAGTTTAAGCATATGAATAATCCCTACTGTAACCGACTTATCATACGGTTCCCCGGACTTGCCATTATGAAGCGTTACCTTCCCAGTGGTGGGGAAGGGAATGTTGCTTTCCCGGCTAACCTTAAGGGCAACCATATCTAACTCCTCATCTGGTAGGGTATCAATGTCCAACGCTTGCAAGGTGGGCGACGGGCGCAGATTTGCCTCAACAGCATAGCGTTCCTTGAGGGTGATCAGCCATTCTCTTAAACAAACCAAACGTACCGCCTCCCGCGCTTTGAGGCCAATCTGCTCATCTCGGCGCTGACCTTCAAAAGCCAGCAGAAAATCTGGATCATAGCCACGTTCCTTTAACCAATGATGGACAACGACACGTTGCGCATACGTTTCATCGGTGGCCAGTCTTTCCTCGTCATGACCCAACGGCCCTAATTTATCAATTAAATAAAGCTGACGAACCTCATTACTGTCTTGAAGGTCTTCTTCGGTATAATCTTGGTCAGCTAACCATTGCCAAGCTTCTTTAGTAGCTTGTTGCCAAGCCCGGTCCATTAACCAAGCTCTTGATAACTCAGCAGCAATTTCATCTTCGTGAGCACCGTCGAAGACAGGCGTGACAGCCCGAAAACCAAGCTGGTGAACGGCCCAGCCCAGATGTGTTTCCAGAATCTGGCCAATATTCATCCGGGCAGGCACACCCAAGGGGTTTAGAATAATTTGTACCGGGGTACCATCTTCCAGGTAAGGCATATCTTCAATGGGAACTACCTTAGAGATAACGCCTTTATTTCCATGCCGGCCAGCCATTTTATCACCCTCGCGCAGTTTGCGTTTCTGGGCCACCATCACCCGGACCATCTTATCTACGCCTGCCGAGAGGTCACGATGTTCCTCACGGGAGAACTCATGGACATCCACGACAATCCCCCGGTCGCCGTGGGGCAAACGAAGGCTGGAGTCTTTCACTTCCCGGGCTTTTTCACCAAAGATAGCACGCAGAAGTTTTTCTTCCGGGGTTAGTTCAGTTTCGCCCTTAGGCGTAATCTTACCAACCAGGATATCACCGGGACCAACATTGGCCCCGACCCGAATGATTCCTTTTTCATCCAAATCCTTTAGCGCTTCTTCACCCACGTTAGGGATATCCCGAGTAATTTCTTCTGGTCCGAGTTTTGTATCGCGGGCTTCTACTTCATGCTTCTCAATATGGATCGAAGTGAATTTATCTTCTCGGACCAAATCTTCACTGATTAAAATGGCATCCTCATAATTGCCTCCCTCCCAGCTAATGAAGGCCACCAGAATATTTTGCCCCAAAGCCAACTCACCGTCTTCAGTTGAGCTAGAGTCAGCCAGTATCTGACCTTTCGTCACATGCTCACCTTTGCGAACAATGGGACGTTGATCAATACAGGTGGACTGATTAGTGCGGGCAAACTTTCGCAAGGGGTACTTCGCAATTTCCCCATCACTCGTTCTAATCTGTATGTTGTCCCCAGTCACGCTAAGAACTTCACCGTCGTGTAGGGAGATAGCCAATTGTCCAGAGTCGAAAGCAGCCGCAGACTCCATTCCCGTGCCTACAATAGGCGCTTCAGGGCGAATCAAGGGAACTGCCTGACGTTGCATATTTGATCCCATCAACGCCCGATTGGCATCGTCATGCTCCAAGAAGGGGATCAGGGCGGCGCTGATACCTACAATCTGCTTAGGCGAAACATCAATATAGTCAACGTTGGTAATTGGCTGAAAGCCAGTGTCGATACCATGGCGAGCTTCAACTTGATTAGAAATAAACTGACTTTTGTCATTCAATTCAGTGTTGGCTTGAGCCATGGTATAAATATCTTCTTCATCAGCAGACAGATAGGTGATTTCATTAGTTACCGTGGGGACAATTTTGATGTTGGCATCAAGATTCAACTCTGCGACTTTGAGAGCCAAGTCTTCGTCAATGATAGTCCCCGCCTCAGCTATAACTTCACCATTACTTGGGTCAGTGACATCTTCACGCAAAGTCTTGTTAAGTAAGATTTCAACATTATTAGAGGCAACTTCTTTAATAACCTTGCGATAGGGTGTTTCAATAAAGCCATAATCATTCACCCGGGCAAAAGAAGCCAGTCGGCCGATCAAACCAATGTTCGGCCCTTCGGGCGTTTCAATGGGGCAAATGCGGCCGTAGTGACTGTGGTGAACGTCGCGCACATCAAAGCCAGCTCTTTCGCGTCGCAGTCCTCCTGGTCCCAAGGCGCTCAACGTGCGCTTATGGGTCAACTCATCCAGGGGGTTGACTTGCTGCATAAATTGGCTGAGTTGGCTGCCGCCAAAAAATTCACGGGTGGCAGCTACTAGAGGCCGAATATTGATCAAGGACATGGGGGTAATTTGGTCAGGGGCTTTAATTGACATGCGCTCTTTAACCACCCGTTCCATTCGTAACAAACCCACCCTAAGCTGGTTCTGGAGCAGTTCACCAACAGTTTTGACACGGCGATTCCCCAGATGATCTATATCATCTGGATCAATCTTGCCATTGTTGATGTCAATGAGACGTCTGATAACTGCAACTAAATCTTGCTTGGTCAAAACACGCTCTGTTGTTCCCAGGTCAAAGCCCAAACGACGATTCAATTTATAACGTCCGACTTTACCCAAATCGTACCGCCGTGGGGAAAACAAAAGGCCAGAAATAAAGTTGGTTGCATTCTCCATTGTCGGCGGATCACCAGGACGTAATTTTTTATAAAACTCAAGCAAAGCTTCTTTTTCCGATTTAGTCGGGTCACGCTCAATGGTGGAGGCAATGTAAGGATGATCAGGGTTATCATCAATATCCTTGAATAACTCATAGATCTCCTCGTCAGTGCCAAAACCGAGCGCCCGCAACAAAATGGTCACAGGTAATTTTCGTTTACGGTCAACTTTAACAGAAATTATATCTCTTTTTGACGTTTCAAACTCCAGCCAAGCCCCTCGATTTGGAATGAGCTTTGAGGTTGCTAAAATACGACCAGTTGAGCGATCTTCAACAGCACTGAAATAAGCGCCTGGCGAACGGATGAGTTGAGATACAACCACGCGTTCCGCTCCGTTGATGACAAAAGTTGCATTTTGGGTCATAACGGGGAAATCACCCATGAAGACTTCTTGCTCAGTAATTTCTCCTGTTTCTTTATTAATTAGACGCACTTTAACCCAAAGTGGACTGGAATAAGTTATATCACGCTCTCGACATTCTTCCTCACTGTACTTTGGCTCGTCAAAGCGATAATCTAAAAAGTGCAATTCTAGGCTTTTGTTAAAGCTTACAATGGGAGAAATTTCATCGAAAAGCTCTCTTAGACCTGTATCTTTAAATGCTTCAAAGGCCCTCAATTGCACTTCAATTAACTTTGGTAACTCAATAATGTCCGGGATACGAGAATAGCTCTTTTTAGGTAACACAGCCATTAGACAGAAGCTCTCCTTATCACCAAATTTCCACTATATGGTTGGGGGTTCCTCCCAATAGTAGACAATGCTTTTATTATCACGCAGCACAACTAAACAACTGGCAGACTACGCCATAACCAAGTTTTGCGCCGGATTAAATAGAACGAAAACACAACACAAAAAACGAAACAGGAATTGTTTCGTTGACATTTTGTTTTGTTTTGTGGTCATCATCCGGTACTATTTTGTAATCTTATCTTTATTTACCCAAACTACTAAAATTTATGAGAGGTTAGATAGTTATAATTATGGAGGATTTATGTTTTATGAATTGGGGATTATTGATCGACCCGACGATTTCCTTTTTTGTCCCAAAATAAGATTATTTCCCCCTAAGGTACAAAATAAGATTATATTCTATAATCTTACTTTTGTCAAGTGGTTTTTTTGGATTTTTAGGGGGATTTAAAAACTGACAACGTCAACTTGAAGTTCAAAAAAGTGCAGGCGAAGAGGAATTATACACAATTACAAACCTCTTCGCCTCTCTAAGAGAGTCTATAACCCAGCTTCTCGGCGCAAAATATCGGCTTTATCGGTACGCTCCCAGGGGAACTCAATATCGGTTCGGCCAAAATGTCCATAGGCAGCGGTTTTCTTGAAGAGGGGGCGGCATAAATCAAGATGTTTAATGATCGCTGCCGGACGAAGATCGAAATGCTTCTTGACTAGGGCAACAATCTTGTCATCGCTCACCTTGCCGGTGCCAAAAGTTTCAACGTTCAGTGAAAGAGGATGGGCCATGCCAATTGCGTAACTGACCTGGAGCTCCACTCGATCAGCCAAACTAGCCGCAACAATATTTTTGGCGATATAGCGGGTCATATAGGCTGCCGAACGATCTACCTTGGTAGGATCCTTACCGGAAAAGGCCCCACCGCCGTGTCGAGCCACTCCACCGTAGGTATCAACAATAATCTTACGTCCGGTTAAACCAGCATCTCCCAAGGGCCCTCCCGTGACAAACCGGCCGGTCGGGTTTATATAAATTTTTGTTTTATCATCTACTAACTCAGGCGAAACGATTTCGCCAATGACATATTCGACCACATCTTGTCGAATTTGCTCTTGCGTGACATCAGGGCTGTGCTGGGTGGAAATAACCACAGTATCAATCCGCTTGGGTTTGCCGTAGGCATATTCAACGGTAACCTGACTTTTGCCATCGGGGCGTAGATAGGGCAAGCTGTCAGTTTTCCGCATTTCACTCAAACGGTAGCAAAGCCGATGAGCCAGAGAAATGGTCAACGGCATCAACTCTTCTGTTTCGTTGCAAGCAAAGCCGATCATCATCCCCTGGTCCCCAGCGCCAATGTTTAAATCATCAACCATTTCGCCCTCTTTGGCTTCTAAGGCTCTATCGACTCCCATAGCAATGTCTTTAGATTGCTCTTTGATGCTGACTATAACACCACATGTTTCATAATCGAAGCCATATTTAGCCCGAGTGTAACCAATTTCTTTGATCGTATCGCGAGCAATTTCGGCGAAATCCACAGAAGCATTGCAAGTGATTTCGCCCATGATGGCAATCAACCCAGTGGTGGTTGCCGTTTCGCAAGCAACACGGGCCATGGGATCTTGCTTTATGATCGCATCTAGAATAGCATCGCTAATTTGATCACACATCTTATCGGGATGTCCTTCCGTCACCGACTCACTGGTGAAGAAGAGTTGGGGAGAGGTCATAAAGGTTGTACTCATAAAATCTTTACTCCTTATCTTTATAGTGGCTATCTATCAAAACTGAGGGCATATAATTGCGATTAGGTTCCTTCTTCCCAGCTATTAAGATATTTAACCTGTTCTTCGGTTAAGACATCAATTTTGACGCCCATCGCCTCCAATTTATAGCGCGCAATCTCACGATCAATCTCTTCGGGAACGCTGTAAACTTTATTCTCTAGTTTATCGGCATTTTTAAGTATATGTAAAGCTCCCAGTGCCTGATTAGCAAAGCTCATATCCATCACCGCCGCCGGGTGTCCTTCAGCAGCCGCTAAGTTCACCAGACGACCTTCACCTAACAGGCGGATAGTCCGTCCATCAGCCAAGACATATTCCTCCACAAAGGGGCGAGGACGGCGCTTCTCAACTGCCATCGCTTCCAAGGCCGGAATATTAATTTCGACGTTAAAATGACCAGAATTACTAATACAGCACCCATCTTTCGCGCTCTCAAAGTGCTGCTTATCAATCACATGTTTATCACCTGTCGCAGAACAGATAAAATCGGATTGAGGAGCGGCCTCAAGCATAGGCATGACGCGGAAACCATCCATGATCGCTTCTAGAGCACGGAGGGGGTCTACTTCGGTGATGATGACATTGGCTCCCAATCCCTTGGCCCGCATAGCAATACCCCGGCTACACCAACCATATCCAGCCACAGTAAAGACTTTTCCGGCGATCAATATATTGGTAGCACGAATGATACCATCCAGAGTGGATTGACCGGTTCCGTACCGATTATCAAAGAGGTGCTTAGTCATAGCATCATTAACCGCCAGGATCGGAAAACGCAAAGCCCCATCGGCGGCCATAGCCCGCAGGCGAATAATACCGGTGGTGGTCTCTTCAGTGCCGCCGATCACTTCAGAGATTTGATTGGAACGGTCTTTATGTAGTAAGCTGACTAGATCAGCACCATCATCCATGGTTAGGACCGGGTGATGATCTAGAGCTGCGTTAAGGTGCTGATAATAAACCTCGTTGCTCTCCCCTTTGATAGCATAAACAGGCATTTCAAACCCCGACACCAGGGCGGCAGCCACATCGTCTTGAGTACTAAGCGGATTGCTGGCCGTTAAAACTACGTCGGCCCCCCCCACTTGTAAGGTCCGCATCAAGTTGGCCGTCTCGGTGGTCACGTGTAGACAAGCACTTATTTTCACCCCTTCAAAAGGGCGTTCTTTGGCAAATCGGTCTATAATCGAGCGAATAACCGGCATTTCTTCTAAAGCCCAATCAATCCGCCACCGTCCTTGCTCGGCTAAATTTATATCTTTGATATCGAATTCCTTTACTCTCATGCTTAACTCCTAATTGTAGATAATTTTATTAAATAACTCAATGCTTGCTTAATGAAAAATGAAAATAGAGGGTTAACCTTTACCCTGAAGCTGATCAAAAAATGTTTCGACCTCAGGGTTTTTACCAAATTGTTGGAAAAATCGGGTGGCAAATTGTTCGATAGTATAGTTGTGACGTTGAGTGCCGTACTCTTCGAGCACATAGGTAGCCGCCAGCGCGCCCAGCCGACCTGCGTTGACCCAACTCAACCCGTGTCGCCAACCGGCCAACAACCCCCCCCGGAAGGCATCCCCACCACCGGTTGGGTCAGCCACAGTGGTAGGAGTGGCGATTGGGATGTGGGTGACTTCACTATCAGCATAGATAGTGGATCCAGCTTCCCCCCGAGTGATAACCAGTACCTTTACCATAGCTATAATATCATCAAGGCTCAATCTGGTTTTATGTTTGATCATCTCGAATTCGTAATCATTAACGGTAACCATGTAGGCCCCTTCAAGACAATCCCGTAAGGTATCACCATCTGTGCGCGGGAGTTGTTGGCTGGGGTCATAAACATAGGGGATGCCCAATTCTTTGCACTCTCGAATATATTTCACCATGGCTGCCGGCGCACTAGGAGAGATAATCGCCAGTTGGATTGCTTTTTGCTGATGGTTGTAAAAACTAATCTCATCGGAGCGAGCCATGGCTCCGGGATAAAAATTAGCAATTTGCCGGTTTTTGTTGTCGGTTGAAACAAAAAAAGAGGCCGTAAACTCGTCATCCAGATGTAA
>JABAHQ010011312.1_pt4 | contig 11449 bp, 10 predicted proteins | sample 7062091 | NCBI WGS metagenome assembly JABAHQ01 (sample SAMN14534359, study PRJNA622989) | marine sediment metagenome | biome: marine biome [ENVO:00000428]; feature: marine pelagic biome [ENVO:01000023]; material: deep marine sediment [ENVO:00002113] | place: India: Gulf of Kutch | collected...
GCCCATCTGGTGGCGTTCAGCGGGGACAAGCTCCTGGGAGGCCCCCAGGCCGGGATCTTGGCCGGCCGGGCCGACCTGGTGGCCCGCATGCGACGGAACCCGCTCTGCCGGGCGCTTCGGGTGGACAAGGCGACCCTGGCGGCCCTGGAAGCCACCCTCGCCCTCTACCGGGAGCCGGAGGAGGCGGTGAAGCGAATCCCCGTCCTCCGCATGCTGGCCGCGCCCGTCGAGGAGCTCCGACGACGGGCCGAGGCGCTGAAGGGTCGGCTGGAGGCACGGGGGGTGGCGGTGGAGCTGGTGGAGACGACGTCGGCGGTCGGGGGAGGGAGCATGCCCGGGGTGGAGCGGCCGAGCTGGGCCCTGGCGGCGGGCGCCCCCGGGGAGGGCGAGGAAGAGGTGGGCCGGCGTCTCCGGGAGGGGGAGCCCCCGGTCGTGGGCCGGATCCGGGAGGGACGGCTCCTCCTGGACCTGCGGACCGTGGCCGAGGAGGAGGAAGACCGGCTGGTGGAGCGCCTCGTGGAGGTGGCGGCCGATGGCTGACGGCCCGACGCCGCCGGGAGGGCGGATTCCGGGACCCGGGCCCGGGGAGGTCCCGGGGGAGAGGCACTCCCGCGACCTACGCCCCGCCGTCTTCCTGGACCGGGACGGCACCCTGGTGGTGGAGCACGAGTACCTGGCCGACCCCGGGGAGGTGGAGCTCGTGCCGGGGGCGACCGAGGCCCTCCGGGCCCTCCGGCGTCGGGGCTACGTTCTGGTGGTGACCACGAACCAGTCGGGGATCGCCCGAGGCTACTACACCGAGGCGGACTACCGCGCCGTGGCGGCACGGATCGAAGACCTCCTGGACCGGGCGGGGGCGCCGGTGGACGCCACGTACTTCTGCCCCCACCACCCGGAGTTCGGGGAGCCGTGCGCCTGCCGGAAGCCGGGGACCGGGATGCACCGGGAGGCGTCCCGGGAGCTGGGCCTCGCGCCCGAGCGGTCGTGGTTCGTGGGCGACAAGGTGAAGGACGTCCTCCCCGCCCGCGCCCTGGGCGGCCGGGGGATCCTGGTCCTGACGGGCTTCGGCCGCGACGAGGAGGACCGCCTTCCCGAGGGCGTTCCGGCGGTGCGAGACCTGGCCGAGGCGGCCCGGGTGATCCTGGAGGGAGTGGGCCCGTCGCCTTGACCCTCCGCCGGCCCGGGCTCTAGCTTGTCGATGATCGTCGGGTGCCCCCACGGTGGCCCGGCGAAGCCGGGAAACCCACTTCCGGCCCGGGGGTATTCACGGATCGACGCGGGATCGGCCCACAGGGAGGACTGAGAGACGGCCATGCAGGATACACAGGAGCAGGAGACCGGAGGCCTCGACCTGAGGCTCACGGATACGGCGGCCAGCAAGGTCAAGGAGTTCATGGAGGAGCAGGGCGCGCTGCAGGGCGCCGGGCTCCGCGTGGCCGTGCTCCCGGGCGGATGCTCGGGCTTCCAGTACGGGCTCAACATCGAGGACGCACCCGAGGAGGACGACGAGGTCTTCGAGATCTCCGGGGTGGCGATCTTCGTGGACCCGTTCAGCGCCCAGTACCTGGAAGGCGTGGAGATCGACTACGTGACCAGCTTCATGGGCGCGGGCTTCAGCTTCAGCAACCCGAACGCCAGCGGAGGATGCGGCTGCGGGAGCTCCTTCACCGTCTGAAGCGAGTCCGAATCGACCGGCTGGAGACGGCCCGCGGGGAGTGCGGCTCCCCGCGGGCCGTCCCTTTGATCCCCCCTACCGTCCCTTGAGCGAGATGAGAATCCACACCTGCACCGCCGGACCCTTCGCCGAGAATGGATACCTGGTGGAGTGCGGGGAGGGGGTGGCCGTGGCGGTGGATCCCGGCGCCGGCGCCCGGACGATGGTCGAGATCCTACGCGGGGGGGAGCTCAGTCTGGCGGCGGTCCTCCTCACCCATGCCCACCTCGATCACGTGGACGGTCTCTCCACTCTCCTGGACGAGGCGGACGCCCCGGTCTACCTGCACCCCGACGCCCGGGCCCAGTACGACGCCTTGCCCGAGCAGGCGAAGCGCTTCGGAATGCCCCTGGATCGGCCCCCGCCCCCTCCGGACGAGGCCCTGGCCCACGGAGAGACCCTCGCCTTCGGGAGCTGCGCCTTCCAGGTGCGCGAGGCCCCCGGCCACGCGCCGGGGCACGTGATCTTCTGGGAGGAGGAGGAGGGAGCGGCGTTCGTGGGCGACGTGGTCTTCCGGGGCTCGATCGGCCGCACGGATCTCCCCGGCGGAGACTATCGGGTGCTCATGCGCTCGATCCGCGAGCAGGTCCTCACCCTTCCCGACGAGACGCGCCTCTACACGGGCCACGGCCCCGACACGACGGTGGAGCAGGAGCGCACCGGCAACCCCTTCCTCATCCCCCACTACGGCGGGGAGCTGGCGTGAGCGTCCGCGCGGCGGTCTTCGCCTCGGGTTCGGGGACGAACCTCCAGGCCCTCCTCGACCATGAGGCCATGTCCCAGGACTACCGGATCCGGCTGGTGGTGAGCGACCGCGCCGGAGCGGGAGCCCTGGACCGGGCCCGGACGGCGGAGCGGCGGGCCGAGGTGGTGGAGGTGATCGACGGGTCCGGAGAGGACGTGGCCGAAAAGACACTGGGGCTCCTGGAGGAGGAGGGGATCCGGGCGATCTTCCTGGCCGGATACCTGCGCCTGGTCCCCACTTCGGTGGTGGAGGCCTTCCGGCGCCGAATCCTGAACATCCATCCGGCCCTGCTTCCCTCCTTCGGTGGGAAGGGGATGTACGGGCTCCGGGTCCACCAGGAGGTCCTGCGCGCCGGCTCCAAGGTGACCGGGGTGACGATCCACTACGTGGACGAGGACTACGACACGGGCACGATCTTCGCCCAGTGGCCCGTGCCCGTGCACCCACAGGACACGCCGAAGTCCCTGGCGGCCCGGGTCCTGCGCGTGGAGCACATCCTCTATCCCCTGGCCGCCGATCACCTCTGCCGGGCCGTGGAGGAGGGAAGGGAGCCGCCGCGCTTCGCGCCGCCGGGAGAGCAGTTCCACCTGACCGACGAGGCGCCGGACGAGGAGATCTCGCGTCAGATCCGCCGCGCCTTCCAGGGGGGGCGCTGAGCCCCGGGGCCCGATCGATTCCGTCGAATTCAGCGAGAGTCACAGACGATGGCCGAGCAGCGAGCCCTTCTGAGCGTCTCCGACAAGAGCGGCATCGACCGCTTCGCCCGCGAGCTCGTGGAGAGGGGCTGGCAGATCCTCTCCACCGGGGGGACGGCCCGAGCCCTCCGGGAGGCCGACGTGCCGGTGACCGAGGTCTCGGAGGTCACCGCGCACCCGGAGATGATGGAGGGCCGGGTGAAGACCCTGCATCCTGCGATCCACGCGGGTCTCCTGGCGCGGAGGGACCGGCCCGAGGACATGGAGGCCCTGGAGGCCGAGGGGTACGCGCCGATCGACCTGGTGGCGGTGAACCTCTACCCCTTCCGGGAGACGGTGGCCGAGGGCGGGGTCTCGATGGATGAGGCGATGGATCAGGTGGACATCGGAGGCCCCACCCTGATCCGTGCCGCGGCCAAGAACCACGAGTCGGTCTGGGCGGTGGTGGACGCCGTGGATTACGTCCGGGTCCTGGACGCGCTGGACGGGAGCCTCGACGCCGAGCCCCTGCGCCGGGAGCTGGCGGCGAAGGTCTACCGCCACGTGAGCCACTACGACCAGGCCGTGGCGGGCTTCCTGGAGGAGCGGGGCGGGGTCCGGGGCGCCTCCGAGGTCGTGCCGGGCCGGCGGCGGGATCTCCTCACCGACGACGTGGCCCTGGACCTGGTCCGGGTCCAGCGCCTGCGCTACGGGGAGAACCCGGGCCAGGAGGCGGCGTTCTACGCCTATTCGGGGATCCGGGCCGGGCTCTCGGCCCTGCGGCAGCGCCACGGCAAGGAGCTCTCCTACAACAACCTCCTGGACCTGGACGGGGCGCTCCTCGCCCTCTCCCCCTTCGCCTTCTCGCCCCGGCCGGCGGCGGCGATCATCAAGCACACGACCCCCTGCGGCCTCGCCGTGGGCGTCACCCTCGAGGACGCGTACCGGAAGGCCCTGGCCACCGATCCCATGAGCGCCTTCGGCTCGGTGGTGGCCGTGAACCGGCCCGTGGATCCGGCGACCGCCGAGCTGATGGGCGAGCTCTTCATCGAGTGCATCGTGGCGCCGGCGTTCACCGAGGAGGCCTTCGAGATCCTCACGAAGAAGAAGGCGCTGCGCCTCCTGGTCCACCCCGGCGTGGAGGCCGAAACGGGCCTGGAGCCCACGGGCGACCCCTGGTGGGACGAGGAGGCCACCCCCGACCTCCGGGCCGGCGCCCGCTTCCTGGCCGCCCACTCCCGGGTCCCCCGGCAGCGGACCTTCCGGAGCGTCTACGGGGGCGTCCTCATGCAGACGCCCCCGACACCCCCCTTCTACCGGGACGGCGGTGAGGAGTGGGAGGTGGTGACCGAGCGGGAGCCCACGGCCCCGGAGTGGCGGGACCTGCGCTTCGCCTGGGCGGCGGTCTTCGGCGTGAAGTCCAACGCGATCCTCCTGGCCCGGGACGGGGCCACCGTGGGGATCGGGGCGGGTCAGATGAGCCGGGTAGACGCCTCGAAGATCGCCGTTCGCAAGGCGGAGGAGGCGGGCCCGGAGATCCAGGGCTCGGTGCTGGCCTCCGACGCCTTCTTCCCCTTCCGGGACGGGGTCGACGCCGCCGCCGAGGCGGGCGTGCGGGCGATCGTCCAGCCCGGCGGCTCGATCCGGGACGAGGAGGTGATCGAGGCCGCCGACGAGCACGGGATCGCCATGGTCTTCACGGGGCGGCGGCTCTTCCGGCACTAGGGAGGCGTCGCCGGCTCGCGGGCCGAGGCGACCGTGCCGACGCGGTGCGGGACGAGGGGCGCTCCGGGGGGTTCGGAAGTCCGCACGGATCCAGCGCCCAGAGCTTCCTTGACCTCGGCGAGAGCGGCGCATAGCAGTGGTGCTGTGCGACTGCCGCATCAGTCCCCCGTATAGCTCGGATCACCAGCCTCGAGGTCGCCATGTGCACGTCCGACTCGTCCCGTTGCATCCTCCATTCCCGTCCGTCCCCCCGGATGCTCCCACTCGCGCTCTTCGTCGCCGGCGCGGCGCTCTGCATCCCCGGGCCCGCGCTCCAGGCGCAGGAGCTCGAGACGTGCGAGGGCCCGGTGGGAACGCTCGCCCTCGTAGAGCCCCAGGACGAGACGCTGAGGGCCCTCTACCGGTACGAGCTGGAGTCCCCCACCAGCCTGATCCGCATGATGGTCCAGGAGTCGAACTGCTTCATCGTCGTGGAGCGGGGCCGCGCGCTGGAGCGGATGGCCCAGGAACGGGAGCTGGCCGCCAGCGGCCAGCTGGCCGGCGGCTCCAACGTGGGCGGCGGCCAGATGCAGGCCGCCGACTTCTACCTCACCCCCGACGTGCTCTTCTCCGAGGGCGACGCGGGCGGGATCGGCGGCGCCGTGGGCGGCCTCCTCGGCCGGGGAGCCGGCGCGATCGCCGGGGGGCTCAAGTTCAAGGAGGCCGAGACCAGCCTCCTCGTCACCAACACCCGCTCCGGCGTGCAGGTCGCGGCCGCGGACGGAAGCGCCCGGGAGACCGACTTCGGCGGCGGCGCCCTCGGCTTCCTGGGAGGCGGTGGCGCCGCCCTGGGAGGCTACACCAACACCAACGAGGGCAAGGTCATCGCCAAGAGCTTCCTCGACAACTACAACGAGATCGTCCGGACCGTCCGGAACGATCCGAACCTTCCGCCCCTGAGCCCCGAAGAGGTCCGGGTCCGCATGACCGGCGAGACGCCCGCGGGAGGCGGCTTCAGCGCCGGGGACGTGGTCGTGACGAAGATCGACAACGTGGACATCCTCGCCGAGCCCGCCGCCGGGTCCGCCGTGGTCACCAAGGTGGGCCGCTCGGATCCCATGGTCTTCCTGGGGGGCGAGGAGAACGGCTACATCCAGGTCCAGAGCTCCCAGGGGCCGGGGTGGGTGCTGAAGGTGCTGGTGACGGGGCAGTGACCGGCTCCTAGCCGGACCGGCCCACCAGGGAGCGAAGCCCCGTCACCGGCGCGGTGGCGGGGCTTTCTTCGTCCCGGAGGGAAAGGGGAGGACGGACCGTGTCACCATGATTCCCGGCGCGGCGCGGCGGCGGTTGGCGGAGTAGCTCGCCACGGTGCAAACGATGCACCTCGCCGACATCGAGCGAGGGGCTGGTTGGGTGGCCTTGCCCGATGCGCTGGACCGAAAGCTTCCCCGGGCCGGCCGGGAGTTGGCGTGGCAGTGGGTGTTCCCCGCCACGCGCCTCCACTGCGACTCGGTGAGCGGTCGGCTACGTCGACACCATCTGCACGAAACGGCGGTCCAGCGGGCCGTCCGGCGAGCCGTGCGGGAATCCGGAATTGCGAAGCGGGCGACCTGCCACACCTTCCGTCACTCGTTCGCCACCCATCTCCTGGAAGACGGCTACGACATCCGAACCATCCAGGAGCTCCTCGGGCACAGCAGCGTGCGTACCACGATGATCTACACGCACGTCCTCAACCGCGGCGCGGGTGGCGTACGGAGCCCGCTCGACCGGGATATCTCGATCGAAGGTGGGCAGGGGTCGCCACTCGATTAGACAGCACCGTTTGCCGTCCAACGGCCCACCAACTCTGGGAATCTGTGGATCTGGCCCGCTGTGGAGTGCAGATTGGAGCGGTCGGATCCCGGAGCTTCATGGTCGGTGGGATTAGGCCGCCGAGATCTGCAAGGAAACCACCGCGCGATCGGCCGTATAGAGTGAGTTAGGCCGCCTCCCGCGAGTGGTGTGCCTTCCTGTTTAGCCAAGGACGTGAGCCGTGGTCGCTCCGCAAGCCTCAGGGGTTGGCGGTGTAATGAGCGCCGACATTGCCGTGCCGGAGCACGAGCGAGAGTTGCGGTTCTACTCGAGCGTCCTGACGACAGGGAACAGTCCGCTCTGGCGTGAAGACCTGACGAACAGCGGGGGCAATCCGATCATTGGGCTGGGTGAGCGGGATCCCACGTACGCGAACCTCCCGCTCCAGTGGATGCCGCACATTCAGGTCGCGGATGTTGCTGCTAGCGCTGAGCGGGCCCTAGACAGGGGCGGCCGTGAACTCATGCACCACAAGAACGATCTCGGACAGAGCCAGTGGGCTGTCTTGGCTGACCCTACGGGAGCCGCTTTCGGGATCATTCCAGTCGTTGCCCCTGAGGCGGTCCCGCCCCTAGAGGGCGGCCGCATAGCCTGGCTGGATCTGACTGTGGCCGACGCGACCGAGACTCTGGACTTCTACCAAGACGTTGTGGGTTGGTCCGCCGAGGATGTGCAAATGAAGGACGCAGCGGGTCAGTACGCCGACTACGCCCTCTGCACGCCAGACGGAACGGCTGTTGCCGGCATCTGCCACGCTCGTGGCGTGAACGAAGACCTTCCGCCGGTGTGGTTGATCTGCCTACCTGTCGGAGATCTCGACGAGAGTCTTTCTCGTGCACGTGAAGAGGGCGGTGAGGTCGTGGACGCGAGAAAGGGAAGTGCAGCCGATTATACGTACGCGGTGGTCCGCGACCCGGTCGGGGTGTGCTTGGCCCTGGTACCGGGCTGAAGGGAGGAACGGCGGCCTAAAGTGAGTTAGACGGAAACATGGCCTGGTTGAGAACCGCAGATCCCTGGAGCACACTGCCGTCGGCATCAGGTGCTCGAAACCCTCAGTGTGCGAGATGCGCACGATGAAGCGGCACCTCGCGGAAATCCACCGAAGGGGGCTTTGGCAGGTTTTTGTGATCTTCGTGGGAGGGGGTGCGCTCGCTCTGTGGGCGGTGGGTCTCCTCACCGCGGCGGTAGGGCTGCCGAGGTGGACCCCCACCATGGCGCTCGTGCTGCTGCTGATCGCACTACCGTTCACCCTCGCCGCCGCGTTCGTCCGTGACGCCGCCACTGACTCGACGAACCCTCTGCGTGGCCTAATCGCGGAGCTCCATCGACGCTCCCTGTGGCAGGTCATGGGGATCTTCCTGGCCGGCTCCTGGGGCGCGCTCCAAATCGTTGACGTCATAGCGGAGACCGCCGGCCTGCCCGACTGGATGCCGACGATGGCGCTCGTGCTTCTCCTGGTCGGGCTGCCGGTCTGTCTCGCGACCGCGTTTGTCCAGGAGGGGCTGCCGGGTGGGGTCGGCGAAGGGGCCAAAACGAATACGCATGGCGATCCGTTGGGCAATATCCGGGGCGCCGAAGGCCTCCTAACATGGCGGAACGCTTTGATCGGGGGTGTCGGCGCGTTCGCTCTTCTGGGCGTGTCTGCAGGTGGCTATCTCGCCATGTGGTCGGCCGGGATCGGCCCTGTGGGCAACCTTGTCGCGCAGGGTGTGATAAACCCGGGCGAGCGCGTCATCCTAGCCGACTTCCTCGACAGGACTGGGGAGGGGTTGGGGGACGCCATCACGGCCGCGCTGCGTGTCGACCTACAGGAAGCGTCCGTGCTGGATGTGGTCGAAAGGGTGGACATCGCGTCTACCCTCGAGTTGATGCGGGTTGCTCCTGGCACGCCGCTGACCACCGATGTCGCCCGCGACCTCGCGCTGCGGGTCGGCGCGGCTGCGATTCTTGACGGCGAGGTCGCCACGGTGGGCTCCGGTTACATCGTTACGTCAACACTCTCGGAGGCGGAGAGCGGTCGCTCGCTTGCTTCCTTCCGCGCTACTGCGGAGGGGCCCGAGGGGGTGATTGGCGCGATCGAGGCGTTGTCGCGGGACATTCGCGAGAAGTCCGGGGAGTCGCTGCGGACGATCCGAGCGGGCCCCGCGCTCGCCGAGGTCACGACGTCCTCGCTGGAGGCGCTCAAGCTGTACACGGAAGGCGTCGCGCAGTACGAAGCCGGCGACCGACGCAGTGGGGAGACTCTTCGCCAGGCGGTCACGGTGGACTCCACCTTCGCCATGGCGTGGCGCCTGTTGGGCATCGCCGCTGGGCAGGACCCTACCCGCGCTGCCGAAGCGTACACGAACGCGTTCCGCTACCGGGATCGGCTCCAAGGCGTCGAGCGATACCTCGTGGAGGGCATCTACTACACGGCCATCGCGGGTGACAATCAGCGCGCCATGGAGGCATATCGCGCCGCCCTGAGAGAGGATCCCGACAATGCCAGCGCGTTGAACAACCTGGCCGAGAGGCACCGAGCTCTCGGCGAATGGGAGGACGCGCTGGAGCTGTACGAGCGGGCAGCCCCACTCCATGGCGTGCCCTACGGCAACCTGGTCCGCACCCTGATTTGGATGGGCCGGCTCGATGAAGCCGATTCGACGCTCGCGGGATTCGCAGCGGCCCACCCCGATCACCCAAGTGTGGAAAGGCTCTCCTTCGCTCTGAGCCTCGCGCGAGGAGATCTCGAAGCAGCCGCGCGCGTGGCGGGACCACCTACGGATGGGGCGAGCGGCATCACGAACTCCGAGTGGGCCTTGCGCCAGGCCATGCTGGCACTGTGGAGCGGCCGATTGAGACAGGCACGCGTCCTCTATCTCCGGAAAGAGGCGCTGGACGCCTCGGTGCCCGTGGCAGCCTGGAACGCACGTGTGGAGACCGCCTACCAGGAGAGCCTCGTTGCCGATGCCGACTGGGCGCGATCCCACATCGCGCGGGGACTCGAGGGCGGGTTCCTATCGCTCCCTCTCATCGATCGGCCCCACGTGAGCACCGGGCTGCTGTTGGCCAGGGCGGGCGACGCTGAGAACTCGGAGCTGGTGATTCAGGATTGGGTGGAGACCGTTCCCCCCGAGCGGAAGGGGCTCCTGCCGAGCCGGGCAATGGAGCGTGCGGCCATCTACGTACGAGCCGCGCAAGGAGACACCATCGGTGCCGTGCAAGCATTGGACCGGCTGTTGCTGGAGTCGGGGTGCTCGGACGCGTGCTGGCTCTTCGGCCGAGCCCGGATCTACGACTGGAGCGGTGCGTCCGACGAGGCGATCGAGCTCTACGAGCGAGTGCTCGGATGGGGCTACGACCTGGGGAGGAACGACGCACTCAACGTCGGCGAGCGTATGCACGCGATGATGCGTCTCGGCCCCCTGTACGAGTCGGTCGGCGATACGGCTCGGGCGCTCGCTGCCTACGAGCGTCTGGTCGACCAGTGGCGGGACGCGGACGACAAGGGGATGGAGACAGTGCAGAGAGCTCTCGCACGGATCGATGCCCTGGGAAGCTGATCGCGGCTACGCAGAGAGTTCCTCAGGGTCGACGCCTAAGCAGCAACGTGTTTCCGTCTAACACTTATCAGGCCCCGGTGGTCAAGGACATATAGATCCCCTATGCGCCGCCTCCGCGGCGCTCCACCCCAGCCGGCTGCAAAGGCTCCGACTTGGTTTCTTGGATATAGGCTCTGCACCAAACACTTATCGAGGCTCGTTGCTTCGGCCTAGAAATTCATTCGTACCCTCATGCCGTCCGATCCAAAGCAGGCGGGTCCGCCGCATGGGCGACCCAGTTATTTGCGGGCTCGGGTGAGGGGCAGAGCACAAGGCAACCGGTCGAATGTCGGTGGGGAGCGAGAGAGGCTGTCCAATCAAACGTGTCCGCGCTGCCAGCCCTGGAGCCCAAGGGTCTAAGGGTGGTCGATGCCACAGATCGTGGGATCAGCTCTGAGCGGGCTCGGGGCCTCGAGCGGCTCGAGTTATGCGCCGGGCTCAACCTCTCTCCTCCCGATCGTCAGGCCGCGAGGAAGCGGTCCATATCGAAGACCTTGTTGCGTCGAAGCATGAAGTAGACGGCGCGGCCGAGCCGGGCGGCCAGGATGCTCATGGATTTTCCTCTTCCGTGCTTGCTCCGGAGCCGATTGCGATAGGCCTGGCCGCGGGGATTCCGGTGGAGGAAGCAGACGGCGGCCTCGCTGAAAGCCCACTTGAGATGAGCGTTTCCGATCTTGGCGCCGGAGGTGCCGTAGCGCTTGCCCGCGGACTCGCTGGCGCACTTCACGAGCCGGGCATAGGAGCTGAAGTCCTGGACCGAGGGGAAGCGCTCGATCGTGTGGATCTCGTAGAGCAGGGTGAGCCCCAGGATCTTGCCGACCCCGGGGATCGTCCGCAGCAGCTGCAGAGTGTTGGGATCCTGACGCCGTGCGATGCGGAGGATGCTTCGCTCGAGATCCTTGATCAGCACGTCGTAGTGATCGCAGAGATCGACATCGGCCTCGATGCTCATGCGAACGGCGGGGTCATCGAAGGCCCGGGCCAGGTCCCGACGCTTTTCGGCGGCACTGAGCCGCGTCTCCGGGGGCAGGGAGCGGTTGTACTGATGGAAGGTGTTCCGGATATGGCTCAGGAGCTCGGCCCGCTTGCGCTTGAAATAGAGCCGACGCCGCAGGAGATCCCGGGTCGAGCGCATGCCCGGCGGATAGACATAGGCCATGGGGATGCTTCCGCCCCG
>JABAHQ010004006.1_pt5 | contig 11447 bp, 14 predicted proteins | sample 7062091 | NCBI WGS metagenome assembly JABAHQ01 (sample SAMN14534359, study PRJNA622989) | marine sediment metagenome | biome: marine biome [ENVO:00000428]; feature: marine pelagic biome [ENVO:01000023]; material: deep marine sediment [ENVO:00002113] | place: India: Gulf of Kutch | collected...
CCTCCACTTACTGTCTCTGCATCCGAACACTAAGACGCTGCCTTAAATGCTGGGGAGAATAAGGAACAGAACTTTTAGAGTGGGAACATTCCTGCACAGAATTATGCATGTATGAGTCCCTGCAGCATGTATGCAGGCTTTATAAGATACTGTCTACACGTTCAGGAAGTGTTGTATGGGTCTTGAGATGAAGGCGGGGAAAGTTTCTGTTAAAATTGAAAATATCGTGGCGTCTGCGGATTTGAATCAGAGGGTGGACCTGAACGCTGTGGTGAAGGCTTGTCCCAGAGTTGAGTATCGCCCGGAGCAGTTTCCAGGCTTGGTCTTCCGTCTGAAGAGGCCCAAGACTGCCACTCTGATCTTCAACTCTGGCAAGATGGTCTGTACCGGCGCCAAATCTGAAAAGGAGGCCAGAAGAGCCGTAAAGAAAGTGGTTAGTGAGTTGAAGAGGAACGGCATCATCATTATCGGTAAGCCGGAGTGCAAGGTTGTGAACGTTGTGGCCTCCGCGGCTTTGGGTGAAAATATCGATCTGGAACAGGCGGTTTTTGAGTTGGAGAGCACCATGTACGAGCCCGAACAGTTTCCAGGCTTGATTTATAGGATGGATGAACCCAAGGTTGTTATCCTGTTGTTCGCCAGCGGAAAGCTGGTTTGCACCGGTGCCAAGCGTGAGGAAGATGTCTTCGAAGCTGTTGAGAAACTCCATAAGAGGCTGGAGGATGGGAATTTAATGTTTGAGAGCAGTGATTGAGGGGGTTCTCCAGCGTGGAGTTCACTGTGAAATCCTCTCTTTTCATGTGTGTGCATCCGATGACAGATAGAAAGAAAAAGGAGCTAAGATAGAGGAACTATTCCTGAGGGGAAAGAACATCAACTAGGTGGTCAGAATCAGAAAATCTTTTTGCAAATTTTTTGTGTACGTGCCCCTAAAGTTATGATTGAATTCCATATACATAAATTTTATATGGATATCCGACTTGGATTGCTAACCCGGCTGAGGAAATTACATCCAAATGGTTGATGAAAATGGGTGTAAAAAGGGATAGAAAGATTGTCGGCGTAGTTGAGTTGGTTACGGTTAAAGGTGAAAAAGGGATGAAAACTGTGAAAGCTAAGTTGGACACTGGAGCCGTTCGAACTAGTGTAGATTTCAAGGTAGCATCGGAGGTTGGATTAGGCCCTGTGGTGGACACGGTAAAAGTGAGGTCTGCCGTAGCTACAAACTCCGAAACCCGTGCACTTGTGGAGGCGGAGATCATCATCCATCAACAACACTTTACACTTCCGGTGTCTGTGGATGACAGAAGTAGAATGAAGTACGCCGTCTTGATAGGTAGAGATCTGCTGGAAAAGTCTAATTTCCTGATAAATCCCCGCAAGATTGTGGAGGACGAAACTTAGCTCCCAACATAAAGGAAATAAAACAGTGCTGTCCTCTAGAAGAAGAGGCATATATACTGTTAGAAGTTGGCGTACTTTCACGAAGCTGTGAATATTTCTCAACTAAAGAGATTATCAAATCCCTGAAAGGGAAGGGAGTTAAACCAGTCTATGTTAAAACTCCTGAGGTGAGGTTAGTCACCAAACAGGAAGAGATGAATATACTATATGAAGGCCAATCTCTCAGAAGCCTGGATTCCGTCATCCCTAGGATCGGACGCAGCCTCACGGATTTTGGATACATGATAATCAAACAATTTGAGATATTGAAGGTGCCGACCACCCTCTCCTCTCAAGCTTTAGTTAATGCTAGAAACAAGTTCCGCGCTTCGCAGATACTTCATACTGAAAGGCTACCTAGCCCTCCCACTTGGCTCATAGCTTCGCAGATAAAACCAAGTTTCATTGCCAAGGAGATGACCTGCCCCATTGTAATCAAGCTCTTGTCTGGAACGCAGGGAGTCGGTGTGATAAGGGTGATGGATAGTAAGGATGCGGTTCCAATCGTCGACACCCTGGACGAACTGGACCAACTTATCTGCATTCAAAAGTTCTTGGAAAATCCAGGCGAAGACATAAGAGTATTTATAGTTGATGGTCGGGTGGTTGCGGCGATGAAGAGGATTGCTCCACAGGGTGAGTGGAGGTGCAACATCCATCTTGGAGCAAAGTCCGTGCCGTACAAGTTAAACTCCGAAGAAGAGGAAATAGCAATAAAGGCAGCTGAGGCATTTCATGCCGGTGTTGCTGGAGTAGATATGATCCCAACAGAGGAGGGCCCCTACGTGATCGAGGTGAACGTAAGCCCGGGTTTCAAAGGCCTCCTTTCAGCCACTGGAGTGAACGCAGCAGACGCCATTGCAGACTATGCAATCAAGATCGGGAAAAGATAACGTAGGCACGAAGATCTGACAGATACCTCGACAAGATCAAGGAAGGAACTACCCAGCAACAGGTTTATGTTAACCTAATCCCCGCAAATGCGCATTCCAATTATTTGGTTTAAGAATTGAGATCTATTTGAGAACATTGCTTGGTCCCGCTTATGTTGATGTAGGTGCGCATGAGGGTGAAATTGGATTATTTTCTCAGATGTTTGTGACCTCAACAAGAGAATTCTCCACGCTCAAAAGAGAAAGCCCAAAACATGCGCAACAGAGTTTGTTTATTTCATCACGCACTTGTAGATTAGGATGCTCCATGCATGCATGCTGCTTGGAAAGCAAGACCAAGGTATTATAAGTCATGCGGCGCAGGTAGAACGGGAAGAGCTAAAGGTGGGCACAGTGGGCAAAAAGAAGGTTCTCAGCGAGGAAGAACTGAAGAAGAAGATGATGCTGCCCGCAGCAACTGATGTTCTGGGTGTAGCAGAGAAGATGCTGGGCGGCGACCGAATCATGGTGAAATGTCAAGACGGTCACAAACGGCTCTGCAGAATACGTGGCAAGATGAAGAGAAGGAATTGGATAAGGCGGGGAGACATCGTACTCGTCTCACCGTGGGACTTTCAGTCTGAGGAAAGAGGAGACATCATCTGGAGATACAGAAGAGATCAGGCTGAATGGCTGAGGAGAAACGGTTACCTAGAGATTAGCCGATAACAGAGGCCCAATTTTCATGACATTTTTAGTTTTCTTCAGGGCACTCTTAAATAGGCTAATACATAAGCAATACCGAGAATGGTAAGGAGAGGGTTTGGGTTGTCTGGACGATCGAATGTGGTTTATGTGGGGAGGAAGCCTCCCATGAGTTATGTAATGGCAGTGATAACCAGTTTCACCAGGTCTAATACTGGGGAGGTTACGTTGAAGGCCCGAGGACGAGCAATTACAACCGCTGTGGATGCTGCCGAGATAACTAGACATCGGTTCATGAAAGATGTGAATATTGGTAGCATCAAGATTGGGACCGAGGAGCTGCAGCAGGAAGAAGGTGGAACCAGAAATGTTTCCACTATGGAGATCAGGTTAACACGTGCCCCCGTAGAGAGGGAAGCGGGTAGAGGGGGCGAAAAGATAGAGCCTACAATCTCCGAATCTAAAAAGTTGATCAGTATAGAAGGGATCGGGAGTAAAAGGGCGGAGAAATTGAAGGTTCACGGTGTAAACTCTGTTCAAGATTTAGCAAACTGTGACCCCAAAGGATTGTCAGAGAAACTGGAGATTTCAGAGAAGAGAGTTTCCAAGTGGATCGACGAAGCCGAAAAACTCTCCAATAATAAATAACAGATGTTTGGAACGAGTTAAATGCGAAAAAGAATATTTAGGGGACGAGGTCGACCCCCGGGGAAGCGTAACTCATCCGCAGACCCTAGGCTTCTTGAGTATCTTGCCTCGGTTTCAATGAAATACGAGATTGATTCCCACCAATTTTTTGACAGTTTCATTGAGGCTTGGAAACGCCAAGAATCTACGTGTGGAAGTTTGTCAATTGAATGCCGCAAGAAAACACGTGATAACGCTATCTTTCTCATAACCGACAAGCACACAGTGGTGGCCCAGTTCTCCGTACCCAAGCACTTCCTTGAAGAAAAGAACCCGCTCAAAGAGTTCATCCGTAAGCTATCGTCTGTGACAAGTCCAGGTCACGAGATCGAATCAGATCACTACCAAATCAAATGTCTAAGGCCTAGAATGGGACACCTCAACATAAAGGAGAGAAGAGACGGAAAAGTGACCGTCATCAAAGAATAGTTAGCAGACAGACATCGGCGACCAGCAAAGAAGGAGTCTACTTCTCATACAGTAATCTCATGTTGGAGAATAATGCGAAAAAAACCGACACGGAGCTTCCAAGAAAAATCCGCTTCCTCCACATATATTCTTGCCTACGTGGAGTTGAAATTGAGCTGGATACATTCTACGAGCTTGCTGAAAGGAATAAGCGACAAATTAAGGTGGGCACACGGTGAATTTTAGCGTCACCAAGAAAGGATGCATATACATTGTCTTGTGCCCTAACAGGTATAATAATTAGCTTAAATGATAGAATAAGCCCGAACTGCTTCTATTCTAGTTTAGCCTTGTTATGGAAGAATGGGAGGATTTTGCCTTTTTCCATTTTCTAATGTATGGTGCGCATGGTTCCGAGGGTGGTTTGTCTACGTTTTTCTATTCACTGTTATCCTCCAGGCACACAGGGAGTAGATCAGATATCGATTTCGGATAGTCAAGAATCGTAGCTAACAGTTGTGGTGCAAAATCTATAAGAGTCGGCATTTGGTATAAGACGGCGAAGAGGTGAAAGACTTGGTGAAGGGCAAAGTTGTGAGATGGCTCAGGGGCTACGGCTTCATAAACTCCGAGGAGCACGACGAAGATATCTTCGTACATAACTCGGATATACAGGGCAAGAGCTCCCTCAGTGAAGGGGAAGAAGTGGAATTCGAGGTAGAAAGTACCTACAAGGGCCCCAGGGCCGTAAATGTCAAACCGACTTCTTAATAGAAGCTGCTAAACGCGCCATACTGCGAGCTAATCTCAAAATATTAATAATAACTCCCCCGTTAGTTTCCTCTATAGCGTTTTTCCTCTGGTATTAGGTTCACGAATAAGGAGTATTCTATATTCTAGTCGGGCTCTCAGTTTAATGATCTTATCCCTGAAGGAAGACGCGAGGAGGGAATCGAAGAGACTGAGGGTATTAGACGAAGAGGTGTGAGCCCTCGCCTTTGTGAAGGGAGACAAGGGAATTGCATACTCCGCATAGATGGCGATCTGTCCCACCCATGGTTACTTTTGATGTTGACTGGACCAGGAGAGGCGGTGCTAGGACGGTTGAAAACGTTAATGGAGGAGCCGATCCGGCTTAAATCAACAACAGCTTAGTCGAAAGAGTAACGCTTATAACAACCGGGTTCACAAGGCGTAGGGAGGTCAGAATTTTGGTTGTTGAAAACGGGAATGTGGTAAAGATGCATTACAGCGCTAAGATTGACGACCAGGTGGTTGACAGCTCCCGGAGCACGGAGCCCTTGGAGTTCAAAGTGGGCGAGGGGCAGGTTGTCCAAGGCTTGGAGGAAGCTGTTGTTGGACTTCAGAAAGGAGAGAAGAAGACTGTGACGGTCCCGCCTGAGAAGGCGTACGGTCAACGGCAAGAAGACCGCATCAGAAAAATCCCTCGGGACAGATTCGGAGAACCGTCCAAACGGATTGAAGAGGGAACCGTCGTTCAGTACAGAACCCAACAAGGCAAGGCACGATTAGCAACCGTAGCAAAGGTTGAAGAAGAGAATGTCACCCTGGACCTGAACCACCCTCTGGCAGGTCAAACAATAAAATTTGAACTAGAGATAGTGGATATCAAGTAATCTCTGGACACGTAGAATATCACCTAATAAGCTGTCTCGGAACCCTTGTTTCTCTTCCAGTCATCACTCACACGCGATCTTCATCCCACCAGATTCCCATCTATCCTTCACATATACACTGGAATGTATGCATATGCATCACGAGTAGAGATCTAAAAAGCGTCTTTCCTCAGTTGTGTCTATTGTTGTTGTCCTAGACAACACACTTATTCATTTGAACGTATGAAAGCCCGATTTAAAACTTGAAGGTTTGAAAGATGGGCGAAGAGGCAAGCTAGGTCAATCAGTTCTCTCACAATCAACGAACGAAGCTATCTCTACATTCGATCTGAAGGATTTAAGCATGCATGCAATGATGCCAAGCAGAGCGTATGTTTTTTCATTAATGTGAACATCCGCATACAAGCACCGTAGATCAATCTACATTAGGAGGTTTATGAAGCTCACTTCAACCACAGCCGCGATGAGGAATATACCATAGATATAGGCTAAATCCTTCAAGGAGATTTCTCTGCTCAAAGTCTTCTTGATCGTCAAGTAAATGCTATAGCCTTCAATTATCCCAATCGGCACACTTGCCAATAGAATCTTGGGAAGGGCTTCAACCATTACTTCACCGAAGATGAGAGTGGCTCCCCGCAGAATGCTCATGAAGACTATTAGGATGGTGAATACTATGGCAAAGGTTCCGGGATGCTCTAGAACAAGGTGTTCATGTTTCTGCCCTTTGAAGAAGCCTTGAACCACTAGGTTGACGTAGAAGGTCATGCCCAATAGAATCAGAGATATCACAGTAATGTTATGAATGAAGATCATGAAAAAAGCTAGAAGCTTATCCAGGAACAAAGTGTTTAACGCTTGGAAGAAGATAACGTTCTCAAAGTAGGAAAGAATCAAGAGAATTAGAAAGACTGAACCCAGCAGAACCAACCTTTTTCTTTCCTCAAGCAATAGACCAGCCTCGAAGACCCGCTGGTAGAGACTGACGACTTTGGAATAATTAATGGATTATGAACTTCAAAAATGTATTCCAAGATTACTCAGTAACCATCTGCCGAATGGGAAACCATAGACAAGGGGCATCAAACAGTTAATAGGGTCTTGGCGTTTAATGACCAGTTGCAGTTACCTGCATCACTGAAAGGAATTATGAGTTTCGAAGCATCTGTGGAGTGGCACAGAGAGCTGAAAGGGGTGGTGATCGAGTCTGGATGATTGGTTGGAAGATTGAATACAAAGGGGAATGCGTGGATGTGCTGAAATTTATAGAATTATAGGTCCTTTTTGGCAATTGAGGTTTCTTCCACGAGCCCTAAAGGGTGGAGCTGTGGATTATTGAACGCTCCAATGTTTCGTCGTTTATCTATTTTTTCCAGAATCCTTTATGGTTCAGTTTTTTGCCTAGATATACTAGGCTGAGCATGATTGGCACCTCCCAGAATAGGCCCATTGTGGTTCCTAATGCGGCTTGTGAGCCCAGTCCATAAAGGCTGATGGCGGTGGCTATTGCGATCTCGAAGTGGCTGGAAGATCCTATTATCACAGATATTATGGCCTCTCTATACCGTAAACCTGCAGACCTAGTGAGGAATAGGTTGAGTCCCACAACTATGATGAAACCCAACAGCAGTGGGATGGAGACCAGTATCATCTCCTCTGGATGCCGTATCAACACATTCCCATTCAAGGAGAAGAGCACAATCAGGGTTGCCAATAGAGCGATCATCGCTATCTTCCCCACTGCGGGTCTGTAGACCTCGAAGAACCATCTCTTCCCCTTTCTACTGGTGATATACCTCTTTGAGACATAGCCTAGAACCAGGGGGATCCCAATAAAGACGAATACGGATGTGACGAGGGCTACCCTGTCAATGGGAATATTCTGGATCCCAGTCAACAGGGAAACCATTGGTGCATACAGGAAGAGAATGGTGACCGTGTTGAGACTGGTGTTGATTATGTTCTGTTCTTGGTTTCCTTCTGCGAGAACACCCCATACCAAGACCATCGCTGTGCAGGGACTGGAGCCCAACAGTATCAAAGATACAATCAGTTGATTCTGTCCAGCCAAGAAATGGTAAGCTAGAAAGGCGGTTACCAAGGGAGCCCAAACCCAATTCGAGAGCAGAGTAAGGAGAATGGGCTTGGGATTGTGGAATAGTTTTCTCAACTCTTCCAACTGCAGATTCAAGAGAGCCGGATACATCATCAGAAACAGGCAGATGCCGATGGGGATCGATATTCCCCAGATCTGCATGTCATTGATGGAGATGCTGAGAACCGGAAAATACTGTGCCAGAAAGAGTCCCAATAATATGCACAGAACGACCCAAGCTGCTAGATATCTCTCAAAGATACCAAGCTCAAGGCCCTCTTCAACCATCTCTAAGCATCACCATCAGCCCAGGGGGAGATACATATTTACATTCGTTAATATGACACACCAGGGAAACATATTTAAATATTTCGATATGAACCTTAACTGATGGTGAAACCTTGGGTCTGGAACCAGAAACAGAGACCCGCAAGAGACTTGAACGTCTAGTGAACTCAAGCATATGCCCCGCAGAAGACGCTGAAGAGTACACCTCAGAACTCAGGCAGCTCATACAAGAGACCACCGACGAAGACGCCATAAAACGACAGAGCAGACTGTTCAAAGCCCTGGCTGACAAGACCAGACTAAAGATGCTGATGCTACTCAACATACGAGAGATGTGCGTATGCGAGATTATGGTGGCACTAGATCTGACCCAACCTACCGCCTCACACCACCTAAGAATCCTAGAGGCCGCAAATCTAGTGAGTGACAGACATGAAGGAAAATGGGTCTTCTACAGGCTAAAAGACAAACGTAAGATGATGAAACTCGTCAAGATGCTGATGGAAAAGTAGACGGTTACTTGCGCGCACGAACAGATTTACAGTAGGTAAGAAGAGTTATTACCCCACCAATTGCGCACAAGTTGATAGAACCTAAGAAGCTGGTACAGATAGAATAACTAGAATTCTCAAGATCGATGCATGCATAGCCGCACCAGAGCTGTTATCAACTTCAAACGCATCAAGATCAGGGTGGTGACAGCTTTGAGTTCAGGCCATAGAGTTTTGAAAAAGAATTTTGAGACGGAGATGGTGGTCAACAATTGCAGAGTGCCGCTGAATCACTTCATTCAAGAGACGCTCGCCAATATGATGGTTGGTTTTTTGAAGACTCTCAAGGAATTGGAGGAGTCTCCAACAAAGATTGAGATCAAAATCAAGAGACTCACGAAACCAGTTGACGTAGATGCCCACACTTACCCATGAAAGAGAGTCCGGCGCACGCTTTGAATAGACTTTCGGATGCATGCATATCGCGCTTACACTTATGCCGTGCGCAGCATCCATAGAGTCTCTTTAGGGTCCATCTTTTTCTGGAAGGATAGCGTCCCAGCCTTCTTTGAGTAGGAGGGGGATCAGTGCCAACGCAGCTATGGGGTCAGCCCACCACCAACCGTAGAGAGCGTTCAGTCCTAGACCCAAGAGTACAGTCATGTCTTGGAGGTCGCATATCAGACTCTCTACTGCTTCAGCCCGCAGTGCACGAGAGCCCAATCTTCTCGCTATTCTCGACTTCCCCCAAAAGAGTACCGTCATCACCAGTGCGCTTGATATTACCAGAGCTATGCCCACATAGCTTTCCCGGGGCTCGGGCAGCCACCCCACAAAAGTAGCAGAAGACTGGACCAGAATATACGCCACCAACAGAAAGAAAGTGATCCCCACCATCCTCAGCGCCCTCCTTTCAGCGGCTTCCTCCTCCCTTTCCCTCCCTTCTCTACCCAACCGCCATATCAGCACCGCTCCGGCAAAGATCTCGATCAGGCTGTCCAGTCCAAAAGCCAAGAGAGCAACGCTGCCTGCAGTGACCGCTGACCACAGCGCCACCCCAGCCTCCAACCCATTCCAGGCTTCACCTATCCAAACCAGCAACAGGGCCCTCCGCCGAAGGGCATCCCGATCAACGACCGTCGCTACAACCCTCCCATTCACAGCCCACCTGAATCCTCACACAACTGTGTCGATCCGCCCTAATGTTTCTGTTTCGGTCTAAGATAGTTGATATAGAACACGATATTGACCCATTCGATGCCCCGAGCAAAGAGGCAACTCCACAGAATGCATCTGCACCTTTGTTGGAGTTTCAATCGCATATATGCTAAAGAGTTGAGAAGGCGGGTTGCGCAGGTATTAAGACCTGATCATGGTCAAAATCATCTTGAATCTTTTCACTGCCCTCAAAGCATGTGGCTCATTGGCAGGCATCAGAATCATCTCGCCAACAGTCAAGTTAAAGGCTTCGCCAGAGAGGACGATCTCTGCTTCACCATCGATGAGGTAGACCAGAGCATCGTAGGGCGTTGTGTGTTCACTTAATCCTTCTCCCTGGTCAAGGGCGAACATGGTCACGGTTCCAGTCGCTTTATCAATGATCGTCCGGCTGACTACAGCTCCGTCTTGGTAATCCACCAAATCAACTAACCGGAGTGCATGTGCTACAAGTCTTTCATCTCTCTTCTGATCTTCTGCGTCTTTCATCAACGCACACCCCCTTCTGCAAGCATGCCTATTTGTTCAGCGTGCTGGGGTTAATAAAGCTGTGTGGGGGACTCAGACTTTCAGAAGATTCTGACGCCCATTTTATCAGGGCTGTTGTTGTAGATCTCCTCTATCAAGAAGATGTAGGCGGGTGTTCCTTTCCCCTCCCTCTTCTCTTCCCTTCCAGTCGCGTGGAACACGTCATGGACAAGATTGACGTATTCCCAATAAGGGCCTTCCTGGTGGATCTCTACCTGGGCTCTAACTTCGTAGGATGTATTGGGTGGAGTATAGATCAGTTGTGGGGTAAATCGTAGGCAAGGTATGCCTGTTCTTCGCTCTCAGCACATTATCTTCTGTATAGGAGGTAGACCCCGCATATCATGGTTAATCCTGCAAGGAGTTGGATAGGCGAGAATGGTTCTCCTAGAACCCCAAAGGCAAATAGTGCTCCAAATAGGGATGAGGTGGAGAAGAGGACCCCGGTTCGCATTGAGCCTATCTCTCTCAAAGCAAAGAGAAAGAGCAGGATAGAGAAGGCGATGCTGAGAGCTCCAACCGTCAGAAGATAAGGTATAGAGACTAGGGGCACAGTGAAGCCGATTCCAAGGAGTTGAGAGATGACCAGTAGAGAACTGCCTCCTATGGTGCATTTCAGGCCGGAGACCATAACGATGTCCCTCTTCTGGCTGAGAAACCTGCTCAGATTGTTATCTATTCCCCAGAATAGGCAGGCTCCAACAATCAACAGGTTCCCATAGACCTGCTCAGTTAGGGTGAGTCTCTGAAACTGGGCATTGGTGGCTAGAACTGCTACGCCTAGGAGCAAAAGAAGAATTCCCAGATAATCTTTCCCTTCTCCGCGTTCCTTAAGAAAGATGAATGCCAGTAGGGCCGTGAAGAGAGCTTCAGTGTTGAGAAGTAATGCAGCATTTATGGCAGTGGTCTCGTTCAGTCCATGTAATAGAAGGAAGGGGGCAACCATCGAGCCGCAAAGAATGACCAAGGCGAGAATCTTGTAATCTTTCAGGGAAATGATCGTCTCGGTCTCTGTAGGGGTCTCAAACAGAGAGAGAACCTTCTTATGGAGAGGAGAGAAGTGAATTGTCAGCAA
>JABAHQ010021817.1_pt3 | contig 11444 bp, 11 predicted proteins | sample 7062091 | NCBI WGS metagenome assembly JABAHQ01 (sample SAMN14534359, study PRJNA622989) | marine sediment metagenome | biome: marine biome [ENVO:00000428]; feature: marine pelagic biome [ENVO:01000023]; material: deep marine sediment [ENVO:00002113] | place: India: Gulf of Kutch | collected...
AGGTCCCGGTCCAGGTGACGCGCCGAGGCGCGCAGGATATCGACCAGCCGCTCCCGGGCCAGATGCATGGAACAGGAGCCGGAGACCAGCACCCCGTTGCGCTCCAGCAGCCGCATCGCCAGCTCGTTGGCGCGCCGGTAGGCCTGCTCGCCGTTGGCAATATCCTTGCGGCGGGGGATAAAGGCCGGCGGATCCAGGATTACCACATCGTAGCGCTGCCCCTCGTCGACCAGCGCCTTCATCACCGCCATCGCATCGCCCTGCAGCGCGTCCACCCGGTCGTCGACACCGTTCAGCGCCGCATTCTCCGCCACCCCCTCAAGGGCGGTACCGGAGCTGTCGATACAGGTGACGGCCCGGGCACCGAACCCGGCGGCCTGGACACCCCAGCCGCCGCTGTAGCTGAACACATCCAGCACCCGCCGGTCGCGCACGTAATCGCGCAATCGCGCCCGGTTGGCGCGATGATCGAAAAACCAGCCGGTTTTCTGGCCGCGGAACGGCGCCGCCGCGAAGCGAAATCCGTTTTCCTCCAGTCCCACCGTCTCCGGTACCTGGCCGTAGGCCACCGCCACCGTTTCCGGCAGGGACTCGGCGCGGCGCATGCGGCCGTCATTACGCAACAGGATGCCGGTGGGCGCAAGCACCTGTACCAGCGCCTCCACAATGGCATCCTGGAGCGCCTCCATACCCGCGGTGGCGATCTGCACCACCAGCACATCGCCGAAGCGGTCCACCACCAGACCGGGCAGAAAATCACTGTCGCCGTAAACCAGGCGGTAGTAGGGCCGGTCGGTGAGCCCCCGACGCAGGCCGAGGGCGATATTGAGACGATGCACCAGCAGCGATTTGTCGAGGGGAACACGCAGGTCCCGGGAAAACAGCCGCCCGCAGATCAGACTGTGGGGGTTGACGGTCGCCAGGCCCAGTGCCTTGCCCCGGGCGCTCTCCACCACGACCTGCTCCCCGGGCTGAAAGGCTTTCAGCGGCGTCGTCGCCGTGTCCACCTCGTTGCTGTAAATCCACAAATGCCCGCCGCGCAGACGACGGTCGGCGCGGTGTTTCAGTTTGAGCACATTGAGTGCGGGTTTTGCCATGGCGGTGAACCGGGAAGGGAAGCGTATGGCCGGACGTCAGAAGCGTCTACTCTAAAACTTTGACCTGCCAGTCCAGCCTAATGCGAAAGCGCAGCTGAGCGCCCGCTTTGGGCCTTCGGCGTCAGGCGCCGAGCCGCAGGCGGGCGCCGCACCTGTCTCACTCTTCTTCGCAGTGCTCCGTATAGGCATCCGCGTCCATCAGGCTGTTCAGCTCGTCGGCATTGGAGGGCTGCAGTTTGAAAAACCAGCCGTCGTTGTAGGGGTCGGCGTTGACCGCTTCCGGTGTTTCCTCCAGGGTCTCGTTGACCTCCACCACTTCGCCGCTGATGGGCGAGTATATATCCGAGGCGGCCTTGACCGATTCCACGACCCCGGCCTCGTCACCGGCGGACAGCGTGTCGCCGATATCCGGGGCCTCGACATACACCACATCACCCAGCGCATCCTGGGCGTGGTCAGTAATACCGATGGTCACCGTGCCATCCTCCTCCAGACGCGCCCATTCGTGGCTGCTGGCGTATCGAAGTTCACTGGGGGTGTTGCTCATGGCGGCGCCCTCTCGAAAAAAAAACGGTGTATTGGGATTGTCGCGACTCGGAACGAATCAGCGAGACTGATTTAGCGGCCGATTCTACCGTCGCCGATTCGAAATACAATACCGCACCCCCGGTGCCGGAGGAGTAATCCACGGTATTGCATCGGCTTAAAGCATTGACAGGCCTCTACCCCCGCGCCGAATGGCGCACTGTCTGTACCACCGGCAACAGGCCGATCGCCACCAGCGTCAGGGCCGGCAGGGCCGCGCGCTGCCACTCCCCCTCCGAGGTCAACTCGTAAATCCGCACCGCCAGGGTGTCCCAGCCAAAGGGGCGCAGCAACAGCGTCGCCGGCATCTCTTTCATGACATCGACAAATACCAGCACCAGGGCCGTCAACAGGCCCGGACGCAGCATCGGCCAGTACACCCGCCACAGCAGGTCCCAGCCGCTGGCGCCCAGACTGCGGGCAGCCTCGGGAATGGTCGACCGAATGGTCTGCAGGCCGCTGTCCACCGGCCCGCTGGCCACGGCCAGAAAGCGCACCCAGTACGCGGCCAGCAGTGCCAGCACACTGCCCACCAGCAACGGCCCCTGGCTCACCCCCAGCCGCTGGTACAGCGGCGCCAGCAGTTCGCGATCGATAAACGCGAACGACAGCATGATGCCCACCGCCAGCACCGATCCGGGCAGGGCGTAACCCAGGGTGCCCAGATCGATGAACATTGTCTGCCGGGGCCCCACCGCACGCCGGCCGAACGCCAGCAACAGCGCCAGACCCACGGTGATCGCCGCGGCGCTCGCCCCCAGCGTCAGCGTCCGGGACAACAGGGACAGGTAGCGGCTGTCGATCGCTTCCAGCCCGGCCCCGACAACCCAGTGCAACAGCATCAGCAGGGGCACACCGAAGGCCAGCAGCAGCACACCCCAGGCATAGGTCGCCACCGTCCAAGCCCGGACGCCGGTCAGCGGCTGCCGGAACCGGTGCAGCTTGCGCCCGGCCTGGGTGTAGCGTTTTTCCCCCCGGCTGCGGCGCTCGGCGAACAGGGCGAGCGCGACAAACAGCAGCAACAGCGAAGCCAGCTGCGCCGCCGCCTGAATATTGAACAGCCCGAACCAGGATTTATAGATGGCGGTGGTAAAGGTGTCGTAGTTGAACACCGCTACCGCGCCGAAATCCGCCAGGGTTTCCATCAGTGCCAGTGAGGTGCCGGCGATAACCGCCGGCCGGGCCATGGGCAAGGCCACCCGGAAAAACACGCCCCAGCGGTTTTCACCCAACACCCGGGCCGCTTCCATCACGTCGCTGCTCTGGGACAGAAACGCGCTGCGCGCCAGCATGTACACATAGGGGTAGAACACCAGCACCAGCACCAGAATAACGGTAGCGTCGTGGCGCACGTCGATATAGCGATAGCCGTCACCCAGCAGCGCCGCCAGGCCGGACTGCAGGGGGCCGCCGAAATCAAACATACCCAGCACCACAAACGCCAGTACATAGGCGGGCATGGCCAGGGGCAGCATCAACGCCCAGTCCAGTATACGGCGGCCGGGGAAGTCACAGGTGACCGTGAGCCAGGCCAGGCTCACACCCAACAGCGCCACGCCGGTGCCCACGCCGGCGACCAGCACCAGGNNACGCCGACCACCAGCACCAGGGTATTGCGCAACAGGGTCGACAGCTGGGTCGCGATCAGGTGTTGCCAGACCGCGGTCTGGTCAGAGGTCCAGCTGAAAAGAATGACCAGAAGCGGCACCACCGCCATCACCACCGTGGCCAGCGTCGCCAGGCGCAATACCCAGCGCAGCGAGCGCCCGGCGGCGTCCCCGGAGCGGGTATCGCCGGGCGAGTAGGCGCCGGTCAGTACGGCCATGGCTGATCGCCCCCTTCTCCGGTGTCGCTACTTGTAGCCCGCGCGGTCCATCAGCTTCACCGCCTGCGCCTGCAGACGGCCGGCCTCGCTGACTTCGATCGTATCGGCTTTAAATTCACCCCAGTCCTTTAGGGTCGGCAGTAGCGCTGTATCCGGGTTGACCGGGTATTCCAGGTTCAGCGCCATCACCTGTTGCTGGGCCTCCTGCCCGGTCATCCATTCCAGCAGTTGCAGGGCCTCGGCTTTATGCTGGCTGGCCCGGGTGATACCGGCGCCCGACACATTGACGTGAACGCCACGACCGGCTGCACCCTCGCCCTGCTGGTTGGGCCAGAACAGGGCCAGCGGCAGATCGGGGTGCTGTTTCATCAGGCGCCCGTAGTAGTAACTGTTGACGATGCCCACATCACACTGGCCGGCGGCGATGGCCTCCATCACCTTGGTGTCGTTGGAGAAGGGCGCCAGCGCCAGGTTGTCCACCCAGCCGCGCACCACCGCTTCGGTGCGCTCTTCCCCCAGTGCCGCAATCATGGTCGCCACCAGTGACTGGTTGTAGACCTTTTTCGAGGTACGCAGGCACAGGCGCCCCCGCCAGGCGGGCTCCGCCAGCGCGGCGTAGGTACTCAGCTCGTCGGGGTTGACCCGCTCGGTGCTGTAGACCAGCGTGCGCGCGCGGATCGACAGGGCAAACCAGCGGTCCCGGTCATCACGCAGATGCGCCGGCACCCTTTCGGCCAGTGTCTCCGACGGTGTGGAGGCCAGCACCCCCTGTTGCGCCGCGTGCCACAGATTGCCGGCATCCACGGTAATCAACAGGTCGGCGGGCGAGTTGTCCCCTTCGGCCTTGAGGCGCGTCAGCAGGGGGCCGGCGCTGTCGGTCACATACTGGATTTCGATACCGGTGGTTTCAGTGAAGCGATCAAACAGCGGCTTGATCAGATGCTCCTTGCGGGCGGAGTAGGCCACCAGCCGGACCGGTTTTTTCGCCGGCGACGCCTCGTCCGCCGCGGAGGGGGTTTGCTCGCCGCAGGCGGCGACAACCAGCAATAGCGCTGCGACCAGCGCCCGGTACAACAGGGTCATAGTGATTTCCTTAGCATCATGGTCGCCACCGGCAGNNATCAATAAAAAGCGCAACGCGCCTTACCGCTGGCGACCTACAATCCCATCGCCTTGCGCGCGATGCGCCGTTTCAGTGGGGCGCACTGGTCCAGCCAGCGCATGCCGGCATTGCGCGCCCAGCGCAACGCCAGGTGATCCTGCTCAAACAGCCGTTTGAAGCCTTCCATGCCCAGCATCATGCCGAGATTGTCGCCCTTGCGCCGGCGCTGATAGCGCAACAGCACCGCCTCCAGGCCGGGGTCGAGTCCACGCGCGACGGCGCGCCGGATTTCCCCGGCCAGCACCGCCGCATCACTCAGCCCCAGGTTGGCGCCCTGGCCCGCCAGCGGATGAATGGTGTGGGCGGCATCGCCCACCAGGGCCAGCCCCGGCTGCACATAACGGGTGGCATGACGCTGCTGCAGGGGGAAACTGAAGCGGGTACTGCAGGCGGTGACCGCGCCCAGCCGGTGCTCGAACGCCGCGCCCAGCTCCCGGCAAAACGCCGTGTCCGACAATTGCATCAGCGCCTCGGCCCGCTCGGACACCGCCGACCAGACAATCGAGCAGTAGCGGGCGTCGCCATCGATGTCCGCCAACGGCAGAAAGGCCAGTGGCCCCTCCGGTAGAAAGCGCTGCCAGGCGGTGGCGGCGTGGGGGCGCTCGCAGGCGACGGTGGTGACAATGGCGTGGTGGCCGTAATCCCACTCCCGCACCGGCACGCCGGCCTGACGGCGCACTTCGGAGCGCCCGCCATCCGCCGCCACCAGCAGCGAGGCCTGCAACACCGCCCCCGAGGCCAGTTCCAGCCGATAGCCGTCGCCTTCCGGGGTCAGCGTCTGCAATGACTCCGGCGCCAGCAAATGCACCGCCGGCAGTGCCGCCAGCCGCTGTAACAGCGCCGCGGTGGCGACCCGGTTTTCCACGATATAGCCCAGCGCCGGCTGATTGACCTGGTCGGCATCAAAGCCGATGGCGCCGGTACCCTCGGCATCCCACACCCGCATATGCCGGTAGGTACCGACGCCGTACGCTTCGATGGGCGACCATACACCCAATGTGTCCAGCCAGTCCCGGGAGGCCGGTGTCAGCGCACTGACCCGGGGATCGAAATCGACCACGCCCCGGGGCGGTGCCGGCCATTGCGATGCCGGCGCACGCGCCTCGATCAGCGCCACCCGCAGCCCGGTGTCTCCCAGGGCGCAGGCCAGGGCCGCACCGACCATACCGGCGCCGACAATAGCGATATCGTAGTGGCGGGTCGTGCTCACGACAGGTGACCTCCGGCGGCGCCGTCGAACATGCCGGCGGTATGATGAATAAAGCCGCGCTTGAGCGGCGGGATCAGGTCCAGCCCCGCCAGCCCCAGCCCCCGGGCAAGGGACCACGCCGGGCAGGAGCCGGCGAACAGCTGCGGCAACTTGTCGGAAAACTGGACCACCCGGCGCTGATCCCGGTCCTGCCCGTCGATATAGCGCTGCAGTACCGGCAGAGCGCCGATATCCTCATCGCGCTGCCGGGCGCGACTTACCACATCCGTTAGCGCCCGACAGTCCCGCAAGGCGAGATTGAAACCCTGACCGGCCACCGGATGCAGGGCGTGGGCGGCATTGCCCACCAAAACGATGCGGTGGCGCAGGGACTCTTCGGTTTCCACGCGCTGCAGGGGATACAGCGAACGCTCGCCGATACGGTGAAACGCGCCCAGCCGGTGACCGAACCGCTCCTGTACCGCGGCCAGCAACCCGGCGTCGTTCATCGCCGATACGTCCAGCGCGCGCTCCGGGTCCAGCGTCCACACCAGGGCCGCCCGCGGCTCGCCGGTGTCGCTGTCGGGCAGGGGCAGCAGGGCCAGCGGCCCCTCGTCGGTAAAGCGCTCGAAGGCACGCCCGGCATGGGGCCGGCCGAAACTGACATTGGCGATCAGCGCCTGCTGGTGGTAGTCATGCCGACGCACGCCGATGCCCAGTTGCCGGCGCAGTGGCGAGTCGGCACCATCGGCCACCACCACTAACGAGGCCGTTATGTCGCAGTCGGTAGTGTCGCCACTCAGCGCTACCGCCGCGCAGTCCGCGCCCGGGGTGACCTGGGTGACCATCGCCGGCGCAGCCACCGTGATAGCGGGTCGGGCGGCGACCGCAGCCAGCAGACAATTGCCCAGCCAGGGGTTTTCCACCACATAACCCAGAGCCGGCCAGCCCACGTCGTCGCGGTGCATGTGCGTCGCCCCGAACTGGCCGCGCTGGGAGACGTGAATGGTTTCTATCGTCGCGGCATGCGCTTGCAGCGTGTCCCACAGCCCCAGGGACTGGAATATCCGCCCGCTGCCGTAGGATAGGGCGGTGGAACGGGCATCGAAACTGGGATGGTAGGTCGCGGGCCCCGCCTCGGGGCGCAACGGGGCCCGCTCCACCAGCAGGATATTCAGCGCATGCTGACTCAGGCTCAATGCCAGACTGGCCCCCACCATGCCGCCGCCGGCGATAATCACATCGTAGTGTTGTCCGGTGGCCACGGCGGCGTTCATCAGGCGGCACTCTTGGCCATCAGCGATTCGATCTCATCGGTCGTCTTGGGCACATCCGCGGTCAGGACTTCACAACCGTCTTTGGTGACGGCCACGTCGTCCTCGATGCGGATACCGATGCCGCGCCATTTCTTCGCCACTTTGGTGTTGTGCGGGGAAACGTAAATCCCGGGCTCCACCGTCATCACCATACCTTCCTCCAGCTCGCGCCATTCGTCGCCCACCTTGTAGTCGCCGACGTCGTGAACATCCATACCCAGCCAGTGGCCGGCGCGATGCATGTAGAAATCGCGGTAGGCGCCCTTGTCGATCAGGTTCTTGACCCGCCCTTTCAACAAGCCCAGCTCCACCAGCCCCTCGGTAATGATGCGCACCGTCTCCTCGTGGGGCCGGTTCCAGTGGTTGCCGGGTTTGACCGCGTCGATGGCGGCCAGCTGTGCCCGCAGCACGATGTCATAGAGTTGCTTTTTGTTCTTTCGAGAATGCGCCATTGACCGGGAAGGTGCGGGTGATGTCGGCGGCGTAGTGTTCCAGCTCGCAACCGGCGTCGATCAGTACCAGGTCCCCGTCCCGGGTGGTGTCCCGGTTTTCGATGTAGTGCAGGATACAACCGTTCTTGCCCGAACCGACAATGGAGGAATAGGCGGGAAAGCGCGCACCGTGGCGGGCAAACTCGTAATGGATTTCCGCCTCCAGCTCGAATTCGGCCATACCCGGTCGGCACAGTTGCATGGCACGTCGATGGGCGCCCGCCGATATCTTGCCGGCCCGGCGCATCAGGCGCAGCTCCGCCGCGCTTTTGTACAAGCGCATATCGTGCAGCAGGTGATCCAGGTCGAGAAACTCCCCCGGAGGGTGCGCGCCGGCACGCACCTTGGAGCGGATCACGTTGACCCACTGCATGACCTTGCGGTCAAACTCGGCGTGCCGGCCCATGGCGTAGTAGACCCGCTCCCGGCCCTCGAGCAGGCCGGGCAGGATATCGTCGATATCGCCGATCGGGAACGCATCGTCGGCGCCGTAATCCGCTACCGCCCCGTCGGGGCCGGCACGATACCCGTCCCACTGTTCCATGGCCGGATCCCGGTCGCGACAAAACAGCACGTACTGACCGTGCTTGCGACCGGGTAACAACACCAGCACCGCATCCGGCTCGTTAAATCCGGACAGGTAGTAAAAATCGCTGTCCTGGCGAAACGGATAGTTCGCGTCGCGGTTGCGCACCTTTTCCTGCGCCGAGGGCACGATGGCGATGCTGTTGGGCTCCAGCTGCGCCATCAGGTTTTTGCGGCGGCGGGCGAATTCCTGCTTACTGATTTTCATAACGACTGCAACGGCTGTTTGGCGGTGAGTGACGTGTGCCGGCTAGCTTACGGCTTTCGCGGTTCAATGCAACTTGTCGTCGGGGCCCGGCGGGGTGAACAGATCCGCCGGCGTATTGGGCGCCTCCGAGCGCTGCTCGGCGTCGGCCTGCAGGCGCTGGCACTCGAGGTAAACATTGACGACGGCGACGCGCAGAAACTCCCCCAGCTCGAAAAAGCTCTTTTCCCGCTCGGCTTCCTCCTCGTCCCCCTCGCCCAGGCCGGCCTGGCTGATCGCGGCAATATCGTTGAGCAGCTCCGAGACGGCGGCGGGATACTGTTGTTTCCCCGCCTGTTGCTGGCGCTGCTTGCCGCCCAGGGCAAAGCCGGCGAGAAACCCCTGGCACCACTGGCTCAGGCCGTCCACCCGCTGGGAGATATCCACGGCATCCTCCGGCAGCAGCGGTCGCAACTCCATGCCGCCCTGTTCCAGCTGTACCCGGGCGTGCTGCAGCAGTTCCAGAAACGTATGCCGGTCGGCCTCCGCCAGGGTATCTACCGGGTCGATAAACGTCGCCGCCAGTTCCAGCCACTGCTCCTCGGTCATGGGATAACCGACCGCCAGCAGCCCCAACAGGTAGCCGTGCAGTTGCGAGGGGGAAGACATCACCCCCAGGCGCCAGTAGATATCGGCGATTTCGTCAAACTCGGGGCAGGGGACTTCGCTGGACATGGGGGCTCCAAAGGTGTTGGGCTGCGTCGGGCGGCGCATTATACGGCAGTTGAGCCGGGGGCGATAAACCGGAAGACGGGGCCCGCTTTGCCCCCACCATTGTGAGAACTGCACCGCACCTTGACAATGTTTCTGCAAAGATTGTGCAGGTCCTTGAATTAGCAGCATTTTGCCACATTGACCCATTGAGGGGGCAGAACTATAGTTAATGCACTGAGGAATACGAATCCCGGGTGCCCCTCCGCCTATGGCCGATCAACAAATCAAATCGCTGGCTTCCAAAATCGAAGATCTGATTGCGCTGTGCGCGCAGCTCAACGACGAAAACCGGCGATTGAAGTCGGAGGCCAGTCAGTGGGCCAAAGAACGTGAACAGCTGGTGGAAAAGACCGAAGTCGCCCGCAACAAAGTCGAGACCATGATTAGCCGCCTCAAGGCGCTGGAGNNCGGGCAACAGGACGCCCTCGCTCATTCGGCCCGCTTCCTGGACGGCAAAATGCGCGAAATCCGCTCCGCCGGCAAGGTCATCGGCCTGGAGCGGATCGCAGTAATGGCGGCGTTGAACATCAGCAACGAGCTGCTGCAAAACACCGGCGAACTCCCCGGTGGAGAAGGCGGCGGCCCCAACAGCAAAGATATCAAGGGCCTCAACGACCGGCTGGAGGAAGCGCTGCAGCGTTTTCGCCAGCTTGAAATTGGCTGATTGACCCCGGCCGGCTGCCCCCCCCTTAACCCGACCCGCCACAGTGCGCTATACTGAAATCGCTTTCTGAGGTATTCGCCAGGCGACATAGACCCCTGAGCCGATGCACATTACCTTGGAGGTCCCTCGCGGTTACGGGAGAGCAGGTCCGCAAGACGGAAAGCCCGATGTTTCCCTGGAACCACCACCTTGAACTCTTGGGTTCAAGGGCCACGTTGCCAGCGGTACCCCGGAAAGTCTCTCCCGAATTAAAGCCCCTCGTGCCCGGTTCTACAGCCATGTCTTCCCGAGCTCCGTCCCAGCCAACCCGCAGCCAGTTACGCCGACAGTTGCGCCGGGCGCGCCGCGAACTCGATGTGCCACAACAACGCCGGGCCGCCCGCCTGCTCGACCGGCAGATAGCGCGCAGCGGCCTGCTCGCGCGCCACCGGGATGTGGCCTTCTATCTGGCCAACGACGGCGAAATCGACCCCGAGCGGCTGATTCACCGCGTCCACCGCATGGGCAAGCGCTGTTACCTCCCGGTGCTGGTGCCCGGTAACCGGCTGTGGTTTGTCCGCTACCGGCCCGGCGACCGACTGGAGCCCAACCGCCTCGGCATTCCCGAGCCGGTGGACCACCGGGATCGCCGTCCGCCCTGGGCATTGGGCCTGGTGTTGGTACCGCTGGTGGGGTTTGATCGCCGCGGTTCGCGGCTGGGCATGGGCGGCGGCTTCTACGACCGCAGTTTCAGCTATTTCAATCGGCTGCCGGCGATGCGGCGCCCGCTGCTGGCGGGGGTGGCCCACAGCTGTCAGGAGCTGGACCATCTACCGGTGGAAAGTTGGGATATACCGCTGGCGTTGATTGCCACGGAAAAGGAGCTTATTCGGGCCTGAGCCGATTCAGGCCATCAGCATCTGCAGGGTNNGGTGCCGGTGAACACGGTACCCAGACCGAACAGAATGACCACCAGTGTCATTGAATCCACTTTTAAATTCATCCTCATCCACTCCTCATGCAACGACTGCGTTGGCATCAGGGCATCCATTCCAACTGACGTACGTGCGCAGTGTACCCGCGCCTCTTTACACTAGGCGGCCGCACGGCGCATTGCAAAACCGATATTCAGAGCTGTGAACCAGCCGCAGGCCCAACTGTTAATACCGTCACAGTCGGCGTTTAACGGTGCCCCGTGCCGGCGGCAAGGCGCCTCGGCCGCTGGACACTGTGCCGACAGGCGGTACCGAGCCCTGGCACAATGACTACAAGATCAATGCCAACCGGCGATTTTGCGGTGATTTGACGCCATTTGGCCGCTGAACCCGTCATAAACGGCTATTGCCCGCCCCGAAACGAGGCACGGGCAGCACGACCGCCCCGGCGCCGCACGAGATTGGATCAGGCCTGGGAGTGGCCCTTGAGAAACAGCTGGTAAGCCAGATTGTCGGTTTCCTCGGTAAACGGGTAGCTGAGCCCCTCGAGAAACCGCGCCAGTTCGCCCCGTTCCCGACGCGAAGCCTGGAACCCCACCAGTACGCGCCCATAGGCCGCACCGTGATTGCGGTAGTGGAACAGGGTGATATTCCAGCG
>JABAHQ010003612.1_pt1 | contig 11431 bp, 12 predicted proteins | sample 7062091 | NCBI WGS metagenome assembly JABAHQ01 (sample SAMN14534359, study PRJNA622989) | marine sediment metagenome | biome: marine biome [ENVO:00000428]; feature: marine pelagic biome [ENVO:01000023]; material: deep marine sediment [ENVO:00002113] | place: India: Gulf of Kutch | collected...
GAGGCGTTGAACTCGTGCTCCGCGTAGAGGATCAGCGAGACGTTCATCACCCGCTCGTGCAGCTCGCTGGGCGCCTCGCCGTGCAGCATGTGCAGGAAGTGGCCGCCGATGGAGTCGTCGTCGGTCTCGGTCTCGATGCGCACGCCGTCGTGGCTGTAGCGGTACCAGTAACAGATGACCGCCGGAAGTGCCGCGAGCATGCGGTCGATGTGGTCATCCTGCTCCTCGAAACTCTGCTCGGTCTCAAGATTGCCCAGCATGGAGCAGCCGGTACGCATGACGTCCATCGGGTGTGCGTTTGCCGGAATGCGCTCCAGCACTTCCTTGAGGGCATCCGGGAGATGACGCTTGCCCGCGAGGCGCTTGCGGTAGGCCTCGAGCTCGCGCTGGTTCGGGAGATGGCCGTGAATCAGCAGGTGCGCCACTTCCTCGAACTGGGCGTTGTTGGCCAGGTCGGTGATGTCGTAGCCGCGGTAGGTCAGGCCGGTACCGGTCTTGCCCACGGTGCAGAGTGCGGTCTCGCCGGCGACCTGACCGCGCAGGCCGGCACCGCCTTGTGGTTTATCGCTCATGGTTCAGTCCTCTCACCTGTCATTGGAGATCTGTCTTCTATTTTTTCTGGGCGAAGAGCTCATCGAGCTTGGCCTCGAATTTGTGATAGTCGAGGAAGTCGTAGAGTTCATCGCGGGTCTGCATCTGGTCCACGACCGCCTTCTGGTCGCCGTCATCCAGGATGTGCTGATAGACGTTCAGCGCTGCCTTGTTCATGGCGCGGAAGGCGCTCAGCGGGTACAGAACCATGCCAACGCCCACCTGCGCGAGTTCATCACGATTGAACAGCGGTGTCTTGCCGAATTCGGTAATGTTGGCCAGAACAGGCACATTCAGTGCCTCGACAAAGGCCCGGTAGTCCTCGAGATCCGCCACGGCTTCCGCGAAGATGGCATCGGCGCCGGCGTCCACGCAGGCCTGGGCGCGGTCAATGGCGGCATCCCGGCCTTCCTGGGCAAAGGCGTCCGTGCGCGCGATAATGAAGAAATCCGGGTCCTGCCGGGCATCCGCGGCGGCCCGGATGCGATCAACCATCTCGTCCTTTGAGACGATCTCCTTGTTCGGACGGTGCCCGCAGCGCTTCTGGGCCACCTGGTCCTCCAGGTGAACCGCGGCAACGCCGGCCCGCTCCATCTCCCGGATGGTACGGGCGATGTTGAGCGCCCCACCCCAGCCGGTATCGATGTCCACCAGCAGCGGCAGATTGGAGGCGCTCGTGATCCGGCGCGCATCTTCCACCACGTCGTTCATGGTGGTCATGCCCAGGTCCGGCAGGCCGAAGGAGGCATTCGCCACACCGCCGCCGGAGAGGTAGATGGCCTTGTGGCCGCTCTTCTCCGCCATGATGGCGGTGTAGGCATTGATGGTGCCGACAATCTGGAGCGGCTGTTCGCTGAGCGCGTCGCGGAAGCGCTTACCGGGGGAACGGGAATCTGTCATCGGAGCACCTGTCTGTTCTGTGTGTGTTCAATGTGATGTCAGCACGGAATACTCGTGACTCACCGCACAACTGTCAATCACTCACTGTTTCCGATCACTCTGGGCTCGATCTCAAGGCTGACCCCGTAACGGCCCAGAACATCCGCCTGGATGCGTTCGGCCAGGGCCAGCAATTCAGCCCCGGTACCCTCACCATGGTGGATGAGCACCAGAGCCTGCTTTGAGTGGACACCGACATGCGCCTCACGGTGCCCCTTCCAGCCACATTGATCGATCAGCCAGCCCGCCGCCAGCTTGAGCCCGCCCGGATCAGGATGGGCCACGAGGCCGGGGAATCGCGCCCGGAGTGCTTCGCCGGTGGATCGGTCCACGACCGGGTTCTTGAAGAAGCTGCCGGCGTTGGGCAGGACGGCCGGATCCGGAAGTTTCGCCAGGCGGATGCGGCTGACCATGTCCGCAATCATCTCAGGCGTGAGATCCGCCTCCGGATCCGGGTAATCGGCCACTTCACCCATCAGCTCACCGTAGTCGAGCCGATACGGCAAGGACCGGGAGAGCCGGAGGCGGACGCGGGTAATGACGAACCGTTCAGGCTCGCGCTTGAACAGGCTGTCGCGATAACCAAAGCCGCACTCGGTGATCTCCAGGGTGCGGAAGCGCCCTTCCCGGCGGTCCCAGGCATCCAGGCTTTCGAAAAGGTCACTCAGTTCCCGCCCGTAGGCCCCGATGTTCTGGATGGGCGCAGCACCGACGGTACCCGGGATCAGGGCGAGGTTTTCCAGCCCCCGATANNTCGTCATCCAGCATCTGCCACTGGCGTTCATGGATCGCCATGCCCAGCACCAGTCCTTCAAGGTCCGAGCGCAGGACAACGTTGCTGCCGCCGCCCAGGACCTGGACGGTGAGCTCTTGCCGGTCAGCCCACGCCAGCAGCTCCGGGATGGTTTCCGGGTCCGTAACCCGCGCGAACCATCGGGCATGGCCCGGCAGCCGCAGCGTATTGCGCAGCTGCAGGTCAACGCCCTGCTCCAGGAGCGCCTGGTTCATGCCCCGTGCCGGGCTCGCAGCTCGGCGAGCAGGCCCTCGCCGGCGTCCGTGATCAGGTCCAGTACACGGGTGAAGCCGGACTCGCCACCATAGTATGGGTCCGGGACCTCGTCCGTATCCGCGTGGCGGGCGTAGCTCAGGAACAGCTCCACGGATGCCTCGCCATTGGGCGGCATCATGGCCTTAAGGTCGCCGAGGTTCGCCCGGTCCATCGCGAGGATATGATCAAAGGTGTAGAAGTCCTCCAGGGCGACCTGTCGCGCGCGCTGGGTCGTCAGGTCGATCCCGCGCTGGCGGGCCGCCTCGGTAGCCCGGGGATCCGGCGATTTGCCGACATGCCATTCGCCGGTGCCGGCGGAATCAATCCGGATGGCCTCCGCCAGCCCCGCATCCTCAAGCTGCTTCCCAAAGACCCCCTGGGCCGTCGGCGAGCGGCAGATGTTGCCAAGGCACACAAACAGGATGGAAACCGGTTGCGTCATGATGCGTCACTCCTGATGGGGTGAAGCGCCAGCCAGGCGTTTGCGGACCCGCTCGAGGTCCGCCTCGGTATCCACGCCTGCCGGCGGTGTCTGTTCAGCAATGCCCACCTGGATCCGGGCGCCGTGCCAGAGCGCCCGCAGCTGCTCCAGGGATTCCGCCCGCTCCGGCGGGGCCGGCTGCCAGTCCACGAACTGGTGCAGCAGGCTGACCCGGTAGGCATACAGGCCAATGTGGCGGTACCAGCCGGCCGTCTCCGGGACTGTCTCGGGCCGGGATCCCGCCTCAAACGACGCCCGGTCCCAGGGAATCGGCGCCCGCGAGAAGTACAGCGCCCGCCCCACCTCGTCCATGACAACCTTGACGGCATTGGGATTGAAGAGCTCGTCGGGGTCCGTAATCGGCTCACAGAGTGTTGCGATGGCAGCGTCCGGCGCCCCCTCGAGCAGTCCGGCGACCTGGTTGATCAGTCCAGCGGGCAGGAGGGGTTCGTCTCCCTGCACGTTGACCATAATGGCATCGTCTTCCAGATCCAGGGTCGTGGCCACTTCCTGGAGCCGGTCGGTCCCGGACGGATGATCATCCCGGGTCATGACCGCCTCACCACCGAAGCCCCGGACCACCCGCGCGATGCGCTCAGAATCCGTGGCAACAATAACCCGCTCCGCCGCGCTCTCCACGGCGCGATCCCGGACGTGCTGGATCATGGGCCGACCGTCGATCTCCGCCAACGGCTTCCCGGGGAGCCGGCTCGAGGCGTAACGGGCGGGAATGACAACGGTGAACCCCATGACGGAACCCCTTCAGCGTACCGGTGTGAGCCGCTCGTCCGTGGTCAGGGTGCGTGCTTCCTCGGGAAGCATCACCGGGATACCCTCACGGATGGGAAAAGCCATGGCATCGTTGCGGCAGACGAGTTCCTGGGACTCGGCATCGTAGATGAGCTTGCCGTGGCATACGGGGCAGGCAAGCAGTGCGATCTGGCGTTTATCCATGGGTTTGATCCTTCCCCGGCTGTTCAAGCTTTTGATCCAGTGCGGCCACCAGTGTGGTATCAGGCCTGGCGATCACGTCGAGCACCCAGACATCGTCACCGGTAATGGCGTGACATTTTACGCCATCCTTGGCCGTCATCACGACCGGCCCGTGCGGAAAATCCAGGTCACCGGCCCGAAAACGGTGATGGTCATCGAATGGCTGCGGGATCACACGGGCTCCGAGAGCGTCCAGCGTATCAAAGAACCGGGTCGGGTTCCCTATCCCGGCCACCGCATTCACGACCCGATCCCGTAGCCACTCCAGCGGGCGCCTTTCGCCTGTAGCGAGATTGCGCAGCGTCGTCGGCACGAGCCGTACCGGGGAAAAGGGGTGGCCGGCAAGCACGCCGGTGTGGAAGGAGGGATGGGAAGGCTCGCCGGTGGTCAGGCAGAAATCGACCTCTTTCGCCCGTTCCGGCGGCTCCCGCAAGGGGCCCACCGGCATCAACGCGCCATTGCCGATGCCGCGCGCGCCATCAAAAATACAGAATTCAACGGTCCTCGCCAGCGCGTAATGCTGAAGGCCGTCATCGCAGACCAGTACATCACCCAGGTCCCGGGATTCCGCATAGGACGCGGCACGGGCCCGCCGGGGGTCAACGAGCACGTGCGCCCCCGTCTGTTGCGCCAGCATAACGGGTTCATCACCGCAGTCAGCGGGATCCGAGTCAGGCCCCACCAGGCAGGGGTAATGGTCCGGCTTTGCACCATAGCCGCGGCTGAGAATAACGGGCCGCCACCCCCTGCTTCTGAGATGCCCCACCAGCCAGGCGGTAAGGGGGGACTTGCCGGTGCCGCCGACCGTGATATTGCCCACAACCAACACCGGCAAGGGCGAGCGATGAACCGCTCGGCGTCCTCTCAGGTACGCCTGCCGGCGCCGGTTCACCACCCGAGCGTACAGCCATGCCAGCGGCATGAGCCAGGCCAGTGGGCGCTTGTCCGTGTACCAGAGGCGTTGCAGCGTGTTCCCCATGCCCGTGCGGCTCCGTTCAGCCTTCCTCGGAGAACTGCATCTGGTGCAGCGCCGCATAGGCGCCGTTTCGATCCAGAAGCTCGCGGTGGGTCCCGATTTCGACGAGCTGCCCGCCGTCCATCACCGCGATGCGGTCCGCGGACTCGATCGTGGAAAGCCGGTGGGCAATCACCAGGGTTGTCCGCCCGGCCATGACCTCCTCGAGCGCCTCCTGGATATGGCGTTCGGACTCGGTATCCAGGGCCGAGGTGGCCTCGTCCAGGATCAGGATGGGCGCATCCTTGATCAGGGCCCGGGCGATGGCAAGGCGCTGGCGCTGGCCGCCGGAGAGCAGCACGCCGTTATCCCCCACCACGGTGTCAAAGCCTTCCGGGAGGTCCTCGATGAACGACAGCGCATGGGCCTTGCGCGCGGCCTCGCGGACCGTCTCACGGTCGGCGCCGCTCATTTCCCCGTAGGCGATGTTATTGGCGACGGTGTCGTTGAAGAGCACCACGTTCTGGGTCACCAGTGCAATCTGCCGTCGAAGGGCGTCCAGGGAGAAGTCCTGCACCGACACACCATCAATCCGGATATCGCCATCCGTCAGTTCGTAGAAGCGGGGAATCAGGCTGACCAGCGTGGACTTGCCGCTGCCGGAGCGGCCCACCAGCGCCACGGTCTCACCGGCGGCGACGTTCAGGTTGATCCCCTGCAGGACGTATTCGTACTGTGCCTGGTAGTGGAACCAGAGGTCCTCGAAATCAATCCGACCTTCCACCCGGCCCGGATCATGGGTACCGGTATCCTGTTCCTCGGGGTAATCGATGCTTTCGAAGATGCTCTGTGAGGCCGCGATCCCCTTCTGGATCTTGGCGTGCACGGAGGTCAGCTGGCGCACCGGCTTGGCCATGGTCGAGGCGGCCGTAATGAAGGCCACAAACTGCCCGGTGGTCATAGTGCCCTGGAATTCCGGCGAGAGCGCGACCCAGATCAGAAACCCGATCGCCAGTGAGACAAGCACCTGGACCACCGGCGTACTGATCGCCTGGGTCTTGGCCATTTTCAGGCTCTGGCGGAGGTTGTCGCGGCTTACCCGGCGGAAGCGACCGGATTCGCGTTCCGCCCCACCGAAGGTACGGACCACGCGATACCCGGTTATGGCCTCCGAGGACACATGGGTCACATCCCCCATGGAGTACTGGATCCGACGGCTGATGCGCCGGAAACGGCGGCTCACATACCCGATAATCCAGCCGATCACCGGACCAACGGCCAGGAACAGCAGTGTCAGCTTCCAGTTCGTGTAGAACATAAAGCCGAGCAGGCCGACCACTGTCAGACCTTCCCGCAGGATGATGGTCACAGCCTCGGTGGCGGCGTCCGTGACCTGCTCGATGTTGAAGGTGATCTTGGAGACCAGGTGGCCCGAGGAGGTCTGGTCGTAGAACCGCGACGGCACCCGCATCAGGTGATCGAACACCTGGACGCGCATCACGTTGACGATGTTCCGGCCCACGTAGTTCATGTAGTACTTGCTGAGGAAAAACCCGATGCCGCGGATGGTGAACACGCCGATGATCAGCAGCGGCAGGAAGAGACGGTTTTCCGGCGTCGGATTCTGAAGCGCCTCGATCACGAACTCCATGGACCAGGCCATGGCGGTGGAAGCGCCCGCATAGACGGCGTTACCCAGGGTGGCCACGGCAAAAGCGACCCAGAACGGGATCGCGTAACGCAGGAGGCGCTTGTAGACCTGCCAGTTGGTCAGGTCCGTCATGCCGGATTCGTCATTCGCCATTGGCGTCAGGGCTGTTCTGGGTACTGATGCTCAGGCCGGTGAACCCGAGGCTGCCGGCCACATCCATAGCGCGCACTACCAGTTCATGTCGGGCATCCGCATCCGCGGTGATGATGAACGGCAGGTCGGTGTTGCCCTCGGCCACGCCCTGGATCCGCTCGCTCAGGGCCTGGCGTTCAACACCGTCGAGCCGCTGGCCATTGATGGAATAGACGCCATCCGCACTGATCTCGACCTCCACCCGGTCTGTCTCCCGCTCGGCCTCGGTGCCTTCCGCCTCCGGAAGATCGATCTCCAGCTGAGTCTCGCGCGTGAAGGTGGTCGAGACCATGAAGAAGATCAGCAGCAGGAAGACGATGTCGGCGAGCCCCGCCGTCGAGATCTCGTCGCTCACCCGCTGCTTGTTCTTGTCGAGCAGCGCCATCGGTTCAGCTCCTCTGGTTTCGGCTCTCTATCACACTACAGGCGCGTGAGGGCTTTGTTCCCGTCACTCGCCCATGTCGACGGGGTCTTCCTCGGCGATCCGGGACCCGGTGGGCTCCACCCCGGGTCCGGCGTCGGGCGCCCGGGTCGCCTGGCCGATCTCGGCCCTGGGCGCCCCCGGGCGGTCGAGCGAAGCCCTCTTGGACACCACATCCAGCTTGCCCTCCTTCTCCATGTCCCAGGCCAGGTTCAGGAGCTGCTGGGCGCCCTGCTCCATGTCCACGATCAGCTTGTCGATGCGGGTCACGAAGAAGTTGTAGACGATGTTGACCGGCACCGCGATGACGAGACCCGCCGCCGTGGTGAGGAGCGCCACCTTGATCCCTCCGGCGACGAGGGCCGGGTCCACCTGACCGGCCGCCTCGATCGAGTCGAAGGCCAGGATCATGCCCGCCACCGTGCCCAGGAACCCGGTGAGGGGCGCGACGTTGGCCACCGTGGCCAGGATCACGAGCCCCCGCTCCAGGAAGCCGAGCTCGATCGTGCCCGTGGTGCTGATCGCCTGCTCGAGCGCTCCCTCCCGGATGCGCTGCTCTTCGATCCTCTTGAGCCCCGCCAGGAGGATCGCCGCGGCCGGACCCGGGGTGGACGCCGCGGCCTCCATCGCCTCCTTCATCCTCCCCGCCCGAGCCAGCTCCTCCACCTCGCTGATGACCGTCTGGGTGTTCTTGTGGGCCACCCAGAGGGTCCACGCCTTCGCGATGATCACCCCGAGGCCCACGAGTGAGAAGAGGAGCAGGGGGTACATCATGAGACCGCCGTCGGCAAACAGGGTCAGGATGTCGTACTGGGGACCTTGGCCTTGCAAGCCGAACTCCTCGCTAAAGGTCGGGGCCGGCACGAGGCCGGCCACGGCGCTGTCGGGTCTTGGAACCGGGGGAATGTATGGACGGCGTCCCGACGGTGTCAACGCGAAGGTCGGCGTCCCCGACCCGGGCCCGCCGCGGGTCCGCGGCGCCGCCCGAGCCCACCCTCAGGCCGACGAGGTCGCGACCCGGAGGCCGCCCCCGCTCCGCTCGGGGAGCGCGCCCTTCAGAACCTCCCGGAGCCGGGGGGTGTCGACCCCGCTCTCCAGGTTGCCCCGGTGGGCCACCGAGACCCGGGCCGTCTCCTCGCTCACGACGATGACCACGGCGTCGCTCTCCTCGCTGAGGCCGATCGCCGCCCGGTGCCTCGTGCCCAGGGATTTGTCGGAGAGGGGATACTGGGTGAGGGGGAGGATCGCCCCCGCGGATTTGATGACGTCGCCGCTGATGATCACGGCTCCGTCGTGGAGCGGGGAGTAGGGGGTGAAGATCGTGGTGAGCATCTCGGACGAGACCGGCGCGTCGACGCGGCTCCCCGTCTGGGCGTACTCCTCCAGCCCGACCTCCTGCTCCAGGACGACGATCGCCCCGATCTTCGAGCGGGAGAGCTGCTCCACGGCCTCCACGATCTCGTCCACGACCTCGCTCTCCTCCATCTTCGTGAAGACCCGGATCATGCGGGTCTGCCCGAGGCGCGCCAGCGCGCTGCGAAGCTCGGGCTGGAAGACCACCAGGGCCGCGATCGCGCCGTACTGGAAGAGGGTCTCCATCAGGTATCGGATCAGGACGAGGTTGAGGAGCCGGGCCACGAGATAGCTGCCCGCCAGGAGGAGGACGCCCAGGAGCATCTGCATCGCCCGGGTCCTCTGGATCAGGAGGAGGAACCAGTAGAAGAGGGCGGCCACCAGGAGGATCTCGATCGCGTCGCTCCACCCGGGGCTCAGGATCTGGACCCGGTCCCAGATGCCCGTCATCGCTCCTCCCTCTCTCTCACCTCGGGGATCCGTCCCATCTCGATCGCCCGGAGCACCCGCAGGAGGCGGGCCGCGGGCTCCACGTCGTGGACCCGGAAGAGGCGCGCTCCGCCCCCGTAGGCCCAGGCGCAGGCGGCCAGCGTTCCTTCCAGACGGTCCCCGGGGGGTGAGCCCAGGATCGCGCCCAGGAAGCTCTTCCGGCTCGGCCCCACGAGGACCGGGTAGCCGAGCCCCATGATCCTGTGGATCTCCCGGATCAGGACCAGGCTCTGCTCGGGCGTCTTCGCGAAGCCGATCCCCGGGTCCACCACGATTCGTCCCCGCTCGATCCCCTCTTCCCGGGCGCTCCGAACCCGGGCCGCGAGCTCGGCGGAGACCTCTTCCACCACGTCCCCGTACTCGGCCCTGCGGCCCATCGTCCGGGGGGTGCCCCGCATGTGCATGATCACGACCGCCACGTCGAGCTCGGCCACGGCCGGTGCCATCGCCGGATCGTGGGCGAGGCCCGAGACGTCGTTGACGATCGAAGCCCCCGCCTCGACCGCGGCCCGTGCGACCGCCGCCTTGCGCGTGTCCACGGAGATCGGAACGGGGAGCCGGTCCGAGGCGGCCCGCAGGAAGGGGAGGATCCGGCGCATCTCCACGTCTGCCGGCACCTCCCGGGCTCCCGGGCGGGTCGATTCGCCGCCCACGTCCAGGATCTCCGCCCCCTCCGCCACCATCGACTCGGCCCGGAGGACGGCGTCCTCGACGGACCTGAGCTCCCCCCCGTCGGAGAAGGAGTCCGGGGTGAGGTTCACGATCCCCATGATCCGGGGGCGCTCGAGAGAGAGGGCGCCTCCCGGCAGGAGCCAGCTCGGGGAGCCCGAGACGGGCGGGGGGGATTCGTCGGGGGCACGGACGGCTTCCGCGCCCGGTAGAGCGGAGGGTGGGGAGCCTCCGGCCATCAGCGGGAGGGATCCGCCTCCGGGTTCTCCCGGTTGAGCCGCACGGCCGGGGTGGGGAGCGACTCCGCTTCGTCTTCGGCGTCCTCCTCCTCGGGAGACGCCTCCCCGCCCTCCGGGTCGTCCGCCGTGTCCACGGACCCGACCGGCGCGGGGGCTGGAATCTCCCCTTCCGGGGCGCCGGCCGAGGCGTCCTCAGCGACTTCGGCGCCCTCGACCACGGGCTCCTCGCCCTCGGGCGGGGGCATGGGCGGAAGCTCCTTCCCGTCGGCCAGGAGGTCCACCTCGTCCCGGTCCAGGGTCTCCCGCTCCAGGAGGGCTTCGGCCACGCTCTCCAGCAGATCGCGATGCTCCTCCAGCACCTGTCTCGCCGTGTCGTGGGCCTCGTCGAGGATCCGCTTCACCTCCTGGTCCACGAGCTGCGCGGTGTGCTCCGAGACCTGACGCCGATGGCCGATCTCCCGGCCCAGGAAGACCTCGTCCTCGGAGTCGCCGATCGCCATGAGCCCGATCACGTCCGACATCCCGAACTGGGTGACCATCCGTCGGGCCATCTGGGTGGCCCGCTCGATGTCGTTGCCGGCTCCCGTGGTGACCTTCTCGGGGCCGAAGATCATCTCCTCGGCCACCCGGCCGCCGTAGAGCATGGCGAGCTGACCGCCCAGCCACTCCTTGGTGTAGTTGTGGCGGTCCTCTTCGGGGAGGCTCGCCGTGAGGCCGAGAGCGCGTCCCCGAGGGACGATCGTGACCTTGTGCACCGGATCGAGCCCCGGGACCTTGAGGCCGATCACCGCGTGACCGGCCTCGTGGTAGGCGGTGAGCTCCCGCTCGGACTCGGTGAGCACCATGCTCTTCCGCTCGGCCCCGAGCATCACCTTGTCCTTGGCTCGCTCGAAGTCCTCCATCGCCACCTTGTCCGCACGCCTCCGCGCGGCGAGGAGCGCGGCCTCGTTGCAGATGTTGGCCAGGTCGGCGCCGGAGAGGCCCGGGGTGCCCCGGGCGATGATCGAGAGGTCCACGTCGTCGGCCAGGGGCAGCTTCTTGGCGTGAACGCGGAGGATCCCCTCCCGTCCCCGAATGTCTGGAGAGTCCACCACCACCTGGCGATCGAAGCGGCCGGGGCGCAGGAGGGCCGGGTCGAGGACGTCGGGACGGTTCGTGGCCGCCAGGAGGATCACGCCCTCGTTGGGCTCGAAGCCGTCCATCTCGACGAGGAGCTGGTTCAGCGTCTGCTCGCGCTCGTCGTGGCCGCCGCCGAGGCCGGCGCCGCGGTGGCGGCCCACCGCGTCGATCTCGTCGATGAAGATGATGCAGGGCGCGTGGGCCTTCCCCTGCTCGAAGAGGTCCCGGACCCGGGACGCGCCCACGCCGACGAACATCTCCACGAAGTCCGAGCCCGACATCTGGAAGAAG
>JABAHQ010017481.1_pt1 | contig 11428 bp, 11 predicted proteins | sample 7062091 | NCBI WGS metagenome assembly JABAHQ01 (sample SAMN14534359, study PRJNA622989) | marine sediment metagenome | biome: marine biome [ENVO:00000428]; feature: marine pelagic biome [ENVO:01000023]; material: deep marine sediment [ENVO:00002113] | place: India: Gulf of Kutch | collected...
CTATCAGGAAAGCAACGTCATCATCCGCGCCATCCGGGACTACCTGCGCAAGGACATCAATGAGATCCTCATCGATGATCGCGAGGTATATAAGAAGGCGCATGACTTCATCATGCTGGTCATGCCCAACAGCCTGAACAAGGTAAAGCATTACGACGACAGCATCCCGCTGTTCAGCCGCTTCCAGATCGAGAGCCAGATCGAATCCGCGTTCCAGCGCGAGGTCGCGCTGCCCTCCGGCGGCTCCATCGTCATCGACCATACCGANNATCGAGGAGACCGCGCTCAACACCAACCTCGAAGCGGCCGACGAGATCGCACGCCAGCTGCGCCTGCGCGACCTGGGCGGCCTGCTGGTCATCGACTTTATCGACATGATGCAGCCGCGCAATCAGCGCGAGGTGGAGAACCGCCTGCGCGAGGCCTTGAAGCAGGATCGCGCACGGGTACAGATCGGGCGCATCTCGCGTTTCGGCCTGCTGGAGATGTCGCGCCAGCGCCTGCGCCCCTCCCTGGGCGAGTCCAGCCAGATCGTCTGCCCGCGCTGCGACGGCCAGGGCACCATCCGAAGTGTTGAATCCCTGGCCCTGTCGATCCTGCGCATCATGGAAGAGGAAGCGATGAAGGAGAAGACCGTTCGCCTCATCGCGCAGCTCCCGGTGGAGGTGGCGACGTTTCTGCTCAACGAAAAGCGCCAGGTGATCAACAAGGTCGAGGAGCGCCACGGGATCACCGTGACCCTGATTCCGAACATTACCCTGGAGGTACCGAGATTCGAGCTCCAGCGCGTGCGGGCCGGTGAGGCCGGCGAATCGGAGTACAAGCAGACGAGCTACGAAATGGGGGAAAGAGCCGAAGAGATCCCCGAGGCACCCGCGGTGGAGGCCCGCACCCGCGTCGAGGAGCCGGCGGTGCAGGGGATCGTCCCCAGGGTCCCGGCACCGGTCGCGCCCGCCAAGGAGAAGACCGAGCCCGGCTTTATTCGCCGGATGTGGGATACGCTGTTCGGTGCCGCAAAGGAAACCGCCGAGGCCCCCAAGCGCGAAAAGCCAGAGAAGGGCCGTGCCCCGCGGCGCACCACCGAGACCGGCGGGGCACGCGCGCGGGGCCGACGTGCCGGTGGCCAGGGTACCGCACGCCGTCAATCCAAGCCGGCACCACGGCGCAAGAAGACGGAGGGGACCGCCGAGGCGACCGAGCCCGCGGCAAAGCCCTCCGAGCAAGGCGGCGGAAAGGCCGCGGCCGGGGGTACGAAGCCGCAGAGCTCCAGTCGCAGCCGGCGAGGCCGACGCGGGGGCCGTCGGCGCAAGGAAGCCGCGCGCCAGCGGGCGGGCACGAACGACGAAACTCAGGCAAACAAGGGGGTGGAAACCAAGCCTTCCTCCAAGGCAGCGGACACCACGTCTGCCGGCAAACCTGCTTCACGGGCGGCTTCCAAAAAAGCGCCCGCGGCCCGACCGAGGACGGAAACCGGCGAGACGAAGCGCGCGAATCGGGAACCGGCGAGCCAGGCGCACACCGAGTCTCCAGGCACCGGCCAACCGGCTGGGCGGCAGGGGGCCGATCCCCAGCCGGCACCGCGGCAGCCCGGCACAGACACCGAGTCCAAGACCATGCCGCGCGAGGCGCCGAAGGGGGCGCCCAATGCCCCAGCCGGCCCCTCGCCGGCCGCGCCGGCGTCCGGGGAATCAAAGACCCGGGTGCCCGACGCGCCATCGACAAGCGGAGCGAAAACCGTTGACCAGGATGAGACCGGTCCGCAATCCCCCGCTCGCAGCGGTTCCGGAGGCTCGCAGGCGACAGACGCGCCCGCTGCGACACCGGGGCCGCAGCCGACCGGCCCGGAACGGACCTCGTATCCCTCCGCCGGCCGTGCGTCGCAGCGCGAACAGCAACCATCTCGGCCGTCCAGCGGGGAGAAGTCCGACGCCTCCTCCCCGGCCTCCGGTCCATCGCAAGCCGGAGATCCCCTGACCGGCACGTCCGGGCCGGGAGACACGAGCGCGACCCGCGCGCCGGAACTTACGCCGAGTCGACGGGAGCCGCACCACGCTCCGGCAAGCGAGGCGTCGCGGAAAGACAGCGGTGCCGCGCCGCCACAGGACACGCCGGGGCTCCACCGGGAGGCACACATTCCCGATACCTCCAGCACGCAACCCGTTCGCGGAGAATCCGGCCCGTCCGCACCGCCGGGTTCGGTCCGCCAACCGCCCGCGCCGGAGAAACCTGCCGCGGAATCGGTGCCCGGGCGCGAGACGCCCAAACCCGAAGAGCCCGCGCAGGCCTATTCAGGCCCGGCGACAACGCCCCCGGATTCCTTGCAATCGCCCGGGACGGGCGCGAAGCCAACCCACGGAGATGATCGCGAGCGCACGCCGGGTACCGACGCCCCGGCCCGCGAAGGCCGCAAAGAGCAACAGACCTCCGAGCAGCAGCGCTCGAAGCGAGACGCCGAAGAGCACGAGGAGCACCGCGAGCCGACCCACCGGCGCGCGCACCACGAGGAGTAAAGCCTGCTCTTTTCCTCCCGCCGAGGCGCAAAGACGCCAAGGCAACGGGAATTCACAGGGCGGCCTTTGGCCGCCGTGCGTCGGATGTCGAGCACGGCCGGAAGAATAGAGTCCCGTCTCCCGCCGCCAGAGGGACAGGGTGAGCAAGGGGATCAAAAGGGAGAATTGGGGCGGGGCAGCCTGAATTCTATCGGGTCGCACGGTGAACGGCCTGAAGGTGCTCGAGCAGGCCGCGGCTCCCCTCCTCGATCAGGTCCAGCACTCGCTCGAATCCGCTGGGACCCCCGAAGTACGGATCCGGGATCTCGTCTTCGTGCAGCTCCGGGGCGAACTCCAGGAACAGGTGTATCTTGTGCTGGTGCGCAGGCGGGGCGATCGCGAGGAGATGCTGCAGGTTCTCGCGATCCATGGCGACCAGGTAGTCGAACTCCTCGAAATCCAGCACATCCAGGCGCCGTGCCTGCAGGACGCTGAGATCGACCCCCCTGCGCAGCGCGCAGGCCTGCGCCCGCGGATCCGGGGCCCGGCCGATATGGAAGGTATGGGTGCCGGCGGAATCGACTTCCACGACATGGGAGGCCCCCGCCCGTTCCAGCATCTGATGGAACAGCCCGTGTGCCATGGGCGATCGGCATACGTTGCCCAGGCACACGAACAGGACTCTTACCATAGGGCACCTCTGTCGCTATGATTCAGATTCACGCGTTCCCTTCGCGGCGNNACGCTGGACCAGCTGCGAGGCCTGATCGGCCTGCAGGTGCTCCGTCGAGGAGTGCCCTACAGGATCGTCGAGGTCCTCGAAGACGGGCCCTCCCTCGTCCTTCAGGCCGAGGATCGCAGCACCACGATTCAGCCCAACCAGCACGGTGAGGCGAGCCGTCGCGTCCCGCGGACCGTAACCGTTCCGGTGCTCAACCGGGATCGCAACCGTCTTCACCCGCACTTCCTGGAGCTGGATCTGCGGGACGACTCCTGAAGCCGCCACCGGCTCGGCGAAGCGTTCACGCCGTTCCCAGCAACTGCCGCTCGACCTGCGCGCGGTCGTCTTCACTGTCCACGCCGGCCGGCGGAACCGCGCCGGCGACTCCGACGTGAATTCGAAAGCCTTGCCAGAGCACGCGCAGTTGCTCCAGGCCTTCCGCACCCTCCAGCTCGCAGTGCCCGAACTCCGAATAGGCTCTCAGGAATTCAGCGCGATATGCGTACAGCCCGATATGACGCTGATGCTGATAGTCTCTGGACAGCGCCTGTTTCGAAGATGCGAATACCTCGCGATCCCAGGGAATGGGGGCGCGGCTGAAGTACAGGGCATAGCCGTCCTTGTCCACGACGACCTTCACCACGTTGGGATCGAAAAGCTCCTCCGCGCTGTGTATGGGCGTCGAAAGAGTCGCGACAGCGGCGGCGGTATGTACATGCAGATCCTGCGCAACGGTCCGGATCAGCTCCGGCGGCATCAATGGCTCGTCACCCTGCAGATTGACGATAATGTCCTCGTCCGCGCAATTCAGGCGCGATACCACCTCCGTGATCCGGTCCGTGCCCGAGCGGTGATCCGGCGACGTCACTAGCACCTCAGCACCAAAGTCACGGGCTGCCGCCTCGATGCGCGCGTCGTCCGTGGCGATCAGAACGCGTTCGGCTCCGCTCTCGCAGCCTCGTTCGAAGACGTGCTGGATCATGGGCCTTCCGGCAATCGGGAGCAGCGCTTTGCCTGCGAGCCGCACCGAGGCGTAGCGGGCCGGGATGACCACCAGAAAGCTCAACTACACCTCCTCCTCCGCATCCAACGCCCGCGCCTCGTCTTCCAGCATCACGGGAATGTCGTCGCGTATGGGATAGGCCAGGCGGTCGGCCTTGCAGATCAGCTCGGCCTCCTCCTTTTTGTAGACGAGCGGTCCCTTGCAGATGGGACACACCAGTATCTCGAGCAGCTTTTTATCCATCGGAGCTCCTGTTTTGCAGGGTCGCCAACAACCGCGGGCCGAAGTACTCGTTCAGCTCCGCATCTACGGGCACATACCAGTGACGCCGTTGCGCGAAGCGCCTGCATTTTACCGCATCCTTTTCGGTCATCAGAACATCGGCGTTATCGCTGAACTCGACGTCTTCGGCACGATACTGATGATGATCCGGGAATGCGTGGGCCTGAAACTCCAGACCGTGCTTGCGCAACTCTTCGAAAAACCGATCGGGGTTGCCGATTCCGGCAACCGCGTGCAAAGGCCTCCCGCGGAAGGCCTCGATACCGCGCACGACGGATTCGTCGGAAAGATTGCGGGCCACACCGGCATGCAGCCGCATCCCGTATTCACCCCGCCCCGCCAAGCCGTTGGTCACAATGAAATCCACTTCCTCCAGACGCCTGGGATGTTCCCGCAGCGGACCCGCCGGCAGAAAGTGCCGGTTGCCCAGGCGCCGCACGCCGTCCAGCACGGCCAGCTCGATATCGCGCCCCAGGGCATAATGCTGCAGCCCGTCATCGGCAATGATGACGTTGCACTCGGTATGCGCGAGCAGCGCCCGGGCGGCGGCTCCGCGATCGGGTCCTACGGCGACCGGGCAATTGCAACGCCGCGCCAGCACGACCGCTTCATCACCCACGCTGACCGGGTCGCTGTCCGCACGCACCTGCTGCGGCCAGTTTCGCGCCCGGCCCCCGTATCCGCGACTCACGACGCCAGGCGAGTATCCGGCCCGGGACAGGTAATCTGCAAGCCAGATCACCAGCGGCGTCTTGCCGCTGCCGCCGACGGTGATGTTGCCCACGACGATCACCGGAACCGGCATCCAGCCGATCTTGCGCGCCCCCCACTCGTAGGCCTTGCGCCGTACAAACACCGCTCCGCGGAACAGCCAGGAAAGTGGCACCAGCGGCCAGACGAGAGCTGTATTTCCGTACCACCAGCCGTTGAGCCTCCGGGCCAGCAACGCCTTCATCATTGATGAGATTCCCGAGGCTCGACCGTTCCGGCGTGCACGACGGGAGTCGTCATGCCACGCGTTCCGGCTCGCGGAACTGCATTCGATGGAGCGCTGCATAGTGCCCGTCGCGTTTCAGGAGCGTTGCATGCGTCCCGGACTCGATGATACGGCCGTCATCGAGGACCAGGATCAGGTCTGCACGCTCGATGGTGGAGAGGCGATGCGCGATGACCAGCGTGGTACGATTCTGCATCAACTCCTCGAGCGCCGCCTGGATGTAGCGCTCGGACTCCGTATCCAGTGCGGAGGTGGCCTCATCGAGGATGAGAACCGGAGCATTCTTTAGCAGCGCCCGCGCGATCGCCAGGCGCTGGCGCTGCCCGCCGGAAAGCAACACGCCGTTTTCGCCGACGAGCGTATCGAGCTGCTGGGGAAGCTTCTCGATGAATTCCATGGCATGGGCCATGTCGGCGGCCCGCACAATCTCGGGCTCCTCTGCTCCGCTCAGCGTACCGTAAGCAATGTTGTGGCGCACGGTCTCATTGAACAGCGTCGCGTGCTGGCCCACGAGGGCAATCTGACTGCGCAGATCTTCCAGCTTGAGGGTGCGAATATCGTAGCCATCCAGTTGAATGCTACCCGTGCTGATGTCATAGAAACGTGGAAGCAGATTTGCGACGGTGGACTTGCCGCTGCCCGAGCGCCCCACCAGCGCCACCGTCTGTCCCGGCTCGATCGAAAAGCTGATGTCCTTGAGGATCTGTCCCTTCTCGGACTCGTAGCCGAACCGGACGTGGTCATATTCGACGCTGCCTTGCGCGCGTTTCAAGCGTACCGTTCCCGTATCGCGTTCCGCGTCCTGGTCCAGGAGCGCGAAGATACTCTCCGCCGCAGCGATCCCCCTCTGAATATACGAATTCACGGTGGTAAGACGCTTCACGGGCTTTTGCAGCAGAACCAGGGCGGTCATGAGGGCAACAAAGCTTCCGGGCGTGAAGCTCTGACGCACGGTGTCGAGCGTGGCGATGTAGACCACCAGCGCGACGCCGATGGCCGCAATCAGCTGAATGACGCCGATGCTCAGGGCCTGCGTGGCCTCCAGCTTCATGCGCTGCTGGCGGTTCTTGTCGTTCGCCCGCGCAAAGGTCCGCGCCTCGTTCTTGTGGCCTCCAAAGGTTTTCACGACCCGATGACCCTCCACGACCTCCTCGGTAATATGCGTGAGGCTTCCCATGCTCGACTGTATCTTGCGGCTGATCTTTCGAAACCGCCTGCTCACATACAGGACGAGGTAGGCGATGATGGGGCCGACGGCAAGAAATACGAGCGTGAGCTGCCAGCTGTAGTACGTCATCAGGGCGACCAGGAAAATCACCATCAGGGTGTCTCGAATCATGACCGTAATAGCGTTCGTGGAAGCCTGCGAGACCTGTTCCACGTCGTAGGTCATCTTGGACAGGAGTGTGCCCGAGGAAGTCTGGTCGTAGGCGGCCGTCGGTAACCAAAGGAGCTTGTCGAACATGAGGCCCCGGAGATCCCGGATTACGCTGCGGGCCACCCATTGAATGCAGTAAGCGGAGGTAAAGTTCGTAACCGCCCGAAAGAGAAACAGCCCGACCAGCAGGAACGGAATGCCGACAATCCAGGCAGGGTTCTGCGCGATAATCGTCTGGTCAAGCAACGGCTTCATCAGCGCCGCAAAGCCGGCCTCCGTGGAAGCGAGCAAAGCGGTTGCGATGCCGCCAAACAGGAATGCCTTCCAGTAGGGGACGACATAACTCAACAGACGGCGGTATATCTTTAGCGCGCTGCTTTCACTGCTCGGTTCTCGATGCGTCATTGGCCCTCGGCGGGCTGCCTCGTTGCAAAGGTAATATGAAGCATTCCCAGCTGGCGTGCGGCATCCATGGCGGTGATCACGGATTGGTGAGGGGTCTGAGCGTCGGCGCTGATCACCAGGGGCGGGTCCTCGCGATCGCCGGCGCCCAGGCGCAATGCCCGTTTCAGCGTATCGATCTGTGTGTTGATCACTTCCTTGCCATTTACATAGTAGCGTCCCTCGGCGTCGATGGTCACCTCCAGAACCTGTTCCTCGGTTTCCTTTTCCTCGCCCGATGCCTCGGGCAGCTGCAGACTGATCTCAGACTTTGGCTTTTCAAAGGTCGTGGAGACCATGAAGAAGATGAGCAGCAGGAACACCACGTCGATAAGCGGCGTGAGGTTGATGTGCGGCTCTTCGGGCTGAGACTGCCGGAACTTCATTGTCCCTCCGCTCCCTGCTCGCGGTCGCCGTGCAGCACTTCGATCAGTTTCAGGGCTTCCTGCTCCATCACCACCACGAGCTCACTCACGCGGCCCTGGAAATAGCGATAGAACATCAGGCTCGGGATCGCCACGGACAGCCCCGTGGCCGTGGTGATAAGCGCCTTGGAAATGCCGCCCGCGAGCTCGCTGGGATCTCCGACCCCGTGCTCGACGATTGCGGTGAATACGTCAATCATGCCGAACACCGTGCCCAGCAATCCGAGCAGCGGAGTGATGGAGGCAATGGTCCCCAGCGTGTTCAGAAACCGCTCCATCTCGGGCATGATGTGGCGACCGGTCTCCTCGATGCTCTCTTTCATGATCTCGCGGTCGTGGTGACGGTTGATCAACCCGGCGGCAAGCACGCGTCCCAGGGCGGAGTTGCGTTTCAGGAAGTTGATTCGCGCTTCGTCCAGCTCACCCTGTTTCGCCCAGTGCCAGACCTGCGCCACGAGGTGCTTCGGAGTGATGCGGCCGCGACGCAGGAACCAAAAGCGCTCCGCGATAATCGCGAGCGCCACCACTGAGCACGCCAGGATGGGCAGCATCAGCCACCCGCCGGCCTTCACGAGTTCAAACACTTTCTAATGTTCCTCTCGTATCGATCTGATTAATTTAACAAATTAATTGGGGTTGGCAAAGCCGTAACCGGCCGGTCGGCCGGGTGAAGGCATGGCAACACACGACTGCGCGTCCGCGCCAGGAATGGCAACGAATTGTACAGGATGCGTCGGCCAATTCCATCACGGTCGCGGCGGCGCGGCCCGCCAGTAGCGTTGCGCGGCAATGCGGTGGCGACGCGGAGGATCGACGTGCCCGTCGGCCGGCAGTGAAAATGTGATCGCCCCGTGATTCGCGGTGTCGTAGAGCTTGACGTCGCGCCGCCGGTAGCGCGCCACGATCGCCGGCCTGGGAAATCCAAAACGATTGCGGTATCCGACAGGAAACAATGCATAGCGCGGCATAACAGCATCCAGAAAAGCAGCGCTCGACGAGGTGCGGCTCCCGTGATGTGGCGCCACCAGGACCGTTGCCTTCAGCCATCGTGCCTGCTCACGCACGAGTCTTCGTTCCACGTCCTTCTCGATGTCACCGGTGAGCAGCACGCTGCCCGCCCCGCTCGAGACGCGCAGCACGCACGAGCGATTGTTCGGCTCGCTCCGATCGCTACGGCGCGGATGAAGCATGCGAAAGCGCACGCCATCCCATTCCCAGCTCTGGCCTTCGCGACAGGGCTGCACCACGGGATGCCCGATCGGCTTCGCGGCGCCGCTGAGCACCTTTTCTACCGGCACGTTGGCCAACACGGACGCAACGCCACCGATGTGGTCGGTATCGCCGTGCGTGGCGATCAGCAGATCCACTCGATGCACGCCGGCGCTGCGCAGGTAAGGCACCACTACGGCACGCCCGGTGTCAAAGCTCGGGCTGAAACGTGGTCCGGCGTCATAGACCACCACGCGCTCTTTCGTGCGGACCACGGCCGCCAGGCCCTGCCCGACGTCCAACAGCGTAAACCATGCCTCTCCGTGGGTCGGTGCGGGGCCGGGCCAGACGGCAATCGGCAACAGCCATACGGCGCCGATCCAGCGCGCCGGCACGCCCCGCGGGGCCAGCAACCACGCGGCGCCGCACACGCCGGCGGCAAGAGATCCCGGCGAAGGCTGCGGCGCATGCCACACGCCCTGCGGCAACGCCGCGAAGGCTTCCAGACACCACCACATCGCCTGCAGGGCCTGCGCCGCCAAGGCCAGGAGCGGCTCACCCACGCCGGGCAGCACCGACAGCAGGCTGCCCGCGAGTGTCAGCGGCACAACGATCACACTCGTCCAGGGAACCGCGATCAGGTTGGCAACCGGCGCCACGAGCGCCGCGCGCTGGAAGTACAGCAAGGTCAGGGGAACCAGACCCACCGCCACCAGCCACTGGACGCGGCCCCAGCGCCGCCAGCGCCGAGGCGCACCGGGACGGTTCCCCATCCCGAACAGGATGGCCGCGACTGCGGCAAAGGAAAGCCAGAACCCCGCGGAGAGCACCGACTGGGGATCCCAGAGCAGCACACCCAACAGGGCCAGGGCCAGCGCGTTTCCCGCCGCGAGCGAGCGCTGGCGCAGTTGTGCCACCATCACAACGGCCACCAGGATCCAGGCGCGCTGCGTGGGGATGGAAAATCCAGCCAGCGCCGCATACAGACCCGCCGCGGCAACGGCCGTCAGGGCCGCCGCCTTGGGCGCCGGCCAGTACCGCAGCGCGATCGCGGAACGGCGCCACAGGAAACGCACCAGAAAAAATATCATGCCTGCGACCAGCCCCACATGCAGACCGGAGATCGCCAACAGATGGGACGTGCCCGTGCGGTTCAACACCCGCCACTGGGCCGGGCGGATGTCCCGGCGCACGCCCAGTGCCAGCGCCTTCACGAGCCCCGCCGAAGGATGGTCCTGCAACGCGGCCTCGATCCGGCGTTCCGCATCCTGGCGGATGCGGTTCAGCGAAACGGTCGCCTTGCCGAGACGCGCGTTGCCGGGGTCCGCGCGCACGTATCCCGTGGCGCGAATGCCTTGTCGATACAGCCAGCCCTCGTAGTCGAAACCGCCGGGGTTGCTGAAGCCCCGCGGGCGCTTCAGGCGCACCTGCAGCCGCCACCTGTCTCCGGCTACCAACGGCGGCGCCTCCCCGTACCAGCTCAGCCGCACCTTCGGCGGCGGCGGCAGTCCCTCGCCATGCCGCTCCATGGCCTGCCCCTCGAAGACGAAACGCGTAATCCGCCCGGTGCGCTCGGGCAGCGAGACGATCCGGCCGCGCAGCCAGACGTCTTTACCTTCGAGGGAAGCCGGCAGCGTGTATGACAAGGTCTGCGCGGCGTCACACCACGCCCACAGGAACCCGGCCACGGCCAGGGCGGGCAAGAGAAGCCGCCGCCAGCGCAGCGCGGCGGGCACGATCGCCGCCACGGCAAGCCAGCGCAGCTCCGGAAGACCGGGAAACTGTTGAAAGACAAGGATCCCTGTCAGAAATGCGATCGTCCCTAAACGCATTGACTCCGTGCACCACGATGGAAGAATCGTGGATAATGGTCCATTGACGGCAGGGGAATCTTACACCGAGGGCATGCCAAAGAGAATCATAAAACGCGTCATGCCGGACCATCTCCGGATCCGCGAGCACAGACACCTCCGGGTCTTCGGCGCTCTCCTCCACGACCCCAATCTGTGGCATCTCAACCGGCGATCCGTGGCGGGCGCTTTTGCGGTCGGCCTGTTCATGGCATGGGTCCCGGTGCCCTTTCAGATGATTCTCGCGGCGGCGGCCGCCATCGGGCTGGGCGTGAATCTGCCCATTGCGGTCATCCTGGTGTGGATTACCAATCCCTTTACCGTGGCGCCTCTGTTCTTCACAGCCTACACGGTGGGGACATGGGTGCTGGGCACGACGGCCAGTCAGTTCCAGTTCGAGCTCAGCTTCGAATGGCTCATGAACGAGATGGGCGCGCGCTGGAAGCCCCTTCTCCTTGGCTGCTTTCTCATGGGGAGCGTCAGCGGCGTCACGGGCTATTTCGCGATCCGCATTCTGTGGCGCTGGCACGTGGTGCGCCAGTGGGAACAACGAAAGCTGAAACGCCAGGCGCGCTAGCGGTGACGAGTGCCTAGATAAGAGATCCGAAATCCGCTACAGGCCAGGCGGTACCG
>JABAHQ010023341.1_pt1 | contig 11427 bp, 12 predicted proteins | sample 7062091 | NCBI WGS metagenome assembly JABAHQ01 (sample SAMN14534359, study PRJNA622989) | marine sediment metagenome | biome: marine biome [ENVO:00000428]; feature: marine pelagic biome [ENVO:01000023]; material: deep marine sediment [ENVO:00002113] | place: India: Gulf of Kutch | collected...
CTTCGGGTCCAGTTGCGGGTTATTCATGGAGGAATTCGATCAGTTCGACTTTGTCCACGACCTGGTATCCTCCACCCTCCTTTCTTTCCACCTGGAGGAGTGGGGGAAAGGAGAGGAGCTTACGGGTTGGAACATCGGAGAGGCCGATGATCGCCCGCTGGTCAGGGTAGTCAGGATGGATGTATGTTCCTATGATGACGTCAACTCCGGCGATCTGAGCCTTGTCCTGGGTGAAAAGCCGTGCATGATCTGCTAGAACATATTCTTTATTCGGCTCGATCTCCCGCTCCCCCAACGCGGTGAGCGGTGCCAGGTCGAGCTTCTTCGACTGGGGACTGAAGCTGTAACCGAGGAAAAAGAGGCTGAACAGGCCCAGCTCGACGTTGTCCTGAGATTGGATCGCTTCCGTGGTGGAGGTTATCCGGTAATTCCCACCCGCAAGGGGCGTGATCTCAACCGAAAAAGTCGCCGGGTTGGGGCTCTCCTCGCTGAAGATCTCGTAGACCGTCCGCAGATGGCCCCCGGGGTATTCCCCCATTCCGAATAATTGAGCTAGAGCAATCGCCCCACCGATCGCCAGGGCGAGTATCAAACCTGTGATGATCCCCAGCCTAATACTCCACATCTCACATCACCTCTGGGCGATTTTACCGTTCACATCGCCGCTGTGCAACCTCCCGCTTGCGATCAGTAGTGCCGCTCAGTTATTCTCGAAGGAGAGAAGGGTCTCATGAAATACTGCTATAACCATCGCGATCGCCCGGCCGGGGCGCGGTGCTTGGGCTGTGACAAGCCATTGTGCCCCGAGTGTCGCGTGGAGATCGAGGGGCAAGACTACTGCCGGGAGTGCGCTCTGAAACGCCTGCGAGCGACGGGGGAGCCCAATCCTTCTGAGCTGATTAATAGCTCACGCCTGGAAATAGGAGAGATCCTCACCGCTGGCCTCAAGCTGCTGGTCAACCATCCGCTCATTTTGGTTCCCTTCGTAGGGCTGCTGGCGCTGGAGGTCTTCCTCAACGCCGCTACTGGCTCTCCCAGTTGTTAGCCTTCTTCGCCACCCCGCTGGTGGTCGGAATGACGGTCAACATGTCCTCGGAAGCCTTTCAGGGTGGTAGGCCCGGGTTAAGGGAGGCCCTTGATGTGGCTCTGGAACGCTACGGTTCGCTCCTCGGGGCCTCGATCCTTTACGCGATCGCGATCGCCGTAGGCTTCATGGCTTTCTTCGTTCCGGCACTTATCTTCTATATCCGGCTGATCTTTTACCCCCAGGCGATCATGATCAAGCGCGTTCCGGCCTTCTCCGCGCTCCGAGAGGTGAGCTGGGAGCTGACCCGGGGGAACTTTTGGAGGCTGTTTTTAATTGCGCTGATCCAGATTCTGGCCTTCATCCCCGCAGCCCTGCTTGGCGGCTTCGGGGCCCTGTTGATCAACTCCTGGATCTACTCCTCCCTGACGGCAGCCTACCTCCAATTGAAAGGGACGGAGACGGTGGGAGATTATGGGGAGGGAAAGGCAGAACTTGACGATAGTTGAGGATAGGCGATGAAGAGATCGGTTATCAGGCTTCCCCTTGCGGTCCTGCTCACGGCGGTTTTTTTAGGCTATCTGTGGCTCTACGGCCAGATCAACGCCACGCTCGATGAACAGATCTTCCACCAGCCGCGCGGCGAGACACCGGGGACGCCGGCCGACCGCGGCCTCCCCTACGAGGATGTTTCCTTTTCCACGGCTGAAGGACTGACCCTGCGAGGCTGGCTCATCCCCGGCTCCTCCGACGAGGCGATCGTCCTGGCCAGCGGCTATCGGGAGACCCGCTGGAACGTCCTCAAATATGCCCTCTTCCTGCACGGGGCCGGCTATACCGTTCTGCTCTTCGACCCTCGGGGAACGGGGGAGAGCGACGGCCAGTTGTACGCCTTCGGGGCCTACCAACCGGAGGACATCCACGCAGCTGTCGGGTACCTCAAGTTGAAAGGTTACAAGCAGATTGGCCTGTTCGGCCACTCCAACGGGGGGACCGCGGCGCTGATCGCCGCCTCCCAGCTCAAGCTGCCCGTCGTGGCCGACAGCCCTTTTGCCAACCTCCGGCTGGCGGCGAAGAGCGCGGAGCGGCAGGACCTATTACTTCAGCTCTTCTTTCCTCTCTACAATCTCGTGGCGCGCGCCCGGCTCGGCTTCGACCTCTTCCGGAGGACCAATGCTTTGATGGTCGTCAAGTCCGTCTCTCCCGTCCTGTTCATCCACGGCCTCGCCGATGATTACATCATCCCGGAGAACTCCATCCTGTTGTATGAGCGGGCGGGGAAACCGAGGGAGATCTGGCTCGTTCCCGAGGCGAAGCATGTGGAGTCGCTCGAGGCCGCGCCGGAGGAGTACGCCCGCCGGGTGGACGAGTTTTTCACCAGGTATTTTGATCGAGATTGAAGACTGCTCTTGGAATATGGACTTGGGTAGCAGCGCCATATCCTCTGACAAGGGCCATCAGCCAAGACAGGAGGGACAGAGAGATGAACAATCAGGTGCTCAGCTTCAAGAGAATGGAGCAGTTCGCCGGTACTTACGCTACTCTATTCTATGGTAATGTTTGACCTGACGTCTTGAGGTCAGATAAGCTTGTTACAGGGAAGGAGGGGTCCGATGATAATTGGGAGGCAGGCCAGTGTGAGCTTATTGCTAGCGCTCATGGTACTGTTACTCGGAGGAGGAGTTCAGACGCAGTCCTCTCAAGGTGACGCTTCCCCCACCTCGCAACAAGAGAAAATATTCTATCAAGAGGACTTCGAAAGCGGAACGGCCCCTGGATGGGAGTTGGAAGGCAACTGGGAGGTTATCCAAGACGCTCAAGGCAACTGGACCCTACATGGTCGAGAGCACAACTGGGCTCAATACACCCGTGACGCCTGGGGGGATTACACCATCAAGCTGCGCCTGAAGCTCGTCCAGGGCACGATCCATCTCAACTATCGGGTGAGCGGCTGTGCGCGCTATTTCATCGGCTTCGGGGAGCAGACCCTCTACCTCAACAAGACCTCTCCTTGCGGGCATCATCCTCAACTTCGATCCCTGCGCGAGCGTCACAGTCGCGGGCGCTGGTATGAGGTCGAAATCACCGGCAGGGGGGGCAAGCTCGACATCTACGTGGACGGTCTGCTTAAGATCACCTACGTGGACCCTGAGCCGCTGCTCTACGGCACCATCGGTCTGGAGACGCTCGATGATTCCGAGGCCTACCTGGACGACATCGTGGTGCTGGGCCAGGCGCCCCCGACGCTGGGNNNNCACCGGCGGTCCGCTGGGCGGTCTGGGCTACGATGTGCGCATGCGACCTGATAACCCAGACATCATGTACGTCACCGACGCCTGGGCCGGCGTCTTTATGAGCACCGACGGCGGCCAGACTTGGTTCCCCTCCAACGAGGGGATCACCACCCGCACCGGCCCCTCGGGCGACGCTATCCCCGTCTTTTGCCTGACCATTGATCCCCACGACTACGACACCATCTGGGTCGGCACCCAGAACGTGCGCGGCATCTTCAAGTCCACCGACGGCGGCCGCACCTGGGTCGAGATGGACAACGGCGTCGTCGAGCGTGAGGGGATCACCTTTCGTGGCTTTGCGGTGGACCCCCGCTCCTCCGACATCGTCTACGCGGCGGCCGAGGTCTCCAGTTGGGCCTGGGCCGGAGAAGAGCGCAGCGGCCGCGAGTTCGACATGACTCAAGGCGTGGTCTACAAGACCACCGATAGCGGCCGGAACTGGACCCCCGTCTGGCGCGGCGACAACCTGGCCCGCTACGTGTGGATTGACCCCCGTGACCCCGACGTGATCTACGCCTCTACCGGCATTTTCGACCGGGAAGCGGCCAACTCGATCCCCGACTCCAGGACCCCTGGCGGCGTGGGCGTGATCAAGAGCACCGACGGCGGCCAGACCTGGAGGGAGGTCAACAGTGGACTGGCGAACCTGTACGTTGGCACCCTCTTCATGCATCCCGAAACCCCCGAGATTCTGTTGGCCGGGACGGGGAACAATCAATACTACGATAGAGCAGGGGCATACCTTTCCGCTAACGGCGGCCATACCTGGCAGCAAACGTTAATGGGAGAGAACATCAACGCGGTCGAGCTCGCTCTGGCGAATCCGGACATCGCCTACGCTGGCAGCGCCGATGCCGTCTACCGCAGTGAAGATGGCGGCCGCACCTGGGGACGGGTCTCCGGCGGCACAGATGGCTGGGGACCGCCGGGCGTCCGTGCCGGCTTCCCCATTGACTTCCAGGTGGACCCGCGCGATCCCGACCGCATCTTTGCCAACAACTACGGCGGCGGCAACTTCCTGAGCACCGACGGCGGCCGGACCTGGACGGTAGCCAGCCAGGGCTACACCGGTGCTCAGGTGCGCGACGTGGCCGTGGACTCCGCCGGACGGATCTTCGCCGCCGCCCGCAGCGGCCTCTTCGTCAGCACCGACGGCGGCGACGAGTGGGTCGGACTGAGCTACCCCCCAGCCGCCTCCCTGGAATGGTACGTCGTCGCGGTTGACCCAACGGACCCGCAGCACGTATTGGCCGCGAACAACTGGAACGGCGTCATCCTCCAGAGTCAAGACGGGGGCCGGGGGTGGCGGCCCGTGAGCCACCATCTTGGCGAGCCTATAAGCTGGCGAGCCATCGCCTTTGCGCCCTCAGACCCGGCGACGGTGTACGCGGGCACGGCCGCATTCTTCTCGGCCGGGACATTTGACGACCAGATGCCCGCTGGCGGTATCTACGTCTCGCACGACGGCGGGGAGACCTGGACCCCGGCCAACGACGCCCTCTCGCGGGACGCCCACGTGACCGGCCTGGCGGTTGATCCCCACGATTCACAGGTGGTGTACGCCGCCACCAGCAATCACGGGATGCTCAAGAGCACCGACGGAGGACGGAGTTGGATGGCCATCAACCAGGGCCTGCCGGGATCGCCCACGGTGCTTTCGGTGGCGCTCGATCCAGCCGAGCTAGGCGTAGTCTACGCTGGACTGTGGCAGGCTGGGCTGTACCGCAGCGCAGATGGCGGCACGAGTTGGCAGCCGAGCAGCAACGGCATGGATCCCCAGGCGGTGATCCAGGACATCGTCATCGACCCAATGACCTCACAGGTGCTCTACGCCGCGGATCTGCGCACCGGCGTCTACCGCTCTGACGATGGTGGAAAGCTGTGGATACGGATCACCGACGGGCTGCGTACGCGCGCGGTCCAGGCCCTGGCTATCTCCGCAGATGGCAACACCCTCTATGCCGGGACTGAAGGCGAAGGGGTCTTCCGGCTTGATTTGGAGCCTAGCGGGAGGTGACCAGGCGATGAAACGATGGATTGGGAGGGTACTGACCGTTGTGGCCATCCTAGGAGGATCGGCTGGCCTCGTGTGGTTCACCTGGTCTACACCAGGCCATGACGCAACGAGCGTCTCTGGCGCCGTGCAGGATGACACCGGGCCGGTGGCCGGGGCCGTAGTACGCGTTCAGACCACACCTCTTTACACTACCACAGACACCAGCGGGCGATTCACCTTGACCGGACTGGCCCCAGTCCAGACCGTCGCGCTGACCGCCTTTGCCCCCGGCTACTACATCACCGGACCGGTATCAGCCCAGCCCGGCGATACCGACGTGTCATTCGTGTTGGCAAGACACCCCACCGAAGACAACCCGAATTACCCATGGCTCAGCGCCTTCAGCGCAGCGGGACAAGAGGGCAACTGCGAGAACTGCCATTCAGATCCTAACAATGTGAACTCGTTGCTGCCCTTTGATGAGTGGCAACGCGACGCGCACGGGAACTCGGCGGCCAATAGGCGTTTCCTCTCCATGTACAACGGCACCGATTTGACTGCTGAGCATCGCAGCCCTGAAACGCGTTACGGCTTCCACAAGGATTATGGGAAGATCCCGCTCCGTCCAGATCCCAATCAGCCCTACTACGGCCCGGGCTTCAAGCTGGATTTCCCCGATAGTGCGGGCAATTGTGCCGCCTGTCATCTGCCTGCTGCTTCGGTCAATGCCCCTTATGAGACGGACCCGAACGCCGTAACCGGGGTGGGTCTGGAAGGCGTCGCCTGCGACCTGTGCCACAAGATATGGGACTCCAAACTCAATACCTCCACAGGTCTCCCTTACCCCAACATGCCCGGCGTGCTCTCTATCGAATTCCGCCGTCCTCCGGAAGGCCATCAACTGTTCATCGGCCCCTTCGACGATGTGGCCCCGGGGGAGGACACCTACTCGCCGCTGCAGAACCAGAGCCAGTTCTGCGCGCCATGCCACTTCGGCCAGTTCTGGGGCGTGCAGGTTTACAACTCCTTCGGGGAATGGCTGGCCAGCCCGTTCTCCAATCCCGCAGAGGGCCAAACCTGCCAGGACTGTCACATGCCCCACCGCGGAGCGAGCCACTTTGCCCGGCCGGATAAGGGCGCCCGCGAGCGGGACCCCCAGACGATCTTCAGCCACCTGATGCCAGGGGCTGCCGACGTGGCCTTGCTGCAGGATACGGCGAAGCTGGAGGTGGAGGCGCAGCGTCAGGAGGTTCGGATTCAGGTGGAAGTTCGGGTGACCAACGAGAAGGCAGGGCATCACATACCCACCGACCATCCGGCGCGCAATATCCTGCTGGTGGTATCGGCCACCGATGGCCAGGGGCAGGAACTGGAGCATCTAGGAGACCAGGTCATCCCGGACTGGGGCGGTGTAGGAGATGAGCCCAACGACTATGCGGGCCGACCCGGCAGGGGCTACGCCAAGATCCTAGAGGAACTCTGGACTGAAGTGTCGCCCACGGCGGCCTACTGGAACCCCACTGTGCTGCGCGAGGACACGCGCATCCCGGCCAAGGCCACCGATGTGACCCGTTATGAGTTCCGCGTACCTCAAGACGGTGGCCCGGTCACCATCGAGGCCAGGCTGATCTTCCGCCGCGCCTTTAAGGAGTTGGCCGAGCTCAAAAGCTGGGGCATCCAAGACATCGAAATGGAGCGGGAAATGATCACGCTACCCTAGCTAAAGACCAGGGGGATTGCAGCTCCGGGGCTGGACCTGCTATGATGGAATGAGGTTGGAGGTGAACTGGATTGGAGAGATATCCGATATATTCATTTTTTTCGGAGGAGCATCGCATCCTGAAGCGCATGGTCCGGGAGTTCGTCGAGGAGGAGATGAATCCCTACGTTGATCAGTGGGAGGAGGCGGGGCTCGTTCCGCGGGAGGTCTTCGAAAGGTTGGGCGAGCTGGGGCTTTTAGGGATAAGATTCCCGGAGGAGTTCGGCGGCGTGGGGGCAGACATGCGGACCACCACCGCCTTCATCGAGGAGCTGGCCCGGTGCCGTTCGCGGGGGATCGTCATGGGGATCTTGGTCCACACCGACATGTCCGCGCCACACCTTGTCCGATTTGGTACAAAGGAACAAAAAAGGCTCTTTCTGCCTGAGATCACTGCGGGGAAGAAGATCTGCGCCATCGCGGTCACCGAGCCGGGAGCGGGGAGCGATGTCGCCGGAATCGGGACTACCGCGCGACGCGAAGGGGACCACTATATCCTCAACGGAAGCAAGCTCTTTATCACCAATGCGATCAACGCCGACCTCTTCTTCACCGCGGTCAAGACTGCGCCCGAGCTGGGCCATCGCGGGATATCGATGCTGTTGATCGAGAAGGGGACCCCCGGATTCATTGTCCAGCGGATGCCGGAGAAACTCGGAATGCACGGTTCGGACACCGGGGAGTTGACCTTCGATGATTGCCGCGTCCCCGCGGAAAACCTGCTCGGCGAGGAGAATCGCGGGTTCTATCAACTAATGAGCGGATTGCAGATCGAGCGGTTGGTCTGTTCCATTGCCATGGTCGGCCATGCACAGCAGGCACTGGAGGATGCGATCGAATATACAAGGGAGCGGGAAATCTTCGGACAAAGGCTGAGCGACCTCCAGGTGACCCAACACAGACTGGCTCAGCTCCAGACGAAGGTCGAGGCTGCCCGCCAGTTGACCTACGCCGCGGCGCGGACCTTCGACGAGGGGCTGGATGCCACCGCGATCGTCTCCATGTGCAAGGCCTTCTGCGGCGATGTCGCCTGCGAGGTCGCCGATGTTTGTTTACAGATGCACGGCGGCTACGGCTATATGGAGGAATACGACATCGCCCGCTTTTATCGCGATATCAGGTTGTGGAAGATCGGCGGGGGGGCCACGGAAGTGATGTATGAGATCATCGCTAAAACGCTGGGGCTAGTGGAGCGGCGGGAGAAGCTGCCAGCCTAGCTGGAAAGATGGCTAGAAGCGTTATCCGCAATCCGCAGCTCGCCCCTGGCGGATGGAGGAAGATCGAGTGGGCCAGGGCGCACATGGGACTCCTGGGCCGAATCGGGGAGCGGTTCGAGCGGGAGCGTCCTTTCGCTGGCGTCAAGGTTGGTATCAGCGTTCATCTGGAGGCCAAGACGGCCTGTCTGGCCCAGGCGCTGCACGCCGGCGGGGCCCAAGTCGCGGCCGCCGGGAGCAATCCCCTCTCCACGCAGGATGACGTCGCCGCGGCCCTGGCCGACCATGGCGTCTCCGTCTTTGCCTGGCACGGGGCGACCCCGGAGGAGTACGAGCGGCACCTCAACCTGGTCCTGGACGCGGAGCCCCAGTTGATCATCGATGATGGCGGGGATCTAACCAAGCTGCTCCATTCCACCCGCCAGGAGATAAGCCCGCTGGGCGGCTGTGAGGAGACGACCACCGGCATCCAAAGGCTGAAAGCCCTGGCCGGGGAGGGGAGGCTGCGCTTCCCGATGTTCGCGGTCAACGACGCTAAAATGAAATATCTGTTCGACAATCGCTACGGGACAGGGCAGTCAACCTGGGACGGGATCATCCGCACGACCAACCTTTCCATCGCGGGGAAGACGGTCGTAGTAGCCGGTTACGGCTGGTGTGGCCGGGGGATCGCGCTGCGCGGAAGGGGACTCGGTGCGAGAGTCATCATCACAGAGGTCGATCCGCTGCGCGCGGTGGAGGCGGCGATGGAGGGCTTCTGCGTCCTTCCCATGCGCAGAGCGGCTTCGGAAGGTGATCTCTTTATCACCGCCACCGGCTGCATCGAGGCTATTGATGAGGAGGAACTGAAGCTGATGAGGGACGGGGCGATCCTGGCCAACGCGGGACATTTTGACGTCGAGATCAGCCTACCCGCCCTAAGCAGGTTGGCCGTCAGTCGACGGGAGGTCCGGCCCAACGTGGAGGAATTTTCCCTCGAAGACGGCCGCAGGCTATATCTTCTGGCCGAAGGTCGGTTGGTGAACCTAGCCGCGGCCGACGGCCACCCGGTGGAGATCATGGATCTCTCCTTCGCTCTCCAAGCGCTCACCGCTGAACATATCCTGCAGAATCTGGAGAAGCTCAAACCGCGGCTTTACCCCGTCCCCGAGCAAATCGATCGCCGGGTGGCGGAGATGGCCCTCGCCGAGCTGGGGCTAGAGATCGATTCGCTCAGCGAGGACCAGCGGCGCTATATTGCCAGTTGGGAGTGAATTTGGTATAAAGAGCTGTCAGCAATTGGCCCTTAGCTTTTTGCCAGGGGCCAAGGCTAAGATAACCAGCCCAGAGGATGGAGGTTAGGAATGGCCGAAGTCGAAGCCGAAGTCGCGGTGGAGACCAAACCGCGGCTTCCCAAGGAGATAGACGGGATGATCCATGCCATCGGCCGGCGGAAGGAATCGATAGCGCGGGTCTATCTGAAGAAGGGGAAGGGAGAGGTAATCGTCAATGGAAGGCCCGCGGAGGAGTACTTCGCCGCTGAGCCCTACGCCAAGGAGCGCCTGCGGCAGGTAGTGTTCAAGCCTTTCGATGTGACCGGTACGCAGGGAAAGTTCGACGTAGTCGCGCGGTTGAACGGCGGTGGGGTCACCGGCCAACTAGAGGCGATACAGCTAGGGGTTGCTCGGGCATTGCTTGGCGTAGATCGGGACTTCCGCCGCGTCCTGCGGGAGCACGGGCTGCTCACCCGGGACCCGCGAATGGTCGAGCGGAAGAAGTACGGCCGTCACAAGGCCCGACGGAGCGAGCAGTTCTCCAAGCGGTAGTGCAGCCATTAGCTAATAGCTGAAGGCCAGAGGTGAGGGTGATCTAGATGAGGCAAGGTGTCCATCCGGAGCTGAAGCGGGTCGTGATCCGCTGCTCCTGTGGGGCGGAATGGGAGACGATGTCCACCCGGGAGAACTTGCATGTGGATATCTGCTCCAAGTGCCACCCCTTCTTCACCGGTGAAGAGCGGTTTGTCGATACCGAAGGGCGGGTCGACCGGTTCAGGCGCAGATATAAAAAGGAGTGACCTTGACCTGGAGGGCTGCTCTCCTCAGCCCCCTTCTCCTGCTCTCTTCCCGGAAGCCGAACGTCGGCGGGCAGGCGGTGATCGAGGGGGTGATGATGCGCAATGGACGGCGGGTAGCCGTCGCCGTCCGCCGGATGGGCGACAAGGAGATCGTCACCCGCCAGTTGCGGCCCTTTCAAGCCCTGCAAAGGCTCTCCAAGGTCCCCTTCGTCCGCGGTGTCTACAACCTCTTCGATATCCTGGTCCTGGGAATTAAAGCGTTGAACCTCTCGGCCAACCTCGCCCTGGAGGAGCAGGACGAGCGGTTCGGCCCGCTGGAGTTTGCCCTGACTTTGATTCTGTCTCTTGGAATTGCCATCGGCGGTTTCTTCATCCTTCCCCTGTTCCTCGCGAACCTATTTGCCCGCGAATCGAGCGGGATCCTCTTTGCTTTCGCCGAAGGCGTTATTAGGACGGGGATCTTCCTGCTCTATCTTTGGGGAATCACCCTGCTCAAGGATATCCGCCGCGTTTTAGAGTATCACGGCGCGGAGCACAAGTCGATCTATGCTTTCGAGCGCGACGAGCAGCTTACCCCGGAGAGCGCGCGGAAATACAAGACGCTCCACCCCCGTTGTGGGACATCGTTCCTGTTGCTGGTCGTCGTGATCTCGATCGTGGTCTTTTCCTTGGTGGGAAACCCGCCGCTGATGTGGAAGATCCTCTCCCGGATTCTGCTCCTCCCGGTGGTCGCCGGCGTCTCTTACGAAGCGCTGATGTTCAGCGGACGACATGCCGACTCCCGCTGGCTCCGGCCGCTCATCGCCCCGGGGCTCTGGCTGCAACGACTGACCACCCGCGAGCCGGACGACTCCCAGCTCGAGGTAGCCCTGACCGCGCTCAAGGCCGTCCTCTGATTCAGATTTACCTCTCGTTAAGAGTCCTCATTCACCACTCGGATGGGGAACTTCAGTGGTAAGGGCTGGCCCCCTCGTCTTTGATCGAGCACGAAAGATCTGTTATAAATTGGAATATCTGGAGGTGGTAGTTTGGCAAGGCGGTTTGCCTTTGAGGATGAGCTCCAGGAGTTCTGGCGGAAGCGTGGTTT
>JABAHQ010078782.1_pt2 | contig 11427 bp, 7 predicted proteins | sample 7062091 | NCBI WGS metagenome assembly JABAHQ01 (sample SAMN14534359, study PRJNA622989) | marine sediment metagenome | biome: marine biome [ENVO:00000428]; feature: marine pelagic biome [ENVO:01000023]; material: deep marine sediment [ENVO:00002113] | place: India: Gulf of Kutch | collected...
CGCCGCGCGACCCGAAAGGAATCTCGCGCACGCCGTCGAACGGCTCGAGATCCCGTGTCGGTATCTCGTTGCTGTCGAGAGTGCCGGCAAAGAAGTCGCCGCGATTGAGCGAGAGATAGGGATGCACGCGGACGGCGAACGGGGGCTCCGAGAGCACGACGCCGAACTCGACCGCCGAGCGGCCCGGAATCCGGATCGGATCGCTGGTCGTGCGCGGGCCGCCGGCTTCCATCTCCCAGGCGACGCGCGTGAAGCCGACGACGGGCTCGTTGTTGCTCACGGGCAGCAGGAGCTGGTAGCGGCTGTCTCCGTTCTCACTGTCGGGCAGCCGGAACAGCTCCGGGTCGCCCGCGACGAATCCGGGCAAGCCCGTGCCCCCGATCCAGTCCTCGAGCAAGGCGCCGAGGTCCGCGTCGACGCGCTCGCCGGCCGCGAGGAGATCGGCGAACGTATACGAGGCGCCGGCGTGACGCTCGAGCAGGGCGGCCAGCAGCGCGCCGACGGTCTCGGGGCCGAGCGTGTCGTAGATGGCCTCGGCCATCCCGCCGCCCTTGAGCGTGAGCATGTCGATCGTGCGCTGCGGATCCTCCCACGGGTCGACCTCCGACAGCGGCGCCTCGAGCGCGGTCTTCCATACGTCGATTTGACGGGTTCGCAGGCTGATCATCGCGTCGGCGACGCCGTCCGCGCCGTCCAGGTTGTTGGCGACGGCCCCCGTGACCTGGTTGAGGTTCTTGAACAGATGAGCCGAGAAGTAGCTGCGCTGGCCGGAGACGAGCAGCGTGGCGAGCTCCTCGAGCGCGTAATCGAGCACCAGCGCCTCGGGGCCGTACGCCGACGTCCGGTGCGCGAAAAACGACCGTGCCGCGCCGGTGAACAGGTTGCCTCCCGAGAGGTCGTTGCTGAAGAATCTCACGAGCCGGTCGCGGTCGACGCGCGCCTCGCCGCCCTCCCGGTGGTCGTAGTCGCGGCTGCCGGTCAGCTCGAAGAAGTCGAAGTCGAAACGCGCCGTCGGGAAGCTCGTCTCGCGCAGCAGCATCATGGCCGGCGGCGCGAGCGCCGTGTCGAGGCGCCAGCCGCCCTCGTAGCCGCGCAGCGTGTTCGGCACCTCGACGACCGTGAACGCGTCGAACGGATAATCGAGCCCGGCAGCGGCCGCGAGCTCGAGGCGATCCTCGATCCACCGCGCGACCTCGCCGCGGGCGTCGGCCAGAACCTCGAAGTTGTCGGTGTGGTCGGGATGGACGAGCGCCTCGAACGTGATGCCGCGGATCTCGGTCGCGAAGCTCTCGAACTCGGCGGCCACGAGAGCGACCTCGGGGACGCTCGTGCGGGGCGCGAACCGGAACGTCGCGCCGTTGCCCTTCGCGCTCAGCGCCCGCCGCTTGCCGGGGCCGGCCGCGAGCCAGCCGGCCGGCAGGCCGACGTCGAGCGCGACGACGAAGTAGTCGGTGCGCCGCCGGCGCGGGTCGTCGCGGCCGACGTCGACGCCCGACGCCGGCAGCCAGCGGATGCCGGGCGTGAGCGCCACGTGGCGCCGGTCGAAGACGCCGTTCTCGTAGCCGAGCAGCGCGACCTGCGCGTCGCTCATGTCGAGCGTCCCGAGCTCGAACGCGCTGTCGAGATAGCCGAAGCCCGTTCTCGGCCGGCCGCCGTAGCTCAAGCTCACCGACGTGCGCTCTCCCGGAGCGAGCGCGCTCTCGAGTGCGATGTCGAGCAGACCGTCNNCGATGTCGAGCAGACCGTCGGCTTGCTCGGCGGCGAGCTCGGTGCCGTCGGCCGAGCGGACGTCGCCGACGACGAGCCCGGGGTTCAACGTCAGCAGGACACGGCTCAAAGCCGCCTCGGGCGGCGCTCGCAGCTCCAGATCCAGCGACGCGTCGACGTCGCGCCCGGGGTCGATGTCGACCGTTCCCGCGATCGAGAGGATGTCCGGGGCCGGCTCGCCGGCGCGCGCCTCGTGAGCGGCCCGCCACTGCGCGAGCCGCGCCGACTCCTCCAGCCGCAGCTGCGAGACGAGCCACACGAGCGAGAGCCCCGCCAGCGCGAGGACGGTCGAGCTCGCCGCGGCGCGCCAGCGTCGTCCCCCGTCGAGGCGCGGGTGGACCGCGGCAGCGATGCCGAGGAGGCCGATCGCGAGCACGAGGACGCCGGCGCGATGCAGCCAGCCTCCCGGGACCGCCGTGCCGGGGACGATGTCCGACGGCAGCGTCATCTGGCTCATGCCGACGTAGTCGACGTAAGGCGTGAAAACGCCCGGAACCGTGAACAGGCCCCAGTAAAGAGCGACGATGGCCGCTATCGAGAGCAGCGCGGCGACGAGCCGGTGGCGCACGAGCAGCGTGATCACGAACACGAGGCCGATCGCGAAAGCCATGGCCGGCGCGGCCATCAGGAAGACGAAGCCGACGAGCGACCAGGGCTCGACGGTTCTGCCGACGGGCGACCCGAGCAGCGTCAGGAGCCAGCCGAGGCCCTGGATCGCAAGCACGAGGAGCACGATCGGAATCCAGGCGCTCCAGAACAGCGCGATGAACCGCCCGGCGACGAGCTCGAGGTTCGTGACCGGCCGCGCGTCGAGGACCTCGACGATGCCGTCACGGACGTCGCGGGCGCGAACGTCGAAGCCGAGAAAGACGATGCCGAGCACGAAGCCCGTGACGTAGTACAGCGCGATGGCCCCCATCAGATAGCGCGGGCCGACCATGCCGGCGCTCGCCGAGATCGCCGAGAACAAGGCGTGCAGCGTGCCGTAGTAGAAGTAAAAGCCCAGCCNNAGGCGATCGTCAGGAACACCCAATAGCGCACGAGGCGCCGCGTGTGGCGTCGCTCCATTCGGGCAACGGCCCAGATGTTGCTGAAGCTGATAATCTGACTTCTCCCCATCCGGCGGGCCGGCGCGTCGTCCCGGCCCGCGCGATCCATTCAGTTGCCCGCTATCGGCCGTCGGCGATCTCGATCTCGTCGACGTCGTGGCCGCGGCCGACCATGAAGGCGAGATAAGCCTCCTCCAGCGTGACGTCAGCGACGGCTCGGGCGCCGGCCGGAACGTCGCCGCCCTTGATGACGCCGCGCAGCGTCGTTCTGCCGTCCCCGGCCCGTCGCGCCACGATCTCCATGCGCTCGGCAAGCCCGGCTTCGTCCGTCTCGGCGACGTCGGTTTCGACGATCCTGCCGGCCGCGAGCGCGACGAGCTCGGCGGGGGCGCCGCGGAACTCGACGCGCCCGGCGTCGAGCAGCGCGAGGTCCGAGCAGCCCGAGCCGAGATCCGCGACGATGTGCGTCGACAGCANNGAGCTCGGACATGACCTGCCGGAACCGCAGCCGCTCCTCGGGGTCGAGCCCCACGGTCGGCTCGTCGACGATCAGCACGTCGGGGTCGTGCACGAGCGCCTGGGCGACGCCGAGCCGGCGCGTCATGCCGCCCGAGCTGCTTGACCTTGCGATCGGCGACCTTGGTCAGGCCGACGGACTCGAGCACCTCGCCGATGCGCCGCCGGCGCGTCGCCAGGTCGTGCAATCCCGAGAGCTCGGCCAGCGTGTCGAGCACCTCCGCGACCGTCTGCAGGCGCCAGGCGCTGAATTCCTGCGGCAGATAGCCGAACAGCCGGCGCACCGAGCGGCGGTCGGCGACGACGTCGAGGCCGTCCACGGTGACGCGGCCCGCCGTCGGCACGAGCAGCGTGCAGACGATGCGCATCAGCGTGCTCTTGCCGGCTCCGTTGGACCCGAGCAGGCCGAACAGCCCCGTGCCGATCTCGAGGTCGACGTCGTCGAGGGCGACCGTGCCGCCTCTGTAAACGTGCCGCACGCCGTCGGCTACGATCACGGCGCTCATCGCTTTGCGTCCCGGGCGGATTTCGCCGGGATCATATCCCGGCGCTCGGGGCCGGAGCGTCGGCGACGCGACGCCCGATGAAAAACCGGCGCAGTCAGACTCGGTCCAGCTTGCCCCATCGTCTCCCGATCCCCCGCTGACGATTTCTGCCTCCGCATCGCTCTAGCGAAATTCGTGCCAGCTTCGCTCGCAACCGGTCGATATCTGCAACCTGTTGATTCGGCAACTAATCGCGCCGGAGACCGCGTCTCCTCCGGCGCCGGCATGGGAGGTTGCTCCGCCAGAAAGTAGCACGATGTGCCAAGCACATCGCCAATCCGGCCACCGCGAAGGCCTGCAGAGCGGCGCTTTTCGCTGCTGCGGACGTGCAGGCCGTCGGAAAGTCACGGCAGTGCAAAAGTTCCGTCCCGCGACTCGCCTCCGCCGACTCTGCCGCGCGCGTTCGCGCTATGCATCGTGGCCGCTCCGCGGTCTCTACGAGCCTTTCCCCGGCGCCCCGCACGCTAAGCCCGCTGACACGCCGTCGACGGAAGTCCGCCGCCAGGCTGCGTCCGTTACGGGTCGGGAACGGACGTGCTCGCCATCGGGAGCACTGTCCCGGAATCGGGAACGGAGCCCCGATAAACGGNNTCCGGCAGGCGCTTGCCGGCCTCGTCCCCGCAGCCTCGGCGGGAGACAGTCGGCGCCGTCGGCCTGCTCATCGCGGCGACCGCGCCGGCTGCTTGTCTGCCGGCGGCGTGGCGCGCGTCGAGCCGATCGAGGCGTTGCGGACGCAGTGAAACGTGTCGACTATAATCCTCGCGAACAACGACGAACGGAGGGGTTCGGTGAGACGCACGACTTTGACGTGGATTCTGCTTTCCGGCGCGCTGCTCGCCCCGACGCTCGGTTTCGCGCAGATCTCCTGCACGCGCGGCGGGTTGCAGGAGGCGGTGGACCTCTACATCGACGCCCAGACCGCCGGCGACGCTTCCGGCCTGCCGCTGGCAACGGGCGTGGGTTACATGGAGAACATGGAGAGCGCCGACATCGACGACGGCCTGATCAACATGCCGATGGAGATCGATCATCATCGCAGTCTGCTCGACACGGCCACGTGTCAGACGTTCACCGAGGTGATCGTCGCGGACGACGAAGACCCGTACGTCCTCGGCACGCGGTTGCGCGTGAACCACGACAAGATTGCCGAGATAGAGATCCTCTGGACCACGACCGGCTATTGGCTGTTCGACGCAGACGCCTACCTGCAGCATGCGTCCACGGAAGACTGGAGCCCCATTCCCGCGGACGAGCGCGACTCGCGCGCCACGCTCGTCTCAGCCGCCAATGCCTATCTGGACGCGTTTCTCGAAGGCAGGATCGACCAGGTGCCGTGGGGCTTTCCGTGCGTGCGCGTCGAAGGCGGCGCGTATACCGGCACGGGATCCCCCGACGACAGCTGCGAGGTCGGCGTGCCCAGCGGCGTCAACATCGCCAACCGCCGCTTCGTCGTGGACGAGGTGATCGGCTCGGTCGTGGTGTTCTGCACCTTCGGCGCCGGAGGCCCGGACGGCGGCAGCGGCGCGCCCGATACCCATCTGTTCCGCGTGGAGGACGGCAAGCTGCGTTACGTGCACACGCTGACGCATCTGCTGCAGGCGGATTTCCAGGGCGGCGGCGACGGCGAAGACGACGCGCAGTGAGCCCGGGTCGCGCCCGGCGCCGGGCGATCCCGTGGCGATCGGGCGACCCGGCGTTGCGCCGGAGGCTGCACCCGGGATACGCGCAACGAAACCCGACCGGCAACATGCGCGGACGGCGGGGAAGCGCAGACTCCCGGCCGCTGCGCGCGGCGCCGTTGCTGGCGTCCGCGACGAGCGGCGCAGGCGCGGCGGCGTGGCTGGATTCGGGCGAGCCGTGTGGCAACATGGGCTCATGGCAGCCACGGCAACCTGGATGCGCGCTCGTTCGTTCGCGGCCGTCTGCGCGGCGCTGCTCGTCGGGGCGCCCGGCATCGCGGCGGCGGAGCCGGCGAGGTTCGAGGTCGACCCCGAGCACGTCACGGTGGCGTTCCTGGTCTCGCANNACGCCACCGTGGCGTTCCTGGTCTCGCACATCGGCTACGCGAAGGTGCTCGGACGTTTCGGCTCGGTCGAAGGCTCGTTCGTGCTCGACGAGCGGACCGGCAGACTCACCGACATCGAGGTCGCGATCGACACGGCGAGCGTCTCGACGGATCACGCGGCGCGCGACCGGCATCTGCGCAGCGGCGACTTCCTCGCCAGCGACCGTTATCCGCGGATGCGATTCACCGCGGAGGGCGCGCGAACGAATGACGGCACGTACGAGATCGACGGGCAGCTCGAGCTTCGGGGCACTACGCGGCCTTTGACGCTGCACGCGACTCTGAACAAGAGCGGCGCGTACCCGATCGGCGATGGCGCATATGTGATCGGCGTCTCCGCGCGCGGCAGGCTGCGGCGCAGCGAGTTCGGCATGACGTATGCGCTCGACAACGGCCTGGTGGGCGACGAGGTCGAGCTCCTGATCGAGCTCGAGGCGCGGCGGCAGTAGACCTCCGCCGCAGGCCATGNNCCATGCGCCGAGGGTCGAGCGGTCTGATGCTCGGCACCGACCACCGCCTTCCAGTCCGGTATAAACACGATCAACGAGCTGATAGGCATCGATGCCTTCCACGGATACTACTACGAGTCGCCGTACGAAGCCGACGTCGACCGGGAATCGAGCCTGTTCACCGCCGGTCTCGAGCCCTGCTCGTTCGATCCTGCGGCCAGCTGCATCAACGACAACTCTTCGACGGGCTTTTGCAGCCGACCAGCTGGTCATGACGCCGTGGCGTACCACGCCGGCATGGAGGGCGCGTTCTCGCGGGCCGCCGTCTCGTCCCCGTTCGCGAGCACGACCTTCCCCGTGCCGGAGCCGGCAACGCTGAGCCTGCTCGGCTTCCGACTCGGCATGTTCGCCTTTCGCAGGCGCAAGGCTGCGCAGGGCTGAGGCGCGTGGTGGCCGAGAGCTTGCGCAACCGCGCCGAGCGCGACGCGCATTACGATTTTGCGCCCGCGCTGCTCGATCACGCAGCTCAATGCCACGGCCATCGCGGGCNNAGGCAGCTCGATGGGGATGCTCGCGTACGGATGGTGAGGCAGAACGCGCACCGTGTAATCTTCCTTCGGTCGTTCTGCACTCACCTGTGCACGATACAGGTAGGCGTAGGTAGCACCTGTCAGAGGTTTCGCTCGCTCCATCGTAGCTCGCACTCGCTCATGCTGCGCGTCTCGATCAGCGTAGACTTCAACCACGATCATGTCCGGATCGAGAGCTCCGATATAGACTTGGATACTGAAGGACCACTTGCCACCCGTCGGCGTCACCTCGAGCTTTTCAAGGCGGATGTCTTCCCAATGGTTGCGCAGCTGCGAATCCCACGATTGTAGCTTCCGTGCGAGTGCGCCATCGTCGCGTGTTCGGTCAGCGTAAGCCGTCGCTGCAGGCACATAGCTGTTCGCCACATAGTCGCCGAGCATGCGGTTGCCGCTGAATCGCGGCGTGAGATTGGCCATGCTCGCGCGGATGCGCGCCACCCAGGCACGGGGCAGATCGTTCGTATCCCGCGTATAGAACGTCGGGACGATTTCGGTCTCCAGAAGGGCATAAAGCCGCGCCGCTTCGGCTGCGTCCCACTCGGGGTCGTCGTGCTCGTGGCCATCGCCGAGGGGCCAGCCTACATCGGCGCTGTACGCTTCCGCCCACCACCCGTCGAGCTCGGAGAGATTGAGACCGCCGTTTACGAGTACTTTCATGCCGCTCGTGCCGCACGCCTCCCAGGGCCGACGAGGAGTGTTGACCCAGACGTCTGCGCCCTGCACGAGCTCCTGGGCCAGCCCCATCTCGTAATCTTCGAGGAACACGGCGTGCGCGCGGATTTCGGGGCGCTGAGTGAACTCCACCCACCTGCGGACGAACTCCTTCCCCTGATCGTCGCGCGGATGTGCCTTGCCAGCGACGATCAGTTGCACGGGATGTTCGGAGTCTGTCAGGAGGCGCGTCAATCGTGTCTCATCATGCAGCAGCAGGGTCGGTCGTTTGTACTCGGTAAACCGGCGCGCAAACGCCAGAGTCAGAACATTCGGATCGAGCACGAACTGTGCCTCGGCGATCCTCTCGGCGTCGATTCCCCGGTGTCCCAATTGCCGGGCGAGGCGCCGGCGCGCGTAATGGACGAGGTTCGATCGCTCGCGTCCGCGCAGCTTCCACAAGGCCTCATCGCTGACGCCGGTCATCGTCTCGGAGTGTCGGTCGACCACAACATACCATCGATCCTTCCCGCAGGTGTCAGTCCAGAGCCGATCAGCCAAGGATGAATCCCAGGATGGCACATGGACTCCATTGGTGACGTGACCGATCGGAATCTCTTGCAGGGGCCAGCGAGGGTATAACCCGCTGAAGATCTGTCGACTGACGTCGCCGTGCAGGCAGCTCACCGCATTGACGCGACTACACGTCCGCATCGCCAGATACGCCATGTTGAATCGCTCGTCCCCACGATGCCCGGGCCTGCGCCCCAGCGCGAGAATTTCAGACCGTTCCACGCCGAGCTGCGCGGCGTAAACGCCGCCGTATTCCGCGAGCAGCGCAATCGGATAGCTGTCGAATGCGGCTGCGACCGGTGTATGAGTCGTGAAGACATTGCCGGCACGTGTTGCCCAGAGTGCTTCCCGAAATGCGACGGCGTGCTGATGCATATAGCTGCGCGCTCGCTCGATCGTGACCATCGCTGCGTGACCTTCGTTGAGGTGACACACATCCGGTCTCGCGCCAAGTGACTCCAGTGCGCGCCAGCCACCGATAGCCAGCGTCATCTCCTGCATGAGTCGCATCTCCTCGCCACCGCCGTACAGCCTGGCAGTGACGCCGCGATCAGCCGGACTGTTCCTCGGATCGTTGCTGTCGAGCAAGTACAGTGGCACGCGTCCCACCTGGGCGCGCCACACGCGCAACTGCAGAACGCGGCCCGGCAACTCGAGCGGGACGCTGAGCCAGCCGTCCTCGTCATCCCGTACCGNNCGTACCGGCGTGATCGGCAAGCTGGTTGGAACGTTGTGCGGATACAGCTCGAGCTGTGCGCCGTTTGCGTCGAGCATCTGACGGAAATATCCCTCCTGATAAAGGAGTCCGATCCCAATCAGTGGGACACCCATATCGCTCGCCGTCTTGAGATGGTCCCCCGCCAGTATGCCGAGCCCGCCGGAATACAGCGGCAAGGCCTCGGAAAGTCCGTACTCCATACTGAAATAGGCGATGCGGATGTCGTGAGCGGGATGCGTATCGTCGAACCAGGTACGTCGCGAAAGGTATTCGCGGCGCGCCTTCGTCAGTGCGGCAAGCTCGGCGCGAAAACTCGTGACGGCCGCCATTTCCTCGAGACGACGCTGCGAGGCGCTGCCGAGGACGATCCAAGGATTGCCCGTGTGCTCCCACGCCTCTGGTGCGAGCGCCTGCCAGAGGGAGTCGGCTGCATGGCTCCAGGTCCAGCGCAGGTCGAGCGCGAGCTCGGCGAGGTCGTCGAGCCCTTCGGGCAAGGTCCTAAGGAATGGATGTCGCTGGGACGTCATCTGCGCGGGATTTCGTGCANNACGCTCGGTAGAACGACGCTCATCGCTACGGCCAATGACGAACCTTCTCGCTACGCCTCATCGGTCATGAAGCGAGGACGTTGACTGCGAGCGTCATGCCTCCGTCATGAGAGCGTCTTCTGAAACCGCCGAGAGGCGAGCCACAGAGTCGCAAGGCCGAGAGCCGCCAGTGCGGCCATTTGCGGCCAGAGTACCTCCGGGCCGACGCCTTTGAGGAATATTCCGCGAACGACGATCAAGAAGTAACGCAGCGGGTTGAGATAGGTGAGCCATTGAATGACCTCCGGCATGTTCGCAATGGGAAACATGAAACCCGAAAGCAGCACTCCTGGAAAATAGAAGAAGAACGCACTCATCATCGCCTGCTGTTGCGTCCTGCTAACCGTCGAAATAAGCAGCCCCACGCCCAGCGTGCTCATCAAGTAGAGTGTGGTCGCGAAGAACAGGAGCCAGAGACTGCCATGGATGGGCACTCCGAACCAGAAGACACCCACCAACGTGACCAGGAGCACGTCGGCGAATCCGATCAACGCAAACGGCAACGTCTTACCGAGGATGAATTCGCTCGAAGTGATTGGGGTTACCATGATCTGCTCGATCGTGCCAATCTCCTTCTCGCGCACTACCGCCATGCTTGTCAGCATCAAGGTGATCAGCATGACGACGATCGCGATGACGCCCGGCACGTAAAANNAAGTTGCGGCTCTCGAGATTCTCGTTAAACCAGGTCCGCGTCCGGAGCTCGATCCGTCCCGGCCGCTTGAACGCCCCATGGACCCGAGTAAAACGGTCGATCAGAACGGTCTGAGAGAAATCAGCCGTGATTTTCGAGCTGTAGTCCAGCACTACGCCGGCCGTATTGGAGTCGCTGCCGTCGACGATCAACTGGAGCTCTGCGGTTCTCCCCGCGCGAAGCGCCTCTCCGAAACCGGGATTGAACTGCAGCACGGCACTGACGTCACCGCGATCAATGAGGATGCGGGCACGTTGAGGGTCTCCGATGCGTTCCACGACATCGAAATAGCCCGAGTTGATGAAGCGGGCGGTCAGCTCCCGGCTGACGATGCTATTGTCGAGATCGTATATGGCCGTTGCGACGTTAGTGACGTCGAGCGTCACCGCATATCCGAACACAAGCACTTGAAGGATCGGCACGACGAAGATGACTGCTTTCATCTTCGGATCCCTGAAGATCTGGATGAATTCCTTGATGAGCATGTGCCTGATGCGCTCGAGCATCGCCTATACCAGCTTCTTCTTGAACAGACGGTTGGCGAGCGCCACCAGGGCGATACCGAAGACCAGCAATAATCCTGCTTCCAGAGCCAGCACCTGGAGGCCGACACCCTTGAGATAGATGCCCTTGAGCAAGGTCACGAAATAGGACGCCGGCACTACGTATGTGATGAGTTGAATCGGCAGCGGCATGTTGCTGATCGCGTACATGAATCCCGAAAGCAGGAAGGACGGCAGGAAGGTCAATACCATGGCGAGTTGACTCGCGAGGAGTTGCCCGCGGGCCACTATGCTGATCAACATGCCGAGCGAGAGCGCCCCGGCAAGGAAGATTGCGGCCATGGCGAACAGCAGCGCCAGGCTGCCGCGAAGCGGCACCTGGAAGAGAAATTCCCCCATCGCCACCGCAAGCGCGACATCGAACAAACCGATCGCGAAATAGGGAATCAACTTGCCGAGGATCAGCTCCTCGCTTTTGACCGGTGTGGCGATGAGCTGCTCCATCGTGCCTTGTTCCCACTCTCGCGCCACGGTCAGCGAGGTCAGGAGCGCCGCGATCACCATCATGATCACCGCGATGAGCCCTGGGATGATGTAGTACTGGGACTTCAGATCGGCGTTGAACCATGCCCGCGCTCGGAGGTCGAGCGGGATCTGCACGCTCCGGCCTTGGAGCCGGCGCACTTCGCGCAGCGCGACGTCTTGTGAGTAGCTGAAAGT
>JABAHQ010008733.1_pt3 | contig 11424 bp, 10 predicted proteins | sample 7062091 | NCBI WGS metagenome assembly JABAHQ01 (sample SAMN14534359, study PRJNA622989) | marine sediment metagenome | biome: marine biome [ENVO:00000428]; feature: marine pelagic biome [ENVO:01000023]; material: deep marine sediment [ENVO:00002113] | place: India: Gulf of Kutch | collected...
GGTCTTCATCGACGAGACCGGCGCCTCGACCTAAATGGCGCGGCGCTCTGACCGCTTCCGCACGCGACAGCCGCGGCCGGGCCCCGGTCCCTCATGGGCACCGGAAGACCACCGCCTTCGTCGGTGCTTTCAGACCCGAGGGCACGGCCGGGCCCGCCGTCGGGGCCATCTGCGCCGCCATGAGCCGACTCCTCGACGCCTTCGCGCCGCAGGAATGAGCTGGTTGCCTCAAGAACGCCACCTCTGATCTAGCCCAAACTCATCACGCTTTAGCGCGAATTCCGCCCGGCGCAAGGGTCAGCCGGCCTTGGTTCACGCGGCGCACGACCGCGCACAGGGGGTGCTTCGGGCTTCGTATCCTTCGCCGCCTCACCCTGCCGGACGCTCTCACGCAGCCAATCGGTGAAGACTTCCCGGGTGTGCGCACCGAGTTCGGGCGGGCTCCGATATACACCGAAGGAATATGCCGAGTTCTTCACAGGGAAGGTGGTCGTCTTTGTACGCATGCCATTCGGAAGCTCAAGGTCGGCGACCGTGCCCATGGAGGTCACATGCTGATCGCCGAGTATTTCTGGATAGGTGTTGATCGGCGCGCAGGGAACTCCGCGCCGGTCCATGTCCTCGAGCCAATACGCCGCCGAACGCTGCGCGAAGATCTTCTGCAAAATCGGGACCAGCGCGTCCTGGTTCCCCGCACGCAGCTCTTGCGTCTTGAATCTCGGGTCGTCGACGAGGTCCGGCAGCCCGACAGACTCGCAGACCTGAGCCCAGAGCTTGTCGTTGCCGGCCGCGATCACGAAATATCGGTCGCTGCCTCGAAAGGCCTGATAGGGGGCATTGCGCGGATGGGCGGAGCCCAGCCGCCGGGGCGCGCGCCCGGTCCCGAAATACTCGCTTGTCTGGAGGGCCGATACTCCGATCAGCGACCCGACCATCGAGCAGTCGATGAACGCGCCTTGCCCGGAGCGACGGACCTCCAGAATTTGGGCGGCGATCGCATAGGCGGCGTAAAGGCCTGCGCAGACGTCCCCAATCGGCACCCCGCACTTGACCGGCTCGCTATCGGGCATACCGGTCACGCTCATCACGCCGCTGATCGCCTGCACGGTGACGTCGAAGGCGCCTTTCTGAGCGTAGGGTCCGGCTTGCCCGAACCCCGAGATCGAGCAATAGACAAGGCGCGGGTTTTCACGTGCAAGGTCTTCGTAACCGAGGCCAACGCGTGCGAGCACGCCCGGTCGGAAGTTCTCCACGATCACATCCGTCCGGCCGCAGAGCGCTCTGAGAGCGGCCAGCTGGCTCGCGTCCTTGAGGTCGACTGCGATGCTGCGCTTGTTGCGGTTCAGGGACGCAAAATTCTCGCTGAACTCCTGGCCTGTCGCGTTCTTGGTGAGCGGCGGCCAGTTGCGCATCCCGTCACCACCGTCGGGCCGCTCCACCTTGACCACGTCTGCGCCCAGGTCGGCCAAAAGAGAGCCCGTGAACGGGCCGGCTGCGATCTGACCGAATTCGAGGACGCGCACGTCGGCCAAAGGGCCCGCGGGGCCCCCATGCCGTGCTTCGCTGCCGTTGCGTGGTCTCGCCTTGGTCATACGATTGACTCCGAGCGGTCCCGGACGACGGCGCGACAAGGGGCCCGCACCGTGGACGTCCGGTTGCCAGATCACCTTCGTGCGCACATAGTGCAGACGCGCATTACATCGATGCAAACGATTATTATAAATCCATTTGCCTCAAGATAATCGAAGTATCGAGAGCCAGTACAGGCATTCGCTGCATGGGCGGGCGAGCACGCCCCGGACCAGCGCCCGGTCCCTGGCGAGCGGTGGCGCCGGGCCACGCTATGGGTCGGCGGTCTTGGCTGCTGCGCGTGGGTCCATCGGACAGAATAGGGCATAGGGCGTCGCACCGGTGGGGCGAAGCCACCCTCCCGATTTTGTCCCGCCTTGGGCGGATCAGGTTCGTCCTCAGCATCGCCCCGCTCCCCTGAAGGCAGGAGCACCGGCAGCGGACCCGGCCGATGACGGTCCATAAACAGATCTTCCGGCCAACCCGAGCAGGCCGGAGCGGCGCGCCGTGTTTTCGGGACGGCCGAGGCCTTCATCGGCGTGGACCTGGGATGCCTTAGGTATCCGCCCCTCATGCCGGAGCGCATGATGAACGATCATGCGGCGCAGGCAGCTATGCGACCATGATCGCGCTCGCAAGATGTTTGTTCGCCGCTCCATTGACCCCGATCTTCGGGCCCGTGGGTGTTTTCGTACGAGCGCCGATCCTCATGAGGCTGCGTGATGACGACATCCGCCCCGCGGCCTATGGGCGCCGGCCGGGTTTGCTCGACCGAGCCATACCCGCCCGCGTTCTCCATAGGCCTCGGGATCCTCATGATCTAAGCTCCCCCCCCGTGCAGTCATCTTTGGTCTGCCGCCCATTGATTCTGGAGGTCAAGTTCCAATGGGTCCGTAGTCTTTAACGGACCATTTTTTCGTTCCGCCCGCTGCCGACAACAGACAGCGGAACCTGAGATGATCGAAGCGGGCACGGGCGGCGAGAACCTAGCCGCANNGGCTCGCCGCCTGCAGCGGCTGAGCAAGGCACGGGCGTGCACATCTTCTCGCGCACGCCGTTCACGGGGAGAGTTGACCAGCAAGGAGCCAGGCGCTTTTGCGGATTCCGTTCCGCTTCTCCATCCGCCGCATCCGCGCGATGCCGCGGCACGTCGGCACCGCTGAATGCGCGTTTTCACATTGCGCTCACGGCGCCGCCAACGGGCCGGCGCCCAGGCCGAGCGGAGCATTAACTGGGCTAATCAAAAAACATCAGAAAAAAACCAGTTGTGCTGAACTATTGGCTTTGCAAGACTTTTGCGCATCCAGCGATGGTGCCCGAACGATAATAGAAAGGTGTGGGCGCGAGAACTCCGGCAAAGTTCGCCGCATAAGCGAGATTGGCGGCGCCGCAAGAGCCCGTGGTGGTGATCGAACGGACGCGCCGCGCGGGCAAGCAAAAGGAGGAATACGCGGATCTCATATGCGTTTCCTTGTAGACACAGTTCGCGTCATTGAATGGCTCAACGAGCGCGTCGGCCGAGCCACCGCATGGCTCGTTCTGAGCATGGTTTTGCTGACCTTTGCCGTAGCGACCCTGCGTTACGGTCTCTCGCTCGGCTGGGTGTGGGTCCAGGAATTGTACGTGTGGATGCACGGGATCATCTTCATGGTCGCCGCCGGCTACACGCTGCTCCATGACGGTCACGTCCGTGTCGACATCTTCTACCGGAACGCGAACGCGCGCGCGCAAGCATGGATCAACCTTCTCGGGAGTACTTTCTTCTTGCTGCCAACTCTCGGTGTCGTCACCTGGGTCATTCATCCGTACGTAGCGCTTTCCTGGAAGCGGCTGGAAGTTTCCCGCGAAGCGGGAGGCATGCCGGGACTCTTTGTCCTCAAGACAGCGATGCTAATGTTCTGCGCATTTCTTTTTCTGCAGGGAATCGCTCTGATTATCCGCAGCATCCTGGTTCTACTAAAGCACCCGGAATTTCAGCTTGAGCGCGAGCCCGAAGAAGGGGTCTGAGCGTGCCTGTCGGCGAAGTCCTCAGCCTCGTGATGCTTGCCACCCTCTGCCTTGCGATGCTGGCCGGCTTTCCGGTGGCGTACACACTTTCCGGCATCGCCGTGATTTTCGCGCTCATCGGGAACGCCCTTGGCGCCTTCGACATGTTCTTCTATCAGGCGATTCCCTCACGCTTTTTTGGAGTCATGACGAACGAGGTGCTGGTGGCTGTTCCGCTGTTCGTCTACATGGGAGTGATGTTGGAACGCTCGAAGATCGCCGAGGATTTGCTCACCACCATGGGGCAGTGCTTCGGCCCTCTTCGCGGCGGGCTGGGACTCTCCGTGACCTTCGTCGGAATGCTTCTTGCCGCCTCGACGGGAATCGTGGGCGCAACCGTCGTAACCATGGGCCTACTGAGCTTGCCGACGATGCTTCGCGCCGGCTACGACCACAAGCTCGCTTGCGGCACGGTCTGCGCATCGGGAACCTTGGGGCAGATCATTCCACCGTCTATCGCCCTGGTCATTCTGGGAGACGTTCTCGCGGGAACTTATACGGAGTCGCAGCTGGCGAAGGGGAAATTCCTGGTCGAGCCGTTCAACGTCATCGACCTGTTTGCCGGCGCCTTGTTTCCCGGACTCGTGCTTGTGGGGCTATATATGATCTGGCAGATCATTGTCGCATTCCTGCGCCCGCGCTCATGCCCCACTTACTACGATGAAACCGTGCGTCTGCGCCAGCTTTGGGGACGGATCCTCCAGGCGCTGTTGCCGCCGGCCTTTCTGGTGGTAGCAGTTCTGGGCTCCATTCTCGGGGGGCTTGCCACGCCGACCGAGGCCGCCTCGTTCGGGGCGGTGGGGGCAATGATGCTCGCCGCCGCGCGCAGGCAACTCAGATACCCGGTCTTGCGAGAGGTGTTGCGAACCACGACGCGCATCAGTTGCATGGTATTCGGCATTCTTCTCGGAGCGTCGCTCTTTTCGCTCACCTTCCGCGGGTTCGGCGGCGATCACGTGGTGCAACAGTTTCTGACAAGCCTTCCGGGCGGCTTCTTCACGGCAATGATCGTCGTTATGGTTGTCATGTTCGTCCTGGGATTCGTGCTGGACTTTATAGAGATCGTGTTCATCGTCGTCCCCATCGTGGCGCCGGCGCTGTTCCAGGCCGATATCAGCCCGGTCTGGCTTGGCGTGATGATGGCCGTGAACCTGCAGACCAGCTTTCTTACCCCGCCGTTTGGCTGGGCGCTGTTCTACCTTCGCGGCATCGCGCCGGCGAGCGTGCAAACGTTCGAGATCTACCGAGGGGTCATCCCATTTGTCCTGATTCAGCTCATGGGGCTTTGCATTCTCGCCTATTATCCGGGACTGGCAACGTGGCTGCCGAGCGTGATCTTCCGCTAGGCGAGGACAATCGCGAGGGGGCTCTACTCGGTCGTTACCGCAGCGAGACGGCTGCTCGATTGATCGTGCGGCGGAGATGAAGCCTTGTCGAAATCGCTCATTTCGACTGCCACCTCGGCCATGAGCTGGGCGATCGGATGGAAAGCGCCGACCGAGTTCGTGGCGGTGAATTCCACGGGCGGCATCTCCGGCACCGTCCTAAGCACGCGCAGACGGCCCTCGGACACCTCCTTCTTGTAGCAACGGACAGGAAGATAGCTGATCCCGAGGCCGGCCGCCGTGAGGGATGCGGCGATGCCGAGACTTTTGCACGTATCGATGCGCCGCAAATAGGCGTTGCCGGCGCGGAACCACTCCTCGATCGTGGTATGGTGGTATGATTCGCGGGCCAAAGCGATGACCGGCCATCTTTGCAGCTCGCGCGGCCCCAGGGGTTCTCCCTCGATGCCGAGGGACGGACTGGCCATCCACGCGAACTTGACCATCCCGAGCGACCGGGTGATGAAGTCATAGCCGGGCGCGCGCCCGGGCGCGAGGATCAGATCGAGGGAGCCGTTGCGCAACCGTTCCACGAGCTCGATTGTCAGCGCCTCGTCCAGCTCCAGCCTCACTTTCGGGTATCGTTGGTGGATGGTCTTGATGAACTCCGGAAGCCAAGTGGTCGAAACCACCTCGGCGACGCCGAGACGCAGCAAGCCTTGCATGGATTCCGGAGCCGAAACGCGCTCCTGGATCTCGGCCATGAGGTTGAGCAGGTTCTCGGTATAGCTGAGTAGCTCACAGCCGGTGGCGGTGAGTCGCGCCGTCCGCTGGGAACGGTCAAAAAGGGTGATTCCCAGGTCTTGTTCAAGATCCCGGATTCGCATCGAAACTGTCGACTGAGTCGCGCTTAGTCGTTCTGCCGCTGCTGTAAAGCTTCCCAGCTTTGCGGCCCAATAGAAGGTCTCCAGCTGCTTGATGTTCATCATTACGCCCCGCAGTCACCGTTCACTGCGTCTTGGCGTGATCCGCCTCTCGCTGGACCTCTGCCCCGCGCGGGGCCTCGGCGCGGATATTGTTGGAGAACATATCGCTCAGGACGCCTTCTTCCATATCTATTTGAAGGGCATCGTTGATCTTATTGAACAGGCCGCAGAGAGCGATCCGCACGGTAAGCTCGACGATCTGCTCGTCGCTGAAATGCTGCCTTAATCTGTTGAAGACATCGTCGCGGATGCCCCACGGCCGCTCCGTTACCAGCCGGGCGTAGTCGCGCACGAGCATCTCGACCTCGTTCAGCCCTGGCGGTTCGGGATCAAGGATACGTTCCACCGTCTCCGGCTTGAGCCCGAGATCCACGAGCGCCGTAGCGTGATGTGCGACGCAGTACGTGCACTGGTTTATGCGGCTGGTGGTCAGGACGGCGATCTCGATCAGTCGCCGCGGAATGCTGCTGCGCTCCCGCCACGCCGCCAAGAGGCCGTAAAGGTGACGAAACGCTTCAGGCGAATGGGCAAGGACCTTCAGCTGATTGGTAAAATCGCCGTATTCGGACGTGAATTTTCTATACAGAGGCTGCAAATCTTCCGGCAACCTTTCCACCCGGCCTTCGCTCAGCCTCGCCATGGTTTCACCCCCTCGCATATCACCCCGTGAACAGCGCTAAGCTACTTGAAAAAAAAGATTCCGCGTTCGAAATGAGGCGGCCCCTGAAGGGAAGCCTATCAAATAATTTGAAAAATATCGATCTGAAATTATCGTTTGTCTCGATGGAGCCGCGCTGTCCATACTCCTCGGTGCGCCAAAAGCCCGGATAAGCGCGGTCGGTACCAGCCGGCTGCCATAAAGAATCCGGTGTCTTCCGTTTACGGAGGGCCTCTTTAACACGGGAGGGACGCCCCATGAAACGACGTAAATTTCTGGAGGCGGCAGCCGCATCCACCGCGGCGGTCGCCACCTCGACTTTTGCGGCGCCGGCTGTTTCGCAGAATCGCCGCAAATGGCGGCTAATTACGACCTGGCCGAAAAACCTGCCGGGTCTTGGAACGGGTGCCCAATACTNNTACTTCGCGGACCAGGTCACGCGTGCTTCCGGCGGGCGGTTGATGGTCGACCTGTACGCATCCGGCGAAATCGTTCCGGCGTTTGAATCGATCGACGCCGTAGGCGCGGGACCCGTGGAGATGGGACACGGCGCCCCCTACTATTGGAAAGGGAAGGCTCCAGCAGCGGAATTCATCGCCAATATCCCCTTTGGCCTCACGGCGCAGGAATACAACGCCTGGTACCACTATGGCGGCGGCAAGGATCTCTGCGACGAGGTCTATCGCGAGCAACTGGGCTGCAAATTTCTGATCTGCGGTAATACCGGTCCTCAACACGGGGGATGGTCGACAAAGCCGATCAAGACACTCGATGACTACAAGGGCCTCAAAGCCCGCTTCCCAGGAATCGGTGCCGAGGTGTTGAAACGGATCGGCGCCACCGTGGTCAACTTGCCCGGCAGCGAAGTCGCCGCAGCCCTGGCGTCCGGCACCATCGACATGGCCGAGTGGAACAATCCCTATGGCGAGGCGTCGATGGCGTTCTGGCGCTATGCCAAGTACTACCTCAACCCGGGTTGGCACGAGCCGGGCGTTGTTCTGGAGCTCTTCGTCAACTCCAAGTCCTGGGATGGCCTTGAGGACGACCTGAAGGCGATCGTTGAGCAGTGTGCCTATTCGACGACCCTGGTGATGCTCAGCGAGTTCCAGGCTAGGTCCGGCCCGGTGCTGGAGAATTTCGTCAACGAGCACGGCGTCATCATCAATGAGCTTTCGGACGAGATTTTGACCGAGCTCGGCAACGTGACCGGCGAAGTCATTTCGGAGCTGACGGCGGCTGACAAGATGAGCGCCAAGGTGTTCAAGAGCATGAGCAAGTTCCGGAACTCGCAAGTTCGATACACGACGACGTCGGACGCAGCTTTCGTCCGCGCGCGGAACCTGCCCTACAAGTTTCCTACCGGGTGAAAACGGAGGGCTGCCGGGTTCGTCCCGACAGCCCATCCATTTTCTTGAACTCAAGAAAGGCCCCTTTCGAGCAACGCGCAAATTGCGGAGCGGGCGCTGTTCTTCGGCTTCTTTCGACGTCGTCGAACATGTGGATTTCCGTGGTGTCCCTACCACAAATTACATCCTGACGTACGAATGGTGGAGGCCACCGAGGTGAGGTATGGATTTGATCCGGCCTTCCCGCAGAATTGGCCGTGCCAGGGGCGTATCTTTGTTCAAGGATAGGTGCGTGCGGGTACGATTGTAGTAATCGGCGTAGGCGCGGAGCACGTGGCGCAGATGTGCCTCGCCGATAATGATCAGATGGTCCAAACATTCTCGTCGGATCGATCCAATCAGCCGTTCAACGTAGGCGTTTTGCCAGGGCGAACGGGGTGCCGTGGGACGATCCCTGATACCCATGGCTCTGACCCGTCGCCTGAACACCTGCCCGTAGGCGCCATCACGATCGCGAATAAGGTATTTGGGCGCCGTGTCCCAAGGAAAGGCTTCCGAGATCTGGCGGGCGATCCACTCGGCTGTCGGATTGGCGGTCACGGTGACATGAGCCAGCTCGCGCCGTTCATGACATATGATGAGTAGCCCGAATAGCAGTTTGCACGTCGCTGTTGGCACAACGATGAGATCGATCGAAGCGATGCCATCGGCGTGGTTTCGGAGGAATGTCTTCCAAGATTGCGAAGGCGGGCGACGACCTCGGGCCATGTACTCGGCGACCGTCGTTTGAGCCACCTCGATCCCCAGCTTCAAAAGCTCGCCGTGGATCCGTGGCGCGCCCCACAAGGGATTCGCCAGGCTGATTTCGCGGATCAGATCTCGGACTTCTCGAGGGATCTTTGGGCGGCCCGGGCGACCTCGGGACCTCCATCGCCAGAACGCCTTGAAGCCGCGTCGATGCCAGCAAACCACCGTCTCAGGCTGAACGATGATGACTGAATCCAGCAAATCCGGCNNGCAGCCGGTCGGAACGACGAAGCCTCACTCTCTTCAGTGCGGGTCGGCACACGACATTGAGCTGATGCCGCAGTGCTAGGTTCTCGGCCTCGATCCGTGCACGCGATTTGAGCCGCAGCCCAAGGATCCACCACAGCGCTCTCATGATCCCGACCATGGATCGACATCATGTCACAGCGTTCCGAGTCGCGCCGAATCTTGCCAGATGGCATTTCTGGTAGCCACGACTCAAACGGAAACGGGTTTTTCCGGCGGCGTCACTGGGCAAATGCCGCGCTGCGCCTGTCCCTAACGAAAATGTGATCCGCTGAGGATTCTGGCCGACTCGGAGGCGTGTGCAATGATCTCGCCCGATGATCAAGATTCTGAGGGCGCTGCGGTGGATCCTTATTCGTCGGTTCAGGTCACGTGCCCGACTTGAGGCGGAGAACCTTGCCCTGCGGCACCAGCTCAATGTTGTGCGCCGCCAGGCTCGACAAAGGTTGCCGCTTCGGAATTCTGGTCGATTTCTCTTCGTCTGGCTCTATCGGCTCTGGCCGGGTGTCCTGGCCTCAATGGTCATCATAAAGCCGGAAACTGTCGTGCGATGGCACAGACGCGGTTTCAAGGCTTTCTGGCGAAGGAAATCTCGAGGAACTCCGGGCAGACCTCGGATTGCCAAAGAAATCCGAGACCTCATCCGTGAAGTCAGCATAGCCAATCCCCTGTGGGGTGCACCGCGCATCCATGGCGAGCTCTTGAAAGTCGGGATCGATGTGGCGCAGTCGACCGTGGCCAAGTACATGGTCAAGGGCCGACGTCCGCCCTCTCAGTCCTGGAAGACCTTTCTGAGAAACCACGCCGATGGCATTGCCTCGGTCGATTTCTTCGTGGTCCCCACGGCGGCCTTCAAGTTGCTGTTCGGCTTCGTCATCTTGCGCCATGATCGGCGTCGGCTGGTTCACGTCGCCGTCACCGCCAGCCCGACGGCGGATTGGATCGCCCGCCAGATCTCGGAGGCCTTTCCTTGGGAGACGGCGCCCAAGTACCTCATTCGCGATCGCGATGGCACCTACGGACAGGTCTTCAAGCGACGTCTCGGAGCCATGGGTATCCGAGATCGACCTGCGACACCCCGGTCGCCGTGGCAAAACGGGCACGTTGAGCGGCTGATCGGATCGATCCGACGAGAGTGCTTGGACCACGTGATCGTCTTTGGCGAAGCGCATCTGCGCCGCGTGCTCCAGGCTTATGCCGACTACTACAACGGCACCCGGACGCACTTGTCTCTCAACAAAGACACGCCGCTGTCTCGAGAGATCCAACGAGGCGGTCGGGTCCAATTCGTCCCTCACCTCGGCGGTCTGCATCAATCCTTGGTTCGGATCTGATTTTCGGTAGGGACACCGGCGGCGCGCGCTGCAAACCTGTCACCGGCACTCGCTTTATGAGCGCCCGCGCTTCGAGCCTCCGCGCGAGAGCGGCGCTTACGTGCCGGAGCTGGCGGCGCGGGTCGAGGATGACCGTAATCTTACCGACGGGGCGCGGCGCTGCGCCCGCAAGCTCGCGGAGCTGACCTACAGGCAGGCCCGCGACGGGCGCGCGCTGGACATCACGGTCACCTATCTTGTGAAGGCGCTGGGAAGGTGCCGGCGCACCGTGCAGCGCTATCTGCGGCTGCTCGAACGGGAAGGCTATATCGGGGTCGATGTGGTGCGCGGGCTGCGCTCGCGCCTTTGCACCGGCCTGGTGGTGCGCCTGCTGCGCCCGCTCTTTGCGCGCCATCACCGCAAAAAATGGCCGCGAAGACTAGCAAATCCAGATGCGACACGAGAGTCACAGAATCAGAGATTCATTAATTTACAGAAAGGAAAAAAGCGCCTGATTTCCCGTAAAGCATGAGCCTTAAAGTGCATGGACGGCGTGTTCCGCGCCCTTATGAAAACCGCACCGCTTCTGAACGCCGCCTGACAGCGGCTTTTATTTTCCATAGAGCACATAATCCGCTGCCGGCACAAACGGTCACCATCGATTTTTGCTTGGCAGGAAAAGCATGTGGTTGGCCGCCAGCATTATGAAAAATCCCGCCTGGGGCGAGCGTCCAAGACCCGGCAAACTGATCTCGCAATGTGCCGGGCCGCACATTGGCCGCCGAAAAGGCCGGGGGTGGCGGGTTCGATCAGCTCCTCGCGTTATGCCTTTAAGCAGACCACAACAAAATCCGCCACGGAATCCCACATGGACTTCAGGTGATGATCGGACGGGAAAAAGTCTTTGTGGTGAATGTAGGCATGGAGCGTATTGGCGGACAACAGGGCTTCCTGGTGCTCGAATTTTTTCAGGTTCTGTATGTATTTTTTCTCCAGTGTGCCTTTCGAGCCCATATCGTCAAGCACCTTGCGGAATTTCTTTGCGAGCTTGTCGTTAGCGTGAACCGCGGAGACCGACTGCCGGACGACATAATTCTCGATTGCAAATTCGAGCAGGACGCGAAAGAG
>JABAHQ010023136.1_pt1 | contig 11421 bp, 11 predicted proteins | sample 7062091 | NCBI WGS metagenome assembly JABAHQ01 (sample SAMN14534359, study PRJNA622989) | marine sediment metagenome | biome: marine biome [ENVO:00000428]; feature: marine pelagic biome [ENVO:01000023]; material: deep marine sediment [ENVO:00002113] | place: India: Gulf of Kutch | collected...
TTTCCGCCTGAGCAGTGCCGAGAGCGCGCAGGAGTTGGAGCTCTTCCCGACCGATCTTCAGCGCCGCTCTCTCGGGCGAGCGCTCCGAGCTTATCACGGTCGATGGCGCGTGGGTGCTGCTCGCGGCGCTGTGCCTGTCTAATCCCCAGGCCCCCGGGTAGCGCTGCCAAACGCACAAGAACGGGAACGTCCTCGACAAGCTCATGGCCTGTGTTGGCTTTCGGGATCCAACTTGGCGCAGGTGGGCTTGCATTGCTATTGCCATCGAACGCCACCTCCGAAAGGTGCGACGCCGGACCGGCCCGTGGGCGTGTTCTCCCACCGCACATCCATAGAAAAAATCCTCTTCGCCGTCTTTACGCTGGAAAAGCACTCACAGGCAGTCGTTACCCCGATGCCCTGCCACAAGATTACCCCCGTTCTGCCTATTGACGTTCATGCGGTGAACGTTGTATCAGTTCATGGAATGAACATTGCGTCGGGGGCGGCGGAATTGGGCGTGAATTCCGGTCCTGAGGAAAACCAGGTCGAAATAACCCTCGATCTCTTCGAGGCCATAACGTCTGGCGAAGCCTTGAGCCAGCGCAGTCTGTCGACCCGGTTGGGTGTGGCGTTAGGTTTGACCAACGCTTTGCTCAAGCGGTGCTTGAAGAAGGGCCTGATTAAGATCAAGAAAGCTCCAGCGCGACGCTATGTCTACTATGTGACACCCAAGGGTTTTGTCGAGAAAGGGCGTCTTACGGCCAAATACCTGACGACCTCGCTCGCATTCTTCCGCCAGGCACGCAGGGAATACACCGATACCCTGACCTACTGTGAGGACCGCGGCTGGCGGCGTGTCGCTTTGTACGGCGCCAGTGAATTGGCTGAGATCGCGGTGCTTGCGGCACGGCAGGTGGATGTCGATCTGGTCGCGGTTGTCGATCCCGGTCGCAACTCGGCGGAATTCTGTGATCTTCCGGTCGTGCAGAGCACGAACTCCGCCGGTAATCCTGAATCCATCGACGCCGTGGTTATTACCACCATTGACGCGCCGCAGGAGGCTTTCGACACACTCGCCGCACATATGGGTCCAGAACGTGTGCTCACGCCGCCGCTGCTGTACGTGATGCGGGACGGGGTTCCGCGTGACGAAGGAATTGAGCCGTGAAGCGTTGGTACGTCGTGCGCACGCAGCCTCGATCCGAAGCCAGCGCCGTATGGCACTTGCGCAATCAGGGCTTTGAGGCCTATTTGCCGCGCTACCGCGCCGAGCGTCGCCACGCTCGACGGGTCGAGCCAGTGCTCAGGTCGCTCTTTCCGCGATACCTGTTCGTGCGTATCGACCTGGAATCTGAGCGCTGGCGCTCGATCAACGGAACCGTTGGCGTCACACATATCGTGTGCCAAGGCGCACGTCCGGCTCCGGTTCCAGAAGGCGTGGTCGAGGCGATCATGGCGCGCGAGGATGAATCGGGCTTGGTCAAGCTGACACCGCCGGCCTTTCGCGCGGGCGAACCGATCCGAATTACGGGCGGCGCGCTTGCCAATCTTGTTGGACGGTTCCAAGAATTGGAGGCGAACCAGCGGGTCGTACTCCTGATGGAGCTTCTCGGGCGCACGCTCCGGGTGCGTGTGCCGGTGGACATGGTGGCCGCGCAGATCTGAATCTAATCGGGACTGGCGGCCCGTTCTGGCTTATCTTTGCTCCGAGGGGTGGCGAATCACCCGGAGTGCGGTAGCATGGGAAAGTTTGTTTGATAGCTTCGGACGTAGCGCTTCAGACGTCGCGATGGTCGGGCTCAGGGGCTACGAGTAACAGGGGCGGGAAGCCGAGCAAAGTAATATCATGAGAGCGCTGGTTACGGGGGGTGCCGGATTTATCGGAAGTCATTTGGTCGAACGGCTTCTCGCCGACGGTTGCGAGGTCGTCGTTCTGGACAACTATGCAACCGGCAAACCCAAGAATCTGGGCGACGTTTGGGACCATCCAGACCTGTCAGTCTATGAGGGTGATGTGGTCGAGGCATTGGAGTTGCCGTATTTTGAGGGGGTTGACTGGGTTTTCCACCTAGCGGCGATTGCCGAGATCGTGCCCTCGATCCAAGACCCACTCGCCTACCACCGCTCCAATGTGGATGGAACAATGGCGGTGCTAGAAGCCGCGCGACGGGCTGGCGTCAAGCGCTTCATTTACGCCGCATCGTCCTCTTGTTATGGAATCCCGAGCGTGTTTCCTACCCCCGAGACGGCCGAGATTCGCCCACAATATCCTTATGCACTGACGAAGCATCTGGGCGAGGAACTCGTCATGCATTGGGCACAGGTGTATGGCTTATCCGCTCTTTCCCTGCGGCTGTTCAATGTCTATGGCCCCCGCTCACGTACTTCGGGCGCCTATGGCGCGGTATTCGGCATTTTTCTGGCGCAGAAGCTCGCCGGGCAGCCATTCACTGTGGTCGGCGACGGTACGCAGACTCGCGATTTCACCTTCGTGTCCGATGTCGTTCGGGCATTGGTGCTGGCCGCCCAGTCGGATGTTATGGGCGAGGTCATGAACATCGGTTCCGAAAACTCTTATAGCGTCAACCACCTGGTGGAACTTCTGGGTGGTGATGTCGTGCACATTTCAAAGCGGCCGGGCGAGCCGGACTGCACTTTCGCGGACGTATCGAAGATCAGAACCTTATTGGGTTGGAGCCCCCAAGTGGGTTTTGAGGAAGGCGTCGCCCAGATGATCGAGAACATCGATTATTGGCGCGAGGCCCCTATTTGGACGCCTGAGAAGATTGAGGTCGCGACGCGTGACTGGTTCAAGTATCTCGGCCGCGACGTCTAAGTCGGGCCCTAAGCGTAGAGAGGGCGAGGTTTTGAACGAATCCCGCCCTGGACGCTCGACGCAGGAGTCACCGCGCCATGCGCGCAACAAAATTCGATCTATTCAGGAGCTTGGCGAGATCGCCAGCGACGCCAAGGCCGAGGGCAAGACAGTCGTTCTGTGCCACGGTGTTTTCGATCTCTTGCACATGGGACACGTGCGCCATCTGGAAGCCGCCCGACGTGAAGGCCACGTTCTCATCGCCACAGTCACCGCCGACAAGCACGTCAACAAAGGCCCTGGGCGCCCCGTTTTTGCTGAACAGCTGCGCGCAGAGATGCTGGGTTCGTTAGAGTATGTGGATTGGGTCGGGATCAATGACCACGCAAGTGCCGAGCCGGTGCTCAAATCGATCCGGCCCGACGTGTATGTCAGAGGCGGCGACTACAAGAACGCCGCCGACGATATTACGGGCAAGATCGTCTCCGAACGCGAGGTGGTGGAGCAGCACGGCGGGAAGATCGTCTACACCGACGAGATCACCTTCTCCTCGTCTAATCTCATCAATCAGCACCTTAGCATCTACGAGCCGACTCTACAGCAGCTCCTTGACCGCATGCGTGATGAGGGCGCCCTGGCCACGATGATCGACGCCTTGAGCAAGCTTTCCGATCTCAAGATCTTGTTCATTGGGGATGCGATTATCGACGAATATCAATACGTTACTGCGATGGGGAAGTCGGCCAAGGAGAACATGATCGCGACCCTTTTCGAGGAGCGCGAGGTATTTGCCGGCGGCGTGTTTGCCGCCGCCAATCACGTTGCCGATTTCTGCAAGCAGGTCGAGGTGATCACCAGTTTCGGCAGCCATGACAGCTACGAGGAATTGGCGCGCGGCAGCCTCAAGCTAAATGTCGATCTCCATGCCGTTCACCGCAGGGATGCTCCGACCACCCGCAAGTGCCGGTTTGTTGAAACCGGCTACTCCATGCGCAAGCTGTTCGAGGTTTACTTTATGAACGACGCGCCGCTTTCGGGAGAGCGCGAGGCAGAGCTGAACGCACTGATTGCGGATCGTATAAAGGATATCGATGTCGTCGTAGTGACCGACTTTGGCCATGGCCTCATCAACGGCACCAGCATCAAGCTGCTGGCCGACGCCGCTCCATTCCTGGCCATCAATGCCCAGTCCAACAGTGCCAACCACGGTTACAACCTGATCAGCAAGTATGATCGTGCGGACTACATCTGTATCGATGGCCCTGAGGCCCGGCTGGCCGTGCATGATAAATTCACCGAGATGGATAGGGTGATAGCCGAGTTGCTGCCGCAGGTAATCGATTGTCCCCGTATCGCAGTTACCCAAGGCAAGCGCGGGTGCTACGCCTATGATCAAGTTAGCGGCATTACCAAAGTGCCCGCGTTGACGAGCACGATTATCGATACTGTCGGCGCGGGCGACGCCTTTTTCGCCGTTACGGCGCCGCTGGTCGCGGCGGGCGTGCCGATGGACCTGGTCGGTTTTCTCGGTAATGCTGCCGGCGCAATGAAAGTGAGCATCGTCGGCCACCGTTCATCGGTGGAAAAGGTGTCACTCGTCAAGTTCTTGACCGCGCTTCTGAAATGAGCGAGGGCGCGCCATCGAAAAGTTGATCGAAAACTATTTCTCGACGCTGTTGCGGCTGCTCAGCGCCACGCGGGCGAGCGACGCCGAGGGTGCTGGCATGGCGTTGGCCGAGGCCTTTTCGCGCGTGATCGACGAGGCGAAGCTGGCGACCGGTGGACGTAACAAGATCATGTTCATCGGTAACGGCGGCTCTGCTGGCATCGCAAGCCACGTCGCCATCGATTATTCCAAGAACGGCGGCATGCGGGCGCTTGCCTTCAATGACGGCGCAGCGCTGACTTGCCTGGGCAACGATCTCGGCTACGAGAAGGTCTTCGCCAAGCAGATCGAGATGCACGGCGCCGCCGGAGATCTTCTCGTCGCCATATCCAGTTCAGGCCAGTCGGCTAACATTCTCAACGGCGTGCGAGCGGCGCACGATGTCGGCTGCACCGTCGCGACGCTGAGCGGCTTTGCGCCGGATAACCCGTTGCGGCGCTCCGGTGACATCAATCTCTATGTGGCATCGAGCGAATATGGCTTTGTGGAAATCAGCCATCTGGCGTTGATTCACGCCATGCTCGACTTCGCCATGGGTTGGAATGGTTCAGTCTGAGGTTCTTCGCACCGGCCCTGTGGAGCGCGTTGGAGTAGATCAAGTAATGGGCGAAAAAAGTTGGAGCGTACTGGTGACCGGCGGCGCCGGCTATGTCGGTTCGGCCTTGGTGCCGCAGCTGTTGGCGGCCGGACACAAGGTGACGGTGCTCGATCTTTACCTTTATGGCGAGGACGTCCTAAGTAGCGTTGAGACCCACCCTTTCCTGCGGCAGATCAAAGGCGACATCCGGGATCCAGAGACCGTCACGGCTGCGCTCGAAGGCTGCGATGCCGTCATTCACCTCGCCTGTATATCCAACGATCCCTCCTTTGAGCTCGACCCCGATCTGGGGGCGTCCATCAACCTGCGAGCCTTCCGACCGCTGGTACGCGCGGCCAAGGCTACGGGGGTGGAGCGGTTTATCTACGCTTCGTCGTCGAGCGTGTATGGCGTCAAGGACGATGCCGAGGTCACCGAGAGTCTGCCGCTCGAACCGTTGACCGATTACTCCAAATGCAAGGCCGAGTGCGAGGTCATTCTCAAGGAGGAAAGGGAACCCGGCTTCATCACCTGCACGATCCGTCCTTCGACGGTGTGCGGCTACGCACCGCGACAGCGCCTGGATGTCGTCGTCAACATTTTGACCAACCATGCTGTCAACAGTGGCAGAATCCGGGTCTTCGGTGGATCGCAGAAACGGCCCAATATCCACATACGGGATATGGTAGACCTTTATCTATACCTCCTTGAACTGCGCGACGAGAAGATCGACGGGAAAATTTGGAACGCCGGATATCAGAACCACACGTTGATGGAAATCGCGGAGATCGTGAAAAGCGTGGTCGGCGGCGACTTGCCAGTGGAGGTCGAGACCACCGATGATCTGCGTTCCTACCACGTTTCCTCGGAGAAGATCGCCAGGGATATCGGATTCGAAGCCAAGCATACCGTAGAGGAAGCCGTGCGGGACCTCGTCGCCGCCTTTGATGCGGGAAGGCTCCCCAACTCCCTCGATGATCCCATCTACTTCAACATCAAGACCATGCAGGAACGCGGTCTACGCTGAGCCAAGACATGATCAATCTCAGGTCTTTGCGGAGGAAGGGCGAGCGGGTCCTGCTCCGTCTCGGCGTTCCGCAAGACAGGGTCGATCGCCTATTGGCCCNNTGGTCGGCTTGGGCATGGCCATATCAAGCGGGGGCAAGCCCGGGCTGGTGGTCACGCAGCAGATGCGTCGCCATCCCAACTGGCCGTCGCCGGACACCGGAATGGCCCTCTATGGGCGTCGCAAGCAAATTCGCGATATTCTTTATGTGCTGCGCTCGGTCGGAATTTTGCCTGTCTGCGCCGTGATGAAAGACGAGGGCGAACCATCCGAGATTGATGGTCTGCAGTGTCTCCGGATGGAAGAATACGTTGAGCGTTTCGATTCCCCCTATCGCTCCCTGATTGTTGCCTCCACCGAGGAGAAGGAGCAGGCTTGGCTGCCGCCCTTGGCGCGCGATTTGAGGCAGAAGTGGGGCTTTCGTGGGCGCATCGTTCATCCGGCATCCCTCGCCGAATTAGCGACCTTCAAAGTGCAGAAGGCGCATGTGAGCGGTTTCCCCGGCTCGGGCAACATGGTCCTTCAACGGCTGCTTACCGACCTCAGCTCGGGCCGGGATGTGTACTACGAAAAGGCGGAGAGCCTGCTGGCCGGATATGCGGGTGACTACTTTCGCCAGGTCGACCATTTCATGAAAGATGCCTTCAAAGATTTTGATCTGCCGATAGAGAGGGAACGGGCGATCTTTCGGGACGTCTGGGCCAAGTTCTTTTACAGCGAAGATTTCTTGTCGGCCGGTGGCGGCCGAGGCCGGGCGATCCTGATGTTCGGTCTTCCGGCCCCCTTCGGCGTATCCGGCAGCCTGCATGCGTCGCACGAGCCAATCGATATGGAGGCCGTGGCCTATTGGCGGCAGCGCGGATTCAAGTGTTTCGTGATCGTGCGTCATCCTTTGGACGTGATCGTTTCAAACGCGGCCAAGATGACAAATTGGCGGGGAGATCGGTATCCGCAGGCGCTGACGCAGAACTGGGATTGGGTCATGTCGATGGCCGGGGCTATCGAACAGTATTTCTACAGCTATCTTGAGAGTTGGAACTTTATCGATATCTACCGCTATGAAGACCTCGGCATGGGCCTACCTTTTGTGCGGCGGTTGGCCGATAGTCTTGGGACCCGGCATAGCGAGCAAGCATTGATGCAAATATATGAGAGGTCCTACGGCAAGCCGGTTGGTACGGCGGGGCACCTCTGGCGACCCAATACCAGCAAACACCAGCAATATTTTACGAAAAATCAGATCGAAAGCCTGCGTGGGACTGTGTTGGCCGAGTTGGCGCGGGAGTTCGGTTATGAATTTGAAGCGGAGTCCTGCCCAGAGCAGGTTGCACCCGCCCCAGGCGATATGGCCGTCGACAAGAAGACATTCACGGACCTGCGTTACTGGGGCGTGACCGGAAAGAACCCCGTGCTTTTTGGAGATTCGGATGTCTCGACCTACGAAGGAGAGAACCTGCGGGCCGTCTATGTTGATGAGTCTCTGGGGGCGCGGGCACGGACGCTCGACGAGGGCGACGATCTAAAGACCCTTTCGGACTCACTGTTCCTAGGCAGGTGCGCAAGGGCTCGATTTGTCGAGCATGGCTTCGTTTCAGCGAATGCGGACATGACGCTTACGAATCCGTATCAGGTCGGGCTCGCCCCGGGGCGCGCGGTTTCTTCGCTCTGACGATCATGCCTCTGGGCTTGGACGGCGAGTCGCTGGCAGCCGCGGGCAACAGGCGGGTTATGCCCCAAAGAGCAGGCAGTGATCGGTGGAGGAAAGCTCGCATAGCCCTTTACGGTTCGCGTGACGGGCTCGACGGCGTTCTGAGGCTGTTGGATCGGCTTGGCAGCGATTCCATTTGGATCGCGCCCGATACGAGGCAGCCGTTTCCCAAGTCATGGCAAGTGGACCCAATGTCCATAGAGCGCTATGTGCGGGAGCTTGACGCGCCCAACCGGCTTGTGGTTGTGGTGGCCCCGCCAGATGAGCAAGACAATTTCCTGCACGCTGCGATGCGGCTCCGCAAGGATCGAAACCTGCGCAGCCGCCTTCTGCATCCCGCTGCACTCTTGCATCTCTTAAGCTTCGATCTCTCTAGGATCCATATCAGCGGCTATCCCGGATCGGGAAACATGGTGTTCCAAGAGCTGATTAAGGACATCGCGGGTACGAGGCATGGAATCCTGGATGAAGTGGGAGACGTGGCCCGAGGGCTGGGAAGCAGCTACTTTCGGGAATTAAACAGCTATGTCGATGCTCGGTTCACGAATATCGGTTTGATGGAAACAGAGACTCTTGCCGTTGCCGGAAGTTATACATGCAAGTATCTGTTCGATGTAAATCCTTTTCACCCGAATGCCTGTGAACGGCTCGGACGATTTGTCTGCATCTATGGCCTGCCCTCACCTGTTTGGAGCTGGTCCGACGTCCATACGAGCCACGAGCCCATGGATCGAACTCAGGCCGGGTATTGGACTCGGAAAGGGTTCCTTTGCCTGGCAATCGTGCGCCATCCTCTGGACGTCATCGTATCTAACGCCGCTAAGTACACCGTCACTTACCACGGGGGGCGGCACGCTCATGATCTGTTGGGCAACATGGATTGGGTTGCTTCAATGACAGAGAGCCTGGAATGCTACCTGGAGGGCTACCTCCAGTGCCGCGACCTAGTGCGAATCTTCCGCTACGAGGACATGAGAATGGGCCTGCCATTCATGCAGGCGTTGGAAGGCGCGCTGGGAGGTAGCAAGCATGCTCGGGAGCTGGAGCGGATCTATCACCTTCATTACGGGAAGCCCTTCTACTCGACACACTTTTGGAAGCCTGGCGACGATAAGTACAGGGAATATTTCAGGCGGGACCAGATCGACTGGTTCCGCGACCGGCCCCTTGCCCGGCTCGCCGCGGAGTTCGGCTACGAGATCGAAGACCCCCTTGGAGGTACATCTCGGACGGAAGAAGATGCCGTGTTTGGGAGGCCTGATCCGCAGCGTGTAGCGCTCAACGACTTTCGGTATTGGGGAATTACGGGCAAGCCCATTCGCTTGAATCGTGAGGATCTCTACCCCTATTTCGGACGCCATTTTTCCGGCGTGGCCAGCGATCCAGAGGGACTGGAGGCGATGCGGAGTCTCGACAACGATGAGGAGTTCGAGGTTCTTTGCGAATCGTTCTACATGTCGCGAAAGGATCACAAGCAACATTACTGGTGGGGCGACGCAGCCGCGTGCCTCGGAACGAATGCGCAATCCGGGATAGCGGCACCCGTGAGCCAGTATTGAATCGTCTGGAGCTTAAGCGGAACCAATGGCCTACGTAGATTTTGTCGGACAGCTGCATACCCGGACCAAGCGAGACTATCTTGGCCGCGTAAACGCCCACGACAAGGCCGAAGTGGCCGAAATCGCCACAAAATTCGGCAAGGACTATTGGGATGGGGAGCGTCACCTGGGTTATGGCGGCTACCGCTACGACGGCCGTTGGCGGCCCGTCGCCGAGGAGATGGCTCAGCATTACGGCCTGAAAGCCGGTGCGCGGATTCTCGACGTGGGTTGCGGGAAGGGCTTCCTTCTTTACGAATTCACGCAGGTGGTGCCGGGTTGTGAAGTCCACGGGATCGATATTTCGCAGTATGCAGTCGATCATGCCAAGGAAGAGATCAAGCACAGCCTACGAGTTGGCCATGCTCGCGAACTCCCCTGGCCGGATGACTACTTTGATTTGGTGGTCAGCATCAACACTCTGCACAACCTTTACAATTTCGACCTGGAATCGGCGATCCAGGAGATCGAGCGGGTCGGACGCGGGGCCAAATATGTCTGCATCGAAGGGTACCGGAACGAACGAGAGAAGACGAACCTAATCTATTGGCAGTTGACATGTCGAGCCTTTCACTCCTTGGAGGAGTGGGAGTGGCTGTTCAATAGGCTGGGCTATGCGGGGGACTACTCCTGCATCTTCTTCGAGTAGCCGTATCCATCCGCAAGGTTGGCATCAACCGAAAGTCTCATGGCGGAAAAATGTGACTACTTGGTGGTCGGAGCCGACGGCACGGTGGGCCGGGCCCTATTGCTACGACTTCGCTCGGAAGAATGCGTTGTGTTCGGCACAAGCCGTAGGCCGGGCAAAACCCGCGGCGACGACATCGTGCCGCTCAGCTTGGGCGAACCCGGCATAGAGCAGTTTCCCAAGCTGCCCGAGGCACACGCCGTCTTTTTTTGTCTGGCCGCGACGTCGATTGCCGCCTCCGAAGAGAACCCGGCTGCGACCGCAAGGATTAATGTGGATCTCTCGATTACTCTGCTGGAACACCTCCTGGAACAGGGAGGATTTGTGGTCTTTCCATCAAGCAGCATGGTGTTTCAGGGGCGCGAGCCGCGTGTTCCCGAGCAGGCGCCGGTCGATCCGTGTTGCGAGTATGGTCGGCAGAAAGCCAGAGTTGAGGAGTGGTTGCGGGAAAACGCACCGGATCGTTCGGCAATCGTCCGGATAACGAAGGTCCTTTCCGCTCGTATGCCCTTGTTCGTGCGTTGGCGGGACGAGTTGGCACGGGGCCATCCGATCCGGCCTTTCTCAGATCTGACCATGGCCCCGGTCTGGATCGATACGGCCGTGGACGCCCTCTTGGAGATCGGCAAGATGCAAAGGGGGGGAGTGTACCATGTCTCTGCAAGCGAAGATGTGAGCTATGCCGAGGCGGCGCGGCATGTCTTTGCGAACGGCAATGCGCGCAACCTCGTGTTGCCGATTTCTGTCGAGCGGGCAGATTTTCCCGTCGTGACTCGGCAGAAATATACTTCTCTCGGCATGGCGGCCACGTCCCGGATGATTGGGATGGCGGCACCGACTCCGTATAAGGCCTTGGACCAGTTGACACAATCTTGGACACAAGTTTGCTGATGTCATCGGCTGCATGCTTAATATGCTCGAGCGAAGATCTCGTGGTCATCCCGGAATTCGAGGCCTTGCCCCGTGTAACATCGGATGCTCGTCCCTGGCCTGCTGGAGGCGAGCTCGTTTTCTGCGACAATTGTGGTCTGGTACAAAAGCCGCCTACCGCCAAGTGGCACAGTGAAACGGCATGGATCTACGCCAATTACCAAATGTTCCATCAGGCGCAGGGCGAGGATCAAGCGGTTCTCGACTTGGCTTCGGGACGAATGGCCTCGCGCTCGCGTCTCCTGCTGTTGCGAGTGTTGGAATCTATCCCCTTGCCCGAGCGCGGCAGGATGATGGACATTGGATGCGGTACGGGAGTCATGCTCCGGGCCGCGGCCGACCTTTTACCCGGTTGGCGCTATATAGGCACCGACATGCGGGAAGAGGAACG
>JABAHQ010001543.1_pt5 | contig 11409 bp, 15 predicted proteins | sample 7062091 | NCBI WGS metagenome assembly JABAHQ01 (sample SAMN14534359, study PRJNA622989) | marine sediment metagenome | biome: marine biome [ENVO:00000428]; feature: marine pelagic biome [ENVO:01000023]; material: deep marine sediment [ENVO:00002113] | place: India: Gulf of Kutch | collected...
GGGCTTCGAAGAGTATGTCAATTAACCTAATGAGCCGGCAGCAAAATATTGCGATATTTTAATTTCGTTCTTGCAAATTTGGAATTAATCGTTAAATTAATTCTGTTTAACAACAACTTCCCTACGATGGCTGATGACTCGATTCTCTCGATTCGACAAAGATTGTTTTGTGCTTGTGAACTGAAAAAAGCGCCAATATTTCCTAACTAAATGAAGTCTCCTACCAAACTGCGCGCGGGCATTATTGGTTTAGCGCTCACGTTCTATTTATTATTGCAGCTTCTGGCTCAATTCCCGGAATTTGTTGAGCAATATTATTCCAACGGGCTCTACCCTTTCCTGACCCTGTGGATGTCGAATTTTTCGGGGCAATTCTATTTTTCGGTTACCGAATTCACGCTTTGGGGTATCATACTTTTCGGTATACCGTTTGTTATTCATCGCATCCGGAAAAAGCGAATGCATATTACTCGTTTGCTGTTAAATCTGATGACAATGATTGCGGTAATCTATGTTTGGTTTTATCTTTTTTGGGGCATCAACTATTTCAGGCAACCGTTGAAAGCAAAGCTGAACCTGGAAAATGTTCAACTGCCCATGGATGCCTTCGATTCCACGTTTGTGGATATCATCAAGCAATGTAACAACCTAAATTTGACCTATTCCATTGATGATGTGAATGAGATTAACGCCGAGATCGACTCATCCTATGATGCGATTTTAGAAAAATTGCAGCTCAAAAACATCCCCGGATTCAAAGGTCTAAAGTCGTTCGTCGTCAATTGGTTGCTCAACAAAACCACCACCAGCGGTTGGTTTAGCCCCCTGTTTCACGAAGTCCATTACAACACCGATTTGCTGATCTTCGAGCTGCCGTTCGGGATCGCTCATGAGAAGGCACACCAAATGGGGTACACCAGCGAGGCTGAGGCAAACTTTTTGGCTTATTTGGTTTGCACAAACTCTGGCGACCGACTCTGTCAGTACAGCGGTTACTTCAACGTTCTGAGACATTTCTTTGCCACGATTAAAGACGATAGCTCCAAAAAGGAATACTTCAAAGCCAGTCTTAACAGCGGCGTCAAATTCAACCTAAACGAGGTTCGCGAAAGGTGGGAAAGCCATCAAGGGTGGATTTCTCGGCTTTCGCGTAGAGGCTATGATTTGTACTTGAAATCAAACAACGTGAAAGAAGGCGTTGCCAACTACTCGCTGGTTGTGGATTATATCGTGAGATTCAATGAACAAAAAGAGCTGAAATTTGGGTGGAAATAACTCGTTGTGATGAAACGTCTCGTTTGCATAATCGCTCAAACCCGCCCCGTTGACTTTTCTTGAAGTTTTGGTTAATTTCCCCAGAAATTCAAAGTAACTGTTTGGGCTAACTAGTACTAGAGTCTGCTGAAAAAGTCATTCGTGAGTGCTTTTATCGGGAATCCATAGCCGCAAGTGCCAGACTTTCCCCTACGCATGCAGGGAATGACTCGAAAAGCGGTTTTCCTTCAGACCCCAACTAACTACAACAGGCAATTTATTGGTTAGAGATACTAAAATTGGTGGTTCGCGGAGTCATTTCCCGGCAACCAAACTTTCAGCAATTGTGGCCTCACAAAGCCAAAATCCACAAGAACGCAGACAAGCATTCGAGGTTCTGGTCAGAAGTTACTGGAAGCCGGTTTACAAAACCATCCGCATCAAGTGGCGAAAAACCAATGAGGACGCCAAAGACCTGACTCAGGGGTTCTTTTCCGCCGCGATTGAAAAGAACTTCTTCCGGGGTTTTGATCCCCAAAAGGCCCGATTTCGAACTTACCTGCGAACATGTCTCGACCGATACCTCGCCAACGAACAAAAAGCGGCTCAACGAATTAAACGTGGTGGCGACAAGAAAATCCTGGCTTTGGATTTCGACAGTGCCGAAAATGAGTTAAAATTCTCGGACCTTCCCGACTCGCAATCCATCGAAGACTATTTCGATAAAGAATGGGTTCGCAGCCTGTTTTCGATTGCAGTCGAAAATCTGCGGAAGGAGTGTGAAAGCACGTCCAAATCTGTCCATTTTAAGATATTTGAACGTTATGACCTTGAAGCCCACAGTTCAGACAAGTCTACTTATGAGAATCTGGCTTTCGAGTTCAACTTACCGGTGACCAAAGTCACCAACTATCTTGCCTTTGCCAGACGCGAATTCCGCCGTTTGCTGTTGGAGAACTTGCGCGAGATTACGTTAACCGAGGAAGAATTTCGCAGCGAAGCTAAATCCCTGCTTGGAATCGACCTCAAATGAGTTGGCTTTCTGACAACGTCGTGAACCACTTGCGTTCGGTTGTGGACCTCCCGGATTTATCCGGCACAAAGTATCGTTGCATCGAAAAAATTGCCAGCGGCGGAATGGCCACGGTCTATCTTGCAGAGGACACACATCTACGCAGAAAGATTGCACTAAAAATTCTCAATCTTGACGATGAAACAGCAAACTTAGCAGAGCGAATGAGGCAAGAAGCCTTTATCATTGCAGCCCTGGAACATCCGAGTATCGTTCCCATCCACGACGTGGGTACCCTGCCGGACGGCCGCGTTTTCTACACCATGAAATACGTAAAAGGCGACCGCCTCGATGAGCATGTCAGGAAGGCGACATCGCTTCCCGAACGCTTGCGCATTTTCCAAAAAATCTGTGAAGGGGTTGCGTTTGCCCACGCGCAAGATGTCATTCACCGCGACTTGAAACCGGAAAACATCATGGTTGGCGATTATGGCGAAGTCCTGGTCATGGATTGGGGGCTGGCGAAAGTGCTTTCTCAGAACGCTAAAAGTCAAACGTTAATCATGAAAAATAAGAAACAAACCTTGAAAACGCCTGACAAGGTAAACGTCAGGCACATGGAATCCCAGCCCACTCAACACGGAACGATCATGGGGACTCCCGCGTACATGGCGCCGGAACAGGAACGCGGCGACATCGGGCAGATCGATCAACGCACGGACATTTACGCATTAGGCACCATTCTCAGATTTGTCATCACCACAACCCATTCCTCCGAAGAAACTCGAAATCCCGACTCTCGGAAAAGCGGTCTTTTCTCCGTCTTTAAAACCGCGCCGCACAAAATACCGAAACAACTTGAGGCAATTGTACAAAAAGCCAGGTCTTCTGAAAAAAGCGATCGATATTCTGATGCGCTCGAATTGGTTGCAGATGTCGAAAACTATCTCGATGGTTTTCCGGTTTCGGCCTACCGGGAAAACGTGTTTGAGAGCATCTGGCGGTGGCTGAAACAATACAGGTTCCTAATGTTTCTTATCATGGTCTACATTTTTGTCAGGCTTCTCACATTTTTCCTGTCCAGATTGTAAAGAAAACCGGATAAACGTTTAATAGACGGATAGAACACTTAACCAAACTTCGGACAATCAAACGGAGAGTGAAAAATGCCAAAACCACTTCTGGGCATCATACTCGGCGCCATTATCGGTTTCCTGGATGGAATGACCGCGATCTTAACTCCCGAAGCAGACAAGGTTCTGGAAATCGCAACCTGGTCCTCCGGGAAGGGACTGATTGTCGGCTTAATTATCGGATTTTACGCTCGTAAAGTTGATTCCGTCCCAAAGGGGGTCGTCTTTGGCCTGGGCGTCGCGCTATTTTTTGCCTTCCTTACCGCTCTCGGCCAATATTTGGGTGCCGGACAACATTACTGGTTGGAGATTATGTTGCCCGGAACCATCACCGGCGGTATCGTTGGCTATGCTGTTCAGAGATTCGGAAGACAACCAAGACTTGCCGAATCCAACGCTTAACTTATTTGGCTTAAATCATCAATCAAATTCAAATTAAGGAGAGAGAAGACATGCCAAAACCCGTGCTCGGACTGATCCTGGGGGCCATTCTTGGTGTGCTTGATGGATTCAGCGCCCTATTTTATCCTGAAGCCGCTCCACAAATCACTGAAATCGTTTTCTTTTCCACCTTGAAAAGTCTGATTGCAGGCGTGATCATCGGTTTTTATGCTCGCAAAGTCGACTCCATCGGGAAAGGTGTTCTTTTTGGTGGCGTGGTTGGGCTCATTTTCGCTTTCCTGGTGGCGCTGGCTCCGGACGAATCGGGGAACCACTATTTTATTGAAATCATGGTACCTGGCGGCATTATTGGTTTGATCCTCGGCTTTGCCACACAGAAATATGGCAGCAAAAAGCCACAAACCGCTTAACCCGTGTTCCTAGCTATTTGTCCGTAGTACAGCCGTCAGGCCGTAATTCACAAAACAAGAATACCAGAGGGAGAAACAAACGATGTTCAGCAATCTAAACTACCTGGCGGTCTTCGTTTCCGGTTTGGTATATTGGATCGTAGGTGGCGTGTGGTACGCAGCCATCTTCAGCAAACAGTACCAGGCCGCCTTGAATTTCAGTCCCGAAGAAAAAGACGAAGCGCAGAAAGACTTTCCCAAGGCATTGGGCATGCATTTTCTCAGCGGCCTGATTACCAGCTTGATCTTGGCGAATCTGGTCCGGTTCATGGGAGCGAACTCGTTCCTTCAAGGCGTGACAGCGGGATTCTGGATCTGGCTCGGATTTGCTCTGACAATCAATCTAAATTACCTGCTGTTTGAGAGACGCCCCAAGGTGCTGTTCTTTGTCAATACGGGTTTCTTCTTGATTGCTTTTGTGGTCATGGGAGGCGTCCTGGCGGTTTGGCAGTAACGACATAGAAAGGGCGGGGGTTATTGGGAAGGACGTTTGGAAAGGGGCGATTCAATGATGTCTTGGATCTTTCATTTTATCACAATTGTCACTGCGAACAGTTACTCGATTCGTTCAAAAGTCACCTCCGCTTTTTTATTGTCGATTTGAATGGCTATAATAATCGAAAAAATTCATTTTGCCTAGCAAGAGCGATGTTTTTTCAACCGCGCTAATAAAGGTGGTTAATTTCAAATGGTTGATTCTCCAAGTTTACTTCTATCTTTGTCACGAATCACTTTACCTCTTCTGCCTTAATGCCCTTGGAATAGACTACCTGACATTTGGACAGATCAACACCCAAAATTTTCTCAATTCCTTTTGGCACCGTTGTTACATCAGCGCCAGTATCAAAAATAACTGGAACGGATAGTATCCCAAATCAGCCGTCCTGACGGGAAGTGTAATCTCAAGCTCAGGGCTCGAACCTAAGAGGGCTTTTTCCTAGCAATAGGCACGAGAATAGACACCGACCACCTTCCCGGAGGATACGTAAGATAGGGTCATCTTCCTGGCTCGTAACCACTCTATGCATTTCCTATCTCATTTGCCTGAAAGACGAATAATCTCTTTTGTTGGATAACCCACAATTGTTTTTATCTGGCCTGACTTTTTATAAACGATGAAGGCATTCCCTTTAATTTGATAACTTGCTTCCCATACGATGCTATAATTCGTCGCTGTTTCATTGATTACATATGGCTGCTCCTCAGAATCTCTCATCAAACAAAGAGCGAGATTGTCATCTGTATCGAGGAGCCAAGCATCGCCTGTCTCAGTAGAGAAAAAAAGTAAACTGTCAAGCCGAACCAAACGAGCTTCACTATGAAGGGCACAATTAGTGATGTTTTTCACTTCTTTTTGTATGTTGATTTCTTGTTGAGTCCGGATTTCCGGTACACCCGTCGCCATGCAGCATTTCTTATATTTTTTGCCACTGCCACAAGGGCAAGGATCATTTCTGCCAATTTGAAAAGTCATACGAGTTTAAACATGTGATCAAAAATCAAATCTGAAATCTAGAACCTCAAAACCCCCTGTTCACTCACAACCATGTCCACTCGCTCATCTCGAGCGTTGGTGGGGATTCTTTCCACTATCTGAAAATCGTAGGCTAGACCGATCTTGGTGGTCGGGGTGTGTTTCAGGAAATTGTCATAATAGCCGCCGCCATAACCGATGCGATTGCCTATCCTGTCGAAGGCGACACCCGGCACAACGATCAAATCGAGCTCCGATATCTCAACCGGTCGCCGGCGGTCTTTCATGGGCTCTAAAATACCAAAGGCACCCGGTTGCAAGTCTGCGAAATCTCTAACTTCCGAATGAATCAAGGAATGGCTTTCCCGGTCTACCACCGGAACCACCACTCGCCGACCTGAATTCAGCAACCGCTTGATCAGCACCTGCGTGTCCACTTCATTTCGCCAGGCCACATAGCAATGAAGGGTCCTGGCATCCCGGAATTCCGAAATGTCGTTCAAGCGGTCGAAGATCATCCGACTTGTGGAAGCGATCCACTCTTTCGGGAGACGCTTCCGGCGGGATTCAATCTCATCGCGAATTATCTGTTTTTGTTGCGTTAAATCTTTCTCCACAATCATCTCAAATTCTCACGAATCGCTTTTGCAAAAGACGCATCCACAATGCCGATTATGCCAAGTTCCATTCGCTTAAACAACTCTCCAAACGCATCTTTTGAAACAGTTCCTGAGATAGCAATTTTTTCGCCATCGATATTGGACTCAATTTTGCGTTTCGCATTCTCCGAAATGTCGGAGGATAAAATGACCGCTTTTAATTTCCCCCGTTTTTCTGCGCTCAAAGTTGCATCCATGCCGAACGTCAATTTTCGCGCTCGTTGCGCCAATCCCAGCATTCTAAACAGCTTATCGTGATTCTCCATTTAATACAGTGAGCAATTTCTTCTCAAAATCAGGCGGTACCTGGACGCCCAGATTCCGTTGAATGATTTGTTTTTTTAACGCTTTACGAATGCATGCCTGATTAAAGCACAAATAGGCTCCCCGACCCTGCTTTTTTTGATGCACATCAATCTTTAGCTCCTTCGCCGGCGTGCGAACGATGCGCAACAGTTCGTATTTCATTCGCTTGCTTCGACAAGCGATGCAGGTTCGAATCGGCTGATGGGCCATACAAAACATAAACTTAACATAAATCCTCAAAAAATCAAGCAAATGGCCGTAAGTGTTTGTAGTGCGGACGTCAGGCCGTAAAACTTTGATACTACAAACGAGCCCGCTTCAGAACACGATCGTTGAAATTGACATTAGATGAATATTTAACTACATTTCAAAGAATTCAAAAGTTGAGGACCAATTATGTCCACTGTCACGGTAAACAGTTCTAATAACGAAAAGAAAAGGGCGGTTGTGAAACTCCTTCAAAATGCTGTCATTCGCGAACAGAAAATTTTGAAACCGGTTTAGCGAACACCCTGGATAACTTAGAAGGATTTGAAAAAAAATATAATATGCCCTCTAAGAAATTCTACGAGCTTTATGAAAAAGGGGAACTTGATGATCGAAACGACTTCATAGATTGGGCGGGTGAGTTTCAGATTTACCAGAGTTTGCGGGAGCAAATCGAAGTACTTAAGGAACTCAAAATTTGAAAATTACTCGTTACTCCTCACGGACAAAAAAACTAATCGAAGCCAATCCGTATATTACTTCCTTTGAAATTCATGAGGACGCACGTACTAAAGTTGAAGATTTTATAAAAGCTAGAATTCGGTTCTTGGATGATTCATTTCTTGAATTCCGAGAATCCCTACAAGCGGCAGAAAAGTAAAAAAGTATTCATATTCCTACCATTACCAAAAATCAAATGACCTGATTTTCCGATATGATAACACTCCCCATCATCCAGAAGTTCAGAAACTTAGTATACCATTTCAAAATGAAAGTGTAGGTTTTTTGGCAAAAAATCCAAAGCCAAGAGCGTCGAGCCAAAAGGGATTTTGTGACGCTCAACATTGCCACATAGCCGAGCTGCATGCTACCTATCAAAACCATATCCGTAAATCCACTTAGTTTTGGTCCCCTACCTCACAATCCCAAACTTCTCCACCACCTCAAACTGCTCCTGACCTCGGCGTGCGATCAGTTTGTACAAGTACACACCATTGGCGAGAACATCGCCAGCCTGGTCGCGGCCATCCCAGAGATAGTGGTTAAAGCCAACCTGTGATGGTAGAAACTCGATCTCCTGAATGAGCCGACCGGAAATGGTGTAAATCTTGATCCGGACATCATCGGCGCCTTGTGTGAGAATGTAGGTAAACTCCGTCTGACTTTGAAACGGATTGGGATAGTTCATCACGTTGGTGATCAGGAGATTGGAACTCACGACGAAATCCACTTGAAAATATCGCAAGTTGCCGGTCTCGTCTTCTGCCAGCACTTCAATTTGGTGCTCGCCTTCAGTCAGCATGGGGCGAAACAGGGTGATGGCTTTCAACGATTCGTCTTCGGAATTCTGTTGCGGGATAAATTGCGCCTGACCGACACGGTTTCCATAAACAACCTTCTGCTCATCCAACAGAATGACCACCTTCGAGGTGTCCGCAAATGTGAAATTACTCGTGTCCCGAATCTCAACCATCACTTCTGGATTGGCGGATACGAAGTCACCCTTGCCGATCTGCTGTCCATCAAACGTTACACGAATTTTGGGGGAAAGGGTATCTCTTGCGACCCACACGCTGAAGTCAAACGCGTTGTTGGTTTCGTTGATTTCAGGAATGGCGTCGTCGGGATCGATCTCAGCACGGATATCGACTTTGCCCGAGAATCCCGCCGTTGAGATGGTCGTTTCGAGCTGTTGAAACTGATCCACAGCCAGAGTCTGCCCCCTGAGGTCGGCAAGTTCAACTCGACCTGACCGCGAGTCTGTGGTGGACAAACTCACCTTAAAACTGTCAACCGGACTGAGTCCGAAATTGGCCACCTCGATGTTCACCTGAAGGTTAGCACCTTCGGACACGGTGTCCGCCTCGGTGATGACCGAACCTTTGCCCAGAATGAGATCAGACGGCGGTTTGAAATCCACCGCCCAGGCATGCAGGCGAGGAGAAGACAAGCCGTCGGGCGAACCCATTACCATACGCAGCTTCAAAGTGTGGTAGGTGTCGGCGTTGATATGTGAGAGCTCAACCTGTCGCACATCTGTCAGATTGCTCATCAAAGTATCCGTGCGGTTGGCGAAGCGATTTTGACCCAGCACCTGAAACGCCACCTCCGTATTCGGAGGTTTAGCGTAAGAAAAGTGTGCCGATTTCCAGGCCAAGGCCGGCCCGATTTCGGTGGAAAGCATGCTCCCCGATTTGGCAAACCGGTACAGCGTATCCGCGATCACCGCCGGTCCCTCTCCTGACTTTTTCCACACCTCCGGCACGCTGCCGATGGCCGCACCCTTGCGACCGATAATGGACCAGGAGTCGCGAGACCCCACTTGCCGTGTGTACTGGCTGCCGATGCTCTCCAGCGCCAGATAAGCGCTTTCGGTCATGTTGGCACTGCCTTCGTCTTTGATGGCGGCCAACACAATTCGTCCTTCTGAAATCGCGTTGATGAATTGCGCCAAAGCCTCGACATTGGCGGCATCCCCAAACGTATCGAATGCAGACCGCGCCAGCAACTCACCGTCGCGGTCATCAAACACCGCGACCAAATAACCACGAAATATGCCTCCAAAAACCTCCCCATTTCTGGCCAGCAAGGCATAATTGCCGTCCAAAAAACCGGCGGATTCAGCCTCGTAAACAAGGCGCTCCGTTCGTAACTCGGCAGCATCGTCATCCGTAGTTTCGAGTTGTTCTAAAATGTTCTCGTTCAGTTGTGCTTGCCTGGACTGCTGCCACTGCGAGTTGCTGTCGGTAGAAAGCAGAAACGAGGCTTGTTCCCACGGACCGTAATTTTTCCCGTCAAACGTCCGGACACGCCAAAAATACACCCCGGTATCCGGAAGTTGGGGCTGCCAACGGCTAACCAGCTTCCCTTCCGAGATTGGCGGCGATTGTTGTAGAACCGAACTTGTAAACGTTTCCGATGTGTCAATTTCGAAAAAATAGTTCAAATTTTCTGCCAAAGTCCTGGAGTTGTTGCTGATCAATTCTGGCGCAGATGTGGTCACCACACCAAATTGCGTCGGTTTGACCAGGGTCAAATCCGAAGAAAAAATAGAAATCTCTGTCTCGGCCAAATTATTCAGCTCATCTTCTTCCTCAATCACGTTTGACGGATCGACCTCTACTCGCACCCGATACAGACCCGGATTCTCAGGGAGATCCCAGTTGACAGACAACGAATCCACATTGCCAAAGGGAGCTGTTTTTGCGATGGCGACCGGCGAGACATTGTTTTCCGGATCGGTCGCCGAAATGGCGGTTTCAACGCTATCCCGGGGGAGCAACCCGAAATTTTGGATCCTGGTTGAGATGCTCGTCGTGGAGTCTGGAATTAAGAGGGAAGTAGAACCGAATTCGACATCCCGGGAACGAATGGCCAGCTCCGGTTTTCGCGGGATCACCAGGTTCATGGCCGGATCGCCGATGAGGGCGTACTGATTGATCACAAAACGCGTCCGCTTAAAGTTGCCCAATGTTTGCCAGATATGCCATTTGGCAGACGTGGTGGCCTGACCGACACTTCGAACGGTGTCTTTGGCTACTGCAGAAAACAGCCCCTGCAACAGAAAGAAGTCTTGCGTGACGTACCCAAAGCCTGTCGAACCCCAATAAGCCGCTGCACCCATCGGATGGAGAACATAATTTTCACTCAAGCTGTTTCTTTGCGGATTGGCGAACCGCGCAGAATGACACGACATCCCGGTCATGAACGGGAAAATTTCATTCTGCCATTCATCGGGCTGCCCGATGTCGATGTCCCAAACAGAGCTCGCCGAGTGGCCTAAGAAATTCACCCACAAAGCGCCTTCATTTATTTTGTCTCCGACAACGCGTCTCAAACTTTGTGTGATGCTTTCATTGGTTGACTTATTAAACTGCGTTACCGTGGCATGAAAAGGCGGAATTCGGAGGTTTTCGGTGATCAATTGGTTCGCTTGTGATGAGAAAATTTTTTGTTCCGTGTCGTTGATTCCCCCGTTTAAAAACACAAATTCTTTGTTCCAGGCATCGTATTCCAGACGTTCGTACCGAATAATTTTGTCCACCATTGTCGCTGCCTGAATCGGCGTTTCTACCGGTATGCGTCCAATGAACATATCCGCAAGCAAATCGTCCGGGCCATCCAATGACACAAACCAGTTGTCGGCAACAAGAATCCCGTACGAAGGAACATAGTTCATCTTTTCGGCATCGGGCTGGTGTCTCTTTGGATCCCATGAGGCATCCCCAAATAAAAGCACAAACGAAGGCGCCGGTTTTTGCCAGTTGTCATACGTATAGATCAAAAAGTCTTTTACCGCGTGAGGGCTGACGACGCCCGCACTAAACTCATCGTAGATGTCTTCCACATCAACAACCGCAGTGCGGAACCCATTATGGTCGCGCCTGTAATCGGCGAGTTCTTCGGCCTGACTCAGAAAGTTTGCATGGGTTACGATAACGTAATCCGCTGCATTTGAAGTCGCCCGCAGGTTGCTGCTTTTGTCCCTTTCAATCCTGGCGACCTTCTTTAC
>JABAHQ010037653.1_pt2 | contig 11406 bp, 13 predicted proteins | sample 7062091 | NCBI WGS metagenome assembly JABAHQ01 (sample SAMN14534359, study PRJNA622989) | marine sediment metagenome | biome: marine biome [ENVO:00000428]; feature: marine pelagic biome [ENVO:01000023]; material: deep marine sediment [ENVO:00002113] | place: India: Gulf of Kutch | collected...
TTCCAGATCTTGTCCTTAACAGCATTCCACTTTTTACCTTCTCTTCGAACCTTGCGCTCATTGATACCATGTATCTGTATGGCCATATATGGGATGGACCTTTCCGGATCTATGATAGTGCCCCACCTGCGTCGAGGTGTGCCATCATGAGAAAAGGCCACGCATCCAAATTCCATCAGTCTGTCTTCTTTAGGACTAAGGCCAGTGGTTTCAGTATCAAAAACTAATATATATCCCATGAGTTATCCATGGTTGGGTTGTGGTCAAAATAACTCAAAGCATCTCTCAAAGATGCTGTATGCCAGTATTTATTTCTTCTTGCGAGGGCTAAAAAAAGTTCTCCACATAATCTACAGTCATCACCAGCGCGGTGAGAATTAACCCCGTCTAAATTCAATGCCTCTGCTGCTGCTGCGAGAGTGTTTTTGCGCTGACCTACAGGTGTTCTGATGGACAACTCCATCGAACACATACATGGTGGCATGTAGACAACATCGTCTTCAGCACGCGCCATTGCGTGTACTAAAAACCCAACATCAAAACCTCGATTGTGGGCTATTAGCACTGTATCTGGGCGTAGATATTTTTCTTTTAACTCCTTGAAAATGTCACTGAAGGCGGGTTTCCCCTCAATCATTTCGTTGGTAATTCCATGAATAGATGCTGCCTTTTCTGGAATCACATGGCCTTCATTTAAGAGGTAGCTTTCCGGCTCTAAAAACGAGCCGCTCTGGCGGTCGTATTCAGAGAACGCTATCTCTACAATCCTGCACTCTGCAGGGTCTAGGCCGGTTGTCTCAACATCAAACGCCACAAGCCTGGATTCATACCACGGCTTGTCTAGCTCCAGTTGTGCAGGAGCCTCATCAAGCTCAAACGACTTGATATCACTCTCTATCTTCTCTACCTGCGCTGCCTGCAAGTTCTGAAAGGTAAAAAATTGCCGGGCAATCTCCCGCGCCTCATCTTTCGATGAGGCGTTGGGAAGATACACCGTACATGTTTGCGGGGTTACCCTATCGTACTTTACTGCGTAATACGAAGGGAACGTCCGCCCCTGTACTAAATATCCCATCTTAAATCTCTCTCCTCGGGGTTCTTGAATTGTCCAAGGCAAAGATAGAACTTAGGCGCGTGTTCTGCAACACCATATTGAGAAGGCCATTTGCGGATTCTCTTGAAAAGACTGTTCACCTTTCCTTTTTGCTTTTTCTCGATGGCTATGAGTAGAGATGCGGGGACATTGTACTGAGGGATGCAAACCATCCCAAAGAAAGCCGCCAGAGACGGCAGAGACTCAGGAGCTAAATCCATTTCCTCTGAACCTTTCTTCGCTCTTACTCCTGTCAGTATTAAGACCGGACCCGGGAACAAATAGTTTTTGTCATCTCGGATAGATGTGAAATGGATCTGTACAGAATCGACATCATACCGATCTAGTATCTGTTTTCCATCCTGGAAAAAGTCTTGCAACTCTTCGGGTTTATCACCCTCTGCTTTAACGACAATCTGGGCATTACCGTCCATCCCTACAACAGATGACCGTTCAATAGTTACCCGACCTTTCTCTCCATCCATGTCCTCACGAATAATGAGCCTGGATACGATGTCACCGTCTAATTCCTCTTCTGTGATATGCATGTTCAAATTTTCCTAATTGTGGACTAGGCAAACCCTTATATCTGCCTACGAATAATTCAATGAATAAAACTTCATCCACAAGGTCTGGATGAATGTTTGGGTCATAATCATCCGGAAAGACTGTCAGGTCTGTGTTTCCAGACTCGTCTTCAAGCCTCAAAAAACACATTAGATCGCCCTTTCTGGTCGTAATCTCATGACAGTCTGTCACAAGAGCACAAACTTTGGCGTCCCCGTCTTCCGGGAGATCTTCTATCAAGTCAAAATTAAATGAGTCAGCAGTCCTTCTATATAACTGTGCTGGATGTCCTGTACGATATCGGCCTAGGTATTCCCTTTCCTTGTCTAGCAGTACACGCGGATCCATAGGATCAGCCTGACCATAGTTAAGTTCTATCTCTACATCAAACATATTTATCTGAGTAGTATTAGGCTTCAAAGATGTATCCCTTGCGCCACGAACTTTCGATTCAGACAAAAATCTTTCTGAATCCATAAACAGGTCTGCCCTTGCCTGATGAATATCTCCATCTAGATAGGCATCAAAAGCCCCACTATAAACAAGAGCATCCATAGACAATTTATTTATATAAACCTTAGAGAAAATCTCCCCAAGGGTAAGGTCAGAGTATTTTGCAGCTAATGCATCTAACACCTCAGCAATGGAATCGTTTATGCCATGCAGACTGCCTATGCCTAGCATTATTCTTTCATTCTCGACTCGGAAATTTTTGGGAGACCTACCCACTACAGGCTCAACAACCTCAATTCCAAGGCTTAGAGCATCATCTACAAAAGCAGACACTTCCTCAAACGAGTCACTTCTCATCTGCATTTGAGCTGCCAATAAGTACGCCGGATAGTTAGCTTTGAGCCATGCGGTCTGATAGGTAATCATTGCATACGCTGCTGCATGACTACGGTTAAACCCATAACGGGCAAATGTCTCAATTTGCCTCCACAACTCTTCGCATAAATCTGAATCGTACCCTCTTTGTAAACCTCCAGACATGAAGGCTTCTTTTTGGGATGCCATTTCCTTGGCTTTCTTCTTACCCATGGCTCTACGTAAGATATCTGCCTCACCCAGAGAATAGCCACAAATTGTCTGGGCTATTTGCATGACCTGCTCCTGGTAAACAATGATCCCATAAGTAGTTTCAAGAATAGGCTGCAGATCTGGGTGTAAGTACTCTACAGGCTCTAAATCATTCTTGCGTCTGATATAAACCTGATCCATCCCGGCATCCATAGGGCCAGGACGATAAAGCGCCACAGCGGCAACGATGTCCTCAAACTCCGAAGCCCCCATCTCTTTGACCATCTGGGCCATTCCATCGCTAGACACCTGAAACATTCCCAGCGTCTGACCTTTAGAGATCATCTCAAAAGTCTTAGCGTCATCCAGGGGTATGGAGTTCATGTCAATTTCTTCACCAGTCTCCTCGTATATGTTGTCTAGGCAATACTGGATGACATCAAGTTCCTTTAAGCCCAGGAAATCGAATTTGACTAGACCCATTTTTTCAGCATCAGTATGCTGAAGCTGAGATATATACCGGGTTGTAAATTCGTCCGTCTTGATGGGAAAGTTGTCAGTATGTTTAGACCAGGTGGGTATTACGCCGCCTAAAGGCTCATTCGAGATCAGCACGCCCGCGGCATGTCTGCCTACCGCGCGGTAGGCACCTTCTAGTTTTGAAGCCTCATCTAAAATGACAGAACTTTTTTCGTCAAGAACTTTGTTCAAGACGTGATATTTCTCTGGCGCATCTGGTTTGATGAACCCATCCTCCACAATATCGCTAAGAGACTCTGAGTCACCTGGAGGTTCTGGTAAAAGCTTACTGATCCTTTCGGATTCATTGATATCAAGCCGCATTACACGACTGGCTGATTTCCATGCAGACCTGGGTTTCAGTTCACTAAATGTAGCTATCTGACAAACTCTCTCTTCGGAGTATTTATCGATAACGTATTGAATGACCTCATCTCTACGAGATTGAGAAAAATCAATATCAAAGTCTGGAAGTGAAATCCTGTCTGGATTCAGAAATCTTTCGAACAACAAATTGTACTTGATGGGATCAAGATCAGTAATACGAAGTATATAAGCCACTAATGAGCCAGCCCCAGACCCACGACCCGGCCCTACCGGGATACCATTTTTATGGGCAAACCAAATGAAATCAGCAACAATCAGGAAATATCCTGAATACCCCATCCGCTCAATAACACTAAGTTCGTACTCCACCCTTTCTTTGTATTCAGCAGTGCGAGGACATCTATGCCAAATAGAGTCCTGCACCAAATCACGCAGCAACTGAGCCTCATCTCCATCTGAGAACTTGGGCATAAGAACTTTATGCAAATCTAGCTCAACATTGCACATTTCTGCAATTTCTTGTGCAACCGGATTGTCACCCAAATCTACAGGAATTGCCTGCTTATTGATGTGGTAATCCAACCATTCGTAGTTACATCTCTTTTTCAAGAAATCACACATCAGTACGGTTTGCGTACGTGCCTGATCAGGAGTCAAATAGTGAATATCATTCGTTTTGACCGTTTTGATGTCCAGATTTCTGGATAACTTTTGAAGATATCTGTTAACTATTTTTTGTTCACGCAGTCCATGGTCGATGATTTCCAAATAGAAATCATCGTATATGTTGGTGAGTGCTCGAAGATGAAAGTTCAAAGACTCCACATCCTTTCGCAAAATAGATACAGGTATGGCTGCGGAAAGGTCTCCGCTTAAAGCAATAACTCCGCTAGAACATGATTTGAGACGTGCGTACGTTTTATCAGACTGGCATAATCTAAAAAGATTTGTGAGCCCCTCATCATTTTTGGCCAGAAGGGTTAAATGATACCCATCACTGGTAGTTACCTCCATGCCATAAATGGGCTTAACTCCCACCCTCTTACAGGCTTTGTGGTGCTCAACAATACCAGACATAGTGTCGTGATCAGTAAGAGCAAGGGCTCCCCCAGGACCAACTGCCTCAGCAAGCTCTGCAGGGGAAGGTANNCAGAAAACTTGCTATGTGCATGCAAATGTATCATTTGCCCCATATTTGGTCTATGGCATCATGGATGATGGGCCCGAAGACAAGGTCATTCTGGGGCACCCGGTAGTCCCAGCCCAGAGCTTTATATCGCCTGAGCAATTCAACAATATATGCTGGCGGGTGCTTTTGAAGCATGTGATCTAACAGGACGTACTTCTTGTCAGGTATTTGCTCTATCGAAAGACCTTCCCGTTTAGCGAAATCTTCAAGCATTTCTCTGCGTATCGACTTCGTTGGCAGAGGCATTTCGATAATCTGATCGATCCTGCCAGGGCGTCTAAAAGCCTCAGGCAATTTGGTTTGATCATTGGTAGTAAGCAACGTGATCGGCACGTGATAATAGGTATCTTCAAACATGAACAAGTGACTTTCCAGCGAATGAGTCGCTGCCTTGTCAATGTCGTCTACGATTACCATCGTGGGCGCAGTCATGTCAATGATGGCCTCCCAATCACTCCTGCCAACCTGTTGAACCATCTGGTTAGACAAGACGATTGTCCTGTCAGACAGTAGCTCTGCTGCGTTAGCACACAGTGTAGTCTTACCGGTGCCGGGCACCCCCTGAAGCACTATGACTCTGCGGGAGTTGTTGTCCATGAAATTCTGCAAGTTCCTGATCTCATCGAGAGCAGTACCTCTATACTGTCGTGCAGTATCAAACTCATGGTCTTTACACCCAAATTGATCTCCATCTCCAGAAATCAATATATGACGTCTACCAGACCAGAAAAAGTCCTGAATGCTCTCTTGAACTTCTTTGCACTCATCGGTGTCTTTGGGGAGATGAAAATTATCCATCTCATACTGATTGCCAGTAATGGTGAGATAGACCTGCACTCCATCAGGCAGGGTTACAACGCAGAGGCGATTGTCCTCATGAGCAACAATCAATTCGGCGTCTAATTGCTCCAAAAGAAAATCTCCTATCCAGTCAGTAACCCCCGGGTTAGAAGATCTCAATCCATGCTTGTGCAAATAATCCTTGATAGGGTCAGTTTGCCGAACATCCTTTTCAACAAGGTTTTCAACGATTGACATTGTTGTTGAAAGCCAGGTTCCGGGCTCTTCGGTGCGAAAATTTTCTATGATTCTACCCCAGTGTTGAAATTCCTTTACCAGGGGTTCTATGCGCGAATATGCTTTGCGAGGTATGCGCTCTCTATCAACAATAACCCGCGAGATAGTTTGTTGTAAGATGACGGTTACTACTTTCATATGATATGATTCCTCCTATGAGAACTATTTTAAAAACTGCCCGATATAAATGGTATGACCCTGCTATCGACCCGCCGGTGCCTCGTAGTCGTCAAGAGCGAAGACGTATCTCCGGGGGTACAGTTGGCGGTACAGTAATTGGTGGAGCACTGGGGGCTATGGGCGGTGGTTTACTTGCGTGGAATCAGGCCAAAAGAACAGGTACTTTAAACCTAAGCAGGGTGATGGGCGGCGCCTCACTTGGAGCCGCCACCGGTGGTGTAGGCGGCAGACTACTAGCTAATCGGTCTGTGTACAAGGACAGAATACAGGCGGGAGAGCCCCTGAACACTCCAGTAGAAGAAGCGCATAAGCTAAACCTTTCGCCTACCAGCCCAGTCACTCAGAACATGCGCTAAGAGCTGGCTAGGCAACAGCCCTCTCTCCTCAGCCTTTTTGCATAAATCGTCGTAGACTTTCTGATCAAGGTAAACCCTCAGCTTTACCTCTTCAGGGTCAGGTCCTTCTCCAAAAGGTCCTTGAATTCTGGATGATCTCGGCTTAGCCATGCATAGCTCCGGAGTCCGTCTTTTACTAACTCCTCCCAGGGCTTTGAGTTGAAAAGATAGTGCTTAAGGATTTTTCCGTCTGATCGTCTGATTTCTAAAAGACAAGTGTCATGAGCAGACGAAAATTTATTGTTGGGATGTAGGTTTACTTGACCAAGGTGAGTGAATTTTATTTCTATACTCTTATGTTTCAAGTACCAGAAAGCCTCACCTGTTTTCCTAACCTTGTATTTCTTGAGCTCCATTTTTTCTCCATTAAAAAAAGATGGCTACCGCAAGCCGGAGGAGGAAAACTTGCGGTAGCCTTGTCATGACGACTTAAAGTATCAGACGAAGAAGTCCTCGTCAACCATCATCGCTGCGTTGTTGGATTCCTCCTCCAATTCCATCAACAGGTTGTGAGCATCCGAGAATGTCATACCATCCCACTCTTTCCCACACGATGCGAGTGCTCTTTCAGCGAGCTGAGAGGAGGATTCTCCGATTTCCTCAGCGGCCTGTTGCAGAGAACTGATTTGTGAATCAGTCACGGGCATGTGGCCATGAATCGTGGACAGGGTAATCGGGATGGTATCTGGATCATTCTTGTCGTACACATCTCCGATAAGATCCCGAACCTCGGGGAAGGCTGTTTCGTTTTCCTTGCCCCACGCGCGCGCGTAGTAAATAGCAGCACGCTTGATAACGTTTTCGGTGTCGGGTGTGAGATCTCGGAGTTTGGAATGCCAACTAACTGAATGTTCCTCTTGAGCCTCTTCCTCTTGAGCCTCTTCCTCTTGAGCCTCGACTTCCTCCTCTGGGTGGTCTACCGAAGGCGGATTGGCGTTGAGATCTCGGTCACCTGTCGAAAAGGTCTTTCCAAGATCATCCTTAGAAGAAATGTAGTCGTGTTCAATAAGCTTATCTACAAGCTCATTGAATGATTTTTCCCCCATCCCCTGCAGATCCAGCAACTCATCTGCTGGAGTAGCAACGACTTCTTCAATCGATCGGAAGAATTCATTGACTACGTTATAGGGGCGGGTCGAAAGACCCAGGTGATCGAATTCTGCCTCCTCTACCTCCTCTGTCTCTTCCTCTGGGCGATCAGACCGCACGATATCTATACCATGCTTATTGGCAGACACCATCTGATCATAAGCCCGAAAGATGTAAATCTCAAAGGGCAGTCGTGACCTTTTTGCCCCATCCTTTGCGGTTTTGATAGCCTCTTCAGACAGAAGCTCTTCGGGGTTCACTTTAATCTGCATTTGTGCTCCAGTTTTCATAAATCTCCTGACAGGTTTGGGAAATAGGACCAACTTTTTGGATTTCATTTTTTACGAAAGGAAATACAGAAATCCACACATCTGGTTTTTTGCATTTGCTTCTACGGTGTTTTTTCATTGCTTCCAACAGATACCAGATCTGATTAAAGTCAGTAGCAAATCTCCTCAGATACCAAACATATTCTTTAGTTACATTCGCAGCCTTTGCAAGTTCTGCTTCACGCCATGCGTCATCCTCCATTTTTTTACACAAGTGCCTGGCGACAGGATGGCGCTTAGACATCTTCATTATGCCCCCTTTTTAGTTGTTGTTTAGGACGTAATCCAATAGGTAGACCCATCCGAAATCACTTTTACAACTTGGTTCTGAGCTGTCAAAGAATAGCTAGCGTTACCATCAATATTTGAGGTCGAAGAAACCGTTACTGTGTTGCCAGACGAATCGGTCTTTTTTACTACAACTGTTTTGCCCACCATATCCGCCACAGATGGTAAAGTTATAGTCATAAGGCCACCGCTAGCATCAGCCAGAACTGTTGTGTTAACGTCTTCTGATAAAGTGGTAGTACTGGTAAGTGTTAAAAGATTGTGAGTCTTGTGCCCAAATAGATCTAGAGCTAGCCGCTCCAGACCATCGCGCATAAGCTCCTCACCATCAATATCATCACCTGTTTCAGGATCCTCGAATGTGGGAAATTCAACACCATCATCTTTTAGGCGCTGAACGTAAGAATCGATAAAATCGTCTGTATTAATACTCATAGTTATGAAAAAAGTAGATTTATGTGTGCTTCAGGGTGAAGATTTCGAATACAAGTTCGATGCTATCCTAGACTCTAACTTAGATCCAGTCGATATCAGTACTTATTCTGCAAACCTGCAAATAAGACGTCGACCCAAATCTAACGATAAACTCCTTGAACTAACAGATCAAGACCTGATTAGTCTAGGAACAGATGGGGTTATTTCTATTGAAATACCGTGCGGCGCTAACCAACACTTTGATTGGCACAGCGGTTTTTATGACCTCAGATTAACTGACCCTTCAAGTGTAGTATCATTCCCATTCATAGGAAATGTAGCAATTGTGCCTACAGTTACTGCAAATTCGACTGATTTTAATAATGACTTTAGCTGTGATTTCGGAGCATGAGTACAAAAACAAGCGTAGAAAATTCTATCGATACAAACCTGCCAACACAGGGATTGGGCGGCATTTCTGCTACCGATCTTAGAGGGGAAATGAAGGCGGTTCTTAACTTTGCCAATGAGCTCACATTGAATGCTCAGTCAGGAAATTACACAGTCACGTCAGATGACCAGGTAATTCCCGTTGATGATTCTGCAGGAGATGTAACTCTCACATTACCGGCCGCTTCTACTATGGTAGAGATGGTGGTGCGAGTGAAGAAAACCGAGGCTAGTGGTTTCAGCACCATTATACAGGCAGACGGAACTGAAACTATTGATGGCTCCAACACACATACGTTAAGCACACAGTGGGATGTGGCAGTTCTTTATTCCACAGGTACGGAGTGGTTATTACTATGAGTGAAGTCGCACTAACTATCATGCAGGGAGAGACTTTTATTTTTAGTTTTGAGTCTTTAGGTGTGGACTTAACAAACTATAGTGCGAAAATTCAATTTCGAGAAAATGTAAGCTCGTTGGCTGACAGTGTCCTACAGGAGGTTACAAATATTTCCATGGATTCGTCGGGGGTTATCACTATACGTATAGAGTCAGCTGATACGTATGCTTTTGATTGGATTGATGGAATGTACGACATCATATTGGTGGATGGCTCTAATAAAAGAAGCAAACCATTTGCCGGTCAGGTAGAAATCATACCCTCTGTTACAAGATGACAACTCGCCAAAACATAAAAGTTTATCAGGGTGAAACATTCGAATTCGAGTTCGATGCCCTGTTAGATGAAAATGGTGACCCTATAGATCTAACTGCCGGGTATGTTGCAAAAATGCAAGTTCGCATCAGCCCTAAGAGAGACACCATTCTGGCAGAATTCACTGACGGTAATGGGCTAACCCTGGCTAGCACTGGGGTGGTAACACTAAAAATAGATGCTGATGAAACCCTTACGTACAATTGGAAGATAGCATCTTACGATATACGCCTGACTGACCCTAATGACGTAGAATACGTTTTCTTCGGGACATTTGAGGTCGTCCCCAATGTAACCCGAGAGCCAGGTGTCTTCGATCCAACTATTTTGGTACCCGGCCAACCAAAAATATTAACCAAAATAGAAACTGATGAGGCACTGGTCACAGGAAATGTGGTAGCCATTAATTCAAACGGGCATGTTTCTTTAGCATCTTCAACAGGATTAACAGACCCTATAGGTATCTCTGCCGGTAGCTATTCTGTGGGAGAGCTAGCAGACGTTTGTCTTTTCCATGGAACAATTACTCCTATTCTCATGGACAGTGCGCCTTCTGCTGCTGAACAAGGTACTCCTATATACCTAGCTGATACGTCTGGCGTTGGCACAATGAGTGCTCCTGGAAGTGGAGAACAAATAGAAATTGCAATTCTTTACGCCGCTGATGGATCAGACACTACGCCGGATGCCGTCTTTTTAGGCACAGGAGGCGGAGGAGGTGGGGGCGGGGGAGCTGTGGAAGACTTTTCTGATATCGCAGCTCGTGATTCCAGCAATCCAGACCTTGTATATGCAGGATGGAAGGCAAACTCAGGTACTACCACAAGCGATCCAGAATGGAAAATATCTCGTTTACAAATTTCCACAGACACTACATTATTTGCTGATGGGGATGAGTTATATGATAATATCTGGGACAACAGAGAATCGTTGACATATAGTTGAGAAATTAAATGGCATTACTAGAAGATAAGTCGGAACTTACACAGGGTACATCTACTGCAGTTTCCGATGNNGTACGCCTACAGGAAATACTGTAACAATTACCAGTGCTGGATCAGAGCTACCAACTATTTCTGCTGGTGACTTCTTCGAAGTAAGAAATCATTCCATTTCAGCCAATAACGGCCTGTATCAGGAGTCTGGCGGAACCCCCGGAGCAGGGTCAATTACTGCCGATAAGGTAAGTGGAGCAGACCCCCAGTCCGCTGCAGCTGAGGCTGTTGATTTCTTGGGTGATTCAACGACTCCTAAAAACATTTTCTACGATACTCTCGCAGAAGACTACTACCTCATTAAACAAAATGGGCTCACAAACGACGGCGTACTGGTAAGTGCTGTCTACGGTGCCGCGATGCGTGACTTTAAGGACGATGACTTCCTTGTTGCTAACGCACCGATGATGATGATCGCCATTGATAACGACGCCGGTAAGTACATCTTCGGCCAGGATGCTTCGGGTAACTTCAATGGTTGGGCTCCTAAAGATGACGCTGCCTTCAGTATCAATACACGAAAACTGATGAGGTCTGGAGGTTGGGCTGAAAGGGATGCATCAGGCAACCTTCAAGCTGTGGAATCAGGTATTGTAACCCTGGGTTCATTTGAGGACCCAGCAAACGACACCGCTTACTACATTTTCGGTGATCCCCGAGATACCACAGTCGACAACTCGGTCAACTTCGACTTTGCTGGTCCTGTCAACGAGGCCATTCGCTCGTACGAGCGCCTTGCTGATGGAGCGGCAAACGGTG
>JABAHQ010010218.1_pt1 | contig 11405 bp, 26 predicted proteins | sample 7062091 | NCBI WGS metagenome assembly JABAHQ01 (sample SAMN14534359, study PRJNA622989) | marine sediment metagenome | biome: marine biome [ENVO:00000428]; feature: marine pelagic biome [ENVO:01000023]; material: deep marine sediment [ENVO:00002113] | place: India: Gulf of Kutch | collected...
TTGTCCTGTCAATGGGCCTGGACATGACTGAAGGCGATCTCGATGACATCGAGTGTATGCTGAAGTCCTGCCGCCGCTCCACACTGGTCGGATACCTCGACGCATGCAAGGAGAACAAGAAAGATGAATAAGATCGACAAAGATGATGTAGGTGAATTCGCCGGCTTAGGCTGTGGATGCGCCTTCGTTGCAATACAACTGGCAATCCCGATTATGCTGTTCCTTGTCTTGGCAATGGCCCTTTTGCGGGGTTGTACCAAGATGTTTAACTAAAGGAGAACAGAGAAGATGCACATTGAAGTAAAGAACGGTGAACAGCAGCGGGACTTCAAGGAAGGCTGTCTGGAGATCGCGTCTACGGATTCGCAGCAGACGTTCGAGCTTGGACGTATCCTGCAGATCCTCAGCTACAACGGAGTCGAGGCCGTTGAAGGCAACTGGGCGCAGGGTAAGTTCATCCGCGTCCCGCTCGTACCCAAGAAGAAATGAAGGTGATTCGTTTCGAGACCTACAACGATATGCTTCGACACCTCGCCAATAAAGAACCACACCAGTGCCCGCATGCCACGGCCCGTCTGCGGATGGACCAGGGCAGGATGTATCACATGGAAATGGATTCATCTCGGCTGAGGCGCTTAACCAAGGAGAACGATAATGAGTAAAGAGAAAGGGAAAGAGATCAAAGGTCTCATAAACCCGGACCTGTGGATCAAGCAGGTTGAAATCAACAAGGATGATCCCTACAGTAAGGCCTGTGTAAACGTGGCCCGCAACGTCATGCTGCACCTTGATGACTTCGAGGGCGAGTTCAATATCGGGTACAAACCCGACATGACTACGCCACACGGAATCATCTGCCACTGCGATGACCAGGGCGGAATCACCGGCTTCATGGCCGGAGCTGCTGCAAACCTGGTTGCCAACTGCCACAAACTCGGCTGGAAGTTCTGGCTGGCAAACAGCATCAGCCAGTACGACATCCAGGACAAGGACACTCTCAAGAAGCGTGTCGACAGTCTGCTCGAGGCCGAGGGTATCGATGTCACCCGCGAAGAAGCCGAAGAGTACGTCAAAGGCCTGATCACCCGCTACAAGGAGCGCACACCGGAAGAAGAGATNNACTCCGTATGGTGCGCATCTGATTGCACAGGAACGCACCCGACAGCTGGTCGAAGAAGGCTGGGACAGTGAGCACGATGACGAAGGCAATGACAATGGCCAACTGGCCAGAGCTGCCGCGTGTTATGCGCTCACCCCTCTCATGTCTCTGACAGAGCAAACCGGGGAGCATCCGCCTGTGGGCATATCCGTCAACTGGCCCTGGGACCCCAAGTGGTGGAAGCCCCTCTACAATGACGAGGAGGATCAAACGCCAGATGAGATCGACAACCGTATACGTGAGCTGACCAAGGCCGGTGCGCTTATCGCCGCCGAGATCGACAGGCTCCAACGCAAAAAGGATAAATGCACTGATGGATAACACAATCTGCCCCGCATGCGGGAGCGACAACACACGCTGCGATCGTGAGTTCTGCAACGACTCGATCGACCACCCCGAGATCGTCGTAGTCTGCGAGGACTGCGGCAATACCGGAAAAGCAACCTACGGCGGTCCCCGTGACGTTCACTGGGACAAAGAGGAGTAGCCAACAATGAAGAACCTTTCCTTACAATTCACCAAGCTCCGTGCCGAGAAGGGCTTGACCGTTCTTGAGCTTTCTGAAGAAGCAGGCGTACCCGAGAAGACCATCAACATGTTTGAGAACGGCTTCCCGGGCATCAGCATCGGCGACCTCCTCCGACTGTCCCAGGCTATCGGAACCACGTTGGACATCGAGTTCGTCAAAGGAGAGTAGTCATGATATACGTACTCGACAGAGACATAGAGCTGAAGAAGTTCTTCTACCACGATGATGGTTACCGGCGCAACGCAGTGGTGGCTATTCCCTGGTACAAGCTCGTACAGATGTTCCGGGATCACTGCAGGCAGGATGACTACGACGGAAAAACAGTACAGCGCAACGTCAGCCGTAGCCGAGTCAAGAAAATGGCCGACTACCTGGAGGAGCGTATACTGAAGGAAGAGCGGTATGTCATCCCGCCCGTCATGATCACTATGCTTCCCGGCCGGGAAGCTGAGGACGTCAAGCCGTACAAATACGATGACCCGGACCACGTGAGCTGCATTCCGTACAACAACAGTACCAACCGGAAGAACGACGAAGTCCTGAAGAAGGGAACGGTAGTAGTCATAAACGATGGTCAACACCGCGTCGAGGCTATCAAGCTCCTGATGAAACGATCGAGGGAGAAAGCCGGAAAGAAGAGCAAAAAGCCTAAGCGGCCGGAGCTGCATCAAAAGGTGATGGAAGGCTACCGCGACGCCGAGCTTGTAGCTCAGGTACATGCCGTGTTCATGGCGGAAGGCATGCAGCAGATCTTCGCCGACATCAACGCAAACGCCAGCAAGCCGTCGAAATCGATCAGCATGTTCTTCGACAAGGCAAGCGGGCTGTATGCGAGCATAGCCGAACTCATAGAGGAATCCGATGTACTCCGTGGACGCACGGACATACAGAAGAACGTCCCCGGCGGCAAATCGCCGAATGTATTCAGTATGGCAACGGTGACGGCGGCGATAAGGGAACTGTTCCCGGAGAAGACCAAGAAGGACCCGCTCACGGAAGGTGAGAAAGAACTGGCCCTCGACGTCTTCGACAAACACAGCCACCTCTGGGAAACCAGTGAGGAAATGACGGCGGAACGCCTACGGGCCGAAAGCCTCGCACCGCATGCGGTGTACATACAAGGTCTGTTCAAGTTCACCCGGGGGCTCATAGAGCACCACCCGGACACCTGGAAAGACGTAATCGAGCAAACCCCCGCACGGAGAGCCGTAGACAGCACGATGGTAAACCGCTGCGTGGGAACCGATATGAACCTCCGTATTTTGGCGGGGGCGGAGAATGTGAGGCTGGTATCAGCACGCTTAAAGCAGCTTCACAAGATCCCGCTATCACCCGACGAGCATGAGGCCGAGCACAACCTCAAGATGCGCATGCGGGCCATCGCCGATATGGAAAAAGCAAGGAAGAAAGGCATCATGTAATGATAGACAACGTATTCGATCAGGAGGACATCTGGAGTGTCCAGGGAGTCTCCGACAAACTGTTCGAAGCATTGAAGAGCGGGCTTAGCGTTGTGTGTCCTGTATGCAAGCAGCATTGCAAGATATACAAACGCAAGCTCACTTCTTCGATGGTCCTTGCATTGATCCACATCGACCGCTACTTCGAGGACAACCCCGAAGAAGAGTGGGTACACGTGGAGAACCACCTCAAGGACATAAAAGGGCTCCCCGCCGCCATCCGCGGCGATTTCCCGAAGCTACGGTTCTGGAGCTTCATAAAGAAGAAGGAAGACACCAGGGATGATGGTAGCAAACGGGTAGGATACTATCGCATAACCGAGCTCGGAAATGCGTTCGTTCACAACCTCATAGAGGCACCGAAGCACGCATTCATATACAACAATGAACTGCTGCACTTCAGTGATGAAGTCACGCGTGTGGCCGAAGCACTCGGCAGCAAGTTTGATTACAATGAGCTGATGGGCATACAAGATGAAGAGCCCACGCTCTTCTAGGAAGAAAGGAATCATGTAATGAGCAAGAGACTGAGAATCGACATTGAACTGACGGACTCCCAGGCAGAGGAGCTGGAAGCCCTCATGGAGGACGACTACGACGAAGCGGTGGACAAGGCAGAGACCATGATGATGGACATGCCTATGATCTCCAACGTCGAAGTGGTCGAGATCCACTGATGGCTGACTGGAAACACGAACAAGGGTACAAGGAGCCGGAGGAATGCGGCTTCTGTGCCCAGTTCTTTGATTACGTGGGCAGGCCCGACAAAGGGGTCTGCCTACGGGGCTTCGACGGAAACCCGCACCATCGAGACGGCGCACAGATAGCCTGGTTCAGGGAACACAAGTGCCACGCTCGTGGAACATGCCGCTATTTCAGGAGGAAGTAGACATGAAAGCACACACCATATACATTGGAGCCTACGACGAATCGCTCACCGGCCAGGACATCGTGATTATCCTGGAGGAAGCGCTGAAGTGGGCAAACGAGGATTACCGCAACTGCATCGAGGCCAATGGGTATAACTCCCCGGACTCTGACAGCTACAAGCGGAAACTCGCCCGCCTTGAGAACATACACATCATGGAAAACGAACCAACCCCGGAGGAGCTGGCACATGAAAACGATAACGAAGCTGAGGCAGAACCTGATAGTTCTGGCGATTAACCGCAGCCTCATGCATACCCAGCTTGACATTGTCCGTAAGAATCTTACGCATATGTCTGAGAAGGGTATCAACATGAAGCAGCTCCGTGAAGCCCGCAGAGCTGCTGACCATATGCGATTCCAATGCATAGTCTGTACCGAGAGCAATCAGAACTACCAGCATTTCATGGCCTCGGATGAACTATGGGAAGAGTATGTAGGGCGTGAAAACGTCTGCCTGTGCCTCCCCTGCTTCGAGCAGGTTCTTGGACGTGAGATCGAGGAAGAGGACCTCAAGAAGGATAAGAGAGGCGCACACCTGGTAATAAACTACCCGCTGCTTGAAGAACCGGAGCCCGAAACACTGCTCGTCGACGACGAAGCCGACCGGGCCAAGCAGGTTGCGAGCAACGAGGCACATTACGCATCCATCCTTGACAGGCTCCTTACGCCGGAACAGCGGGAGTCCCTGGAGGACACCAACGAGAACGGTAACGGCAAGCCTTACGGGCTTACGGCAGATCCCATCGAGGGTGTCAAGAAGCGTGCCGTTCAGAAACACAAACGGCGTGGACGCCACAACGGTCCGCGCAAGAAAAAGTAGGAGAACAGAAAGACTGATGGAACAACAAATGCAAAAGCTCCTCCTGAAGGGAGTGATGGCTGAATTGCCTGAAGATACGCAGAGTTCCTGCAACGACATCATCGCCTCGCTCCACACCGTCACTGACGCGAAGATCGAGGAGATCAAGAGCCTGAAGGAAGAAGGTAAAACCGAGGAGGCCGATCAACTGGAGGCAGCCCTCGGATGCGCCCTCGGGATCTTCGGCATCGAAACCACCGAACAACTGGAGGATATGCAATGAGCGACGAACAACAATATCCCGAATGTGAAAAGCTCGCAAGCATGGAAACAGAGATGCGTGCCATGCACCAGCTCCTGGAGTTCTTCCAGGAAGATGGTATCGGACTGGTCAAAGGCCACTACGAAGACGAGCCGAACATCCCGGCCATGCTGCACGAGAGCAACGAGTCCATCGTCTTCCGGGCCCTCGGCATCGACGGCAAGAAGATCGAAAAGGAGCGCCAGGCCATGCTGGCAGCAATATCCTGATGGAAAAACGCACACACCTGGTATTCTATGAGTTCCGTGGAAGCTGGTTGACGACTAAACACAGCACCAGTTTCTATATAACCGACAAGCAGACGCTGGAAGAGGTCAAGGAACATATCGAGGCGGATGAGCACATCCGTCCAGTGAAGATCGTGACCCTCCCGGAGTCCGTCACACAGATGCGCCGTGTTATTGCGGCGCAGTTTGATCTGTGGGCGCAGCGCCGCCTTCTCGAGGAAGAGATCGGAGCTGAGATCGATGGTCTGGGAGACCTGCTTGACGACGTGTGCGTCGGCCTTGATGAGAGCCCGACGCTGGAACCTTACGAGATGCTCTTTGAGGCACTCAACCACGCTCTCGAGAGCGCGGACAAACCACCTCTGCACCTGGACGACCATGTGCATGAGTATGACAACGACAAAGGTGAATGGAAATGATACATATACCTACAGAGAACGACGCACTGGCACATGCAACGGCGTTCAGAGCGCTGGCAGCATATCTGGAGTTCGTCAAATCAATCGAAAACGTAACTGACGAGGAGGAGTACGAGGAAAAGTTGAACATGTTCGTCAAAGGCGCAGGCAGCACCTTTCTGGACCAGATCGACGCCACCGGCGCATACAAGCGCCTCACCCCCATAGACGTGGACCCGAACTTCGTGGAGTTCTCGAACAGCATGACATCCATGGCTATCCATGGCATGCAGACGCTCTACGACCCCACCGGCTTCGCGGCCATTCTGGGAAAACTCGTAAACCTCGACTTCTGTGAGCTTCTGCGCCAGGAGATCGTCAAACGCAATGAGGAGGAGCAGCGTGAACAGGAAACAGATAACGAAGATGATAACTAAGGACTACAAGGAGCATGTGGCCACGTACAAGAAGATCGAGCAGGACAAGGCTCCGATCATCGAGCACATGACCTGGGGAAAGCCAGGCACATGCGTCGGGTACGTCGTCTACATGACCATAGGCAACAGCCTTATCGTCCGCGGTGACTATGGAGAGGCAATCTACACGGTCACCGACAGCCAGCCCCTGCGCTTCTGGGCCAACACGGGCCTGTCCTACATGAAGGAGAAGTGCCGCGCCAGTGAAGGTGGCTACGGAAGCAAGTGGAACGACTGGTCCGAAGAGGAATGCATCGACCGTATTGACGAAGCAATTCGTGAGCACAATGACGGTGGAGAGACCGAGCATCCCGAACTCCTGGAAGAGTTCAAGGGAGCGGCATGCACCCAGCAGGACTGGGAGATGTATCTCATGCGCAACGACTATGAGCTCGCAAAGCTCCTCGGTGAGTGCTGGCATGATTACGGCCCCTGGAGCTGGGGTGAAGTACCACCGGTTCGCCTGCACTGCCATCACATCGGATTGAAACTGGCCTGGGCGCAGGTCAAGGACGAGGTGTAGTATGGGACGTCTACTGGACGCCATATGGCACTGGGACACACTCTCGGAAGAGAAGCAGCAGGAGCTTCTTATGGAGCTGGCCTATGCCCACAGGGGTAATACCAACTTCAACAGCTGCCTTCTGAGACTGCTCGCCAAGTGTGACTGCGGTAACCTCTCCAAGATGTTTTCAGTATACCCGGACCTTGTGGCTGTATCCCAGGCATTCAAGGAGGGTATCGTCAGCCTTGATGAATGGCGGAAAATAGAAGATGAGGCCGCTGAACAGGACCGCCGGGTTGACCCCGGCGGCGGATCATAGTATCTTACAAGTAAAAGGAGAACGATATGGCTGTACTATGGTGCAGTGATTTGCATTTGAAACCGGCTTGCTCGCTTCGCAAGATTCCCATGGGAGATGACGCATTCGATGCGCTTGACCAGGTGGAGACCCTTGCAATCATGAGTGCGGTGACCGCTGTCGTACTGGGCGGAGACGTCTTCGACAGCGTTAACCCACCAGGAGAGGCGCTGTACCGCGCTTCTTCGTTCGTGAGCAGGCTGAAGGAGGTTGGAATACCGACCTACTACATAGAGGGTAATCACGACCGCGTGAACAAGAACCCGTACCTCTCCCCCAAGCATTACGAGGAGCACCGGCTGCTCAGCAGCATAGGAGCGATTCCGCTGGGGACCAGGGAGATCGAGGGACTTGTCTACCACGGTATAGATTACTGTCCCGTCCAGCAGCTCCACGAGAGGCTGGATGAGGTCCCCGACTGCGACGTGCTGTGTATCCATGCGGGGTTCCGACACCTCCTCGGACACGAAGGCGCGTACGAATTGACCATGGATGACATCCCCGTCAGCGTCAGAAAGCTGGTGCTGGCAGGACACATCCATACCCACGACAAGCGCACGACTCCCAACGGAGTAATGGTGGCGAGTAGTGGGAGCACCTGGCCATGGCGGGCCACTGAGCTGGACAAGCTTCACGGCGCGTTCCTCATACAGCCGGGCGGAACGCTCGACTACCACGCCTTCGAGATCAGGAAATGTTATGAGATCAATGAGGTCTCGGACATTGAGGAAACGTTGGCGGAGAAACACCGCCTGGACCCGATCCTGTTCTACAACCCACAGGAGATGCCCGACCTTGACCCCTCGAAATACAAGGGGAAAGGGGTGAAGCTGATACCCAGGGGTTCGGAGCAGGCAGAACAGGTACAGGAGATCAAGGATCACTTGGCCACAACACTTCAGGAGGCTGTCGTCGTGGCGGTCCCCAAAGAGAAATACCCCAAAGAAAACGCGTTCCTTCTGGGACTTCTCGACACCAGCGACCCGGAGGGGTTCGCGGACGAGACTCTCAGGGAACTTGGAGTAACATTCAAGGAGGATTCATGAGCCCCGAAAACGTCCCCGAGCTGGACCCCAAACTGAACCCCAATGCGGAGTTCGCCAACATCGGTGTGGCGTTCCTGATCACCGCAGAGAAGATAAAGGCCCTTGCGGAATACGCAAAGGCGGAAGGACCCCCTAGCAAACAGAAGCTGGGGGAGGAGATACTCGAGGCTCTGTTCAGTCCGGTCAAGGTGGAAGAGATGCCGCCGGACGACGAAGCCATCCAACTTGCCAAACAGTACGAGGAGCTCGTTGACCAAGGCTGACGACATATTCCGTGAATGCCTCGCCATAGTCGAAGCGCACCGCGTGATGACCGCCTCCGTATCGGAGTCACTGGTCGAGCGTGCGGATGCGCTTTCGGCGTTGGCGCAGGAAGATCCGCGTGCCCTGGGACATTCCCTGTCGGTGATTGTGCTTACGAACCTGTATGCACGCATGACGGAGGATATAGAAAGGGCCGCCAACAATCAGGAATATGCCGAAGCGTTGTTCACCCGGCTAGAGGAGAAGAACGATGCTCGTGAAAGACATAATGGAGGTGATGGCAGAGGATAGAGCGGAGGACCACTTCGTACTATACTGGTCGTGGATCCTTCATAACTTCATACACACACTCAACACGTCACGGGTCCCCGCCCTGCACTGTGTGGTCACTTACGAGGGACGCAAGTGCCCGGCTACCAGGTACATGCTTTTCTCAACCCCCGATGATGACCAGTTGATATACTGCCTGACGCATCCCACGAGGTTCAGGGACCTCCGGCAGTTCTGCAGGGAGCGTCCTTTTCTGAAATTCAGCTGCACACGCAACGGAGCTTCAGAAATACTGGCCGAAAGCATGAGGTATCGCCTTGGTATAGATTCCGGAGGGTGGCTCCCATGCGACAAATGGTTCATCAACGCTACATGGCCCATAACACAGAAAAGAGTATTCAGCCGCCCGGAGCATCCGTGGGAGGCGAAAGAGGTCCGTGTGGATTATGACAACGAGGGGTTGAGCAGGCTCCCGACTGCCGTCGAATCCTTCGACAACGAGGTGTTCGAAGGCTATCTGCGAGGAGACGAACCGACCTTGTCGCGTGTGGACATGGATCCCCGGAACTCAGTGTATTTCCGTAAGACCCCTCACAAGGAGGAGCCTGTGAATACTCTGACCCCCTGGATGCCCCTCAAACCCCGACCCCTGCCATACAGGGACGACGACATGTCGAATGTGCTCGTAATAGAATAACAGGAGAACAAGAAAGTGAAAGAAAAAACTATCGAAATGAACGTGCGGAATCTGTTCCGCAAAGTGCGCTCCGACAAGGACAAGGAGTATTACAAATCCAACAAGGAAGTCAGTAAGTTCCTGGGCCGTGAGCCCAGTCGTATCAGTCGGTATGTCTCTGAGACCTACCCGAAGAAGATGACTCCCGTTACGCCCGACACCTTCAAGGACGACAAGGCCCCGGCCAAAGAGATCGTCCTGGAAGGCGAGAAGCTCACGCGTGGGAACAAGCTTCTGATGTTCATCATCTGGGCGGCAAAGGCCACGAAGATGAAGGACTCGGATACGTTTCTCAGCAGTCTTATGGCCTGGGCCGGCATCCGAAAAGCCGACCTCATGAAGGTCTGGCGTGCTAATGGCTCACCGCACGGCACCATGACCTTTGCGGCATGGAAGCAGTACGCGGATAACCGCTGGCGCCAGTGCAGCTCAACCCGGTACCGCTACCCACAGCGTGGAGAGCAGGAAGACTTGTTTGAGTTTGCCGAGAAGCACCATGACAAGCTGGCCGACATCAAGGAGCTGACGAAAGGCAACAAGGTCACGAAGAAGGAAGAGGCTCCGGAAAAGCCGGAAGAGGAGTACGTCCCGCTTGAGCAGTTCAACCGCCTGGCAAGACAGGTTCTCGAATTGACGAAGAAACTCCGCAAGCTCCGTTATGACGTTGACAACCCATCCCCGCGCTTCAAGCGCCGGGAGACGCTGTGCCCTCTCGGGTTCTACCCGAAGTCACATATTGCCGATGCCATACGTCGCGTCGTCAACATAGGCTGTGGCTCACGCAAGGGCCTGTCGAAGGCAGCGGCCGCAAAGCTGACGGAGTACTACGTGGCTTTCTGTGAATACCACGAGCGGTATCAGATGACTGCCCGACACACGGACATGTCCATGCTGCCGTTCGCAAAGAGCACCGGGCTCATCAGTGAGCAGAGCCTCGACAAGATACCCGAGAAGTTGGCGCATGAACCTATGATGCACTGGCAGGACGACAGCCGTCTCATGTGCGTCGTATCCGGACAGAACCTGTTTACGGACGGAGGTACCAGCACGGCCCACACCAAGTACTACTCGGTCGAAGGCCTGGCCCGCGCCATCAACTTCCTGTGGAGCTTCGTCAACTACGACCTGGACAACAATGTCATGGAAGTCGCCCGACTGCCGTTCTGGCCGGAAGGAGGCACCAAGGTTGGAATCGACGCCTATACTTACCTCGACAAGCTTGTCACTGACCGCGAGCTCCTGGCTATGGAGAACGAGGTGTGGCAGACTTGCTGTCGGGCCGCCAAGACCAAGGTCGTCGACGAGACGGACCCGTTCGGGTACTCGAACTCCTGCTACAAGTGGGTGAACAGAACCGAAGACGATGACACCGAGGAGTGAAAAGACAGTGGAGATGACGCTCGTTAAAAGTGAGCTTGAAGACATACGCCGCAAACTGACAGTGTGCAGTCACTGCGGCGGAGTCTTCGTTCGTGAAGATGATGCGCACAAAGTGTGCGAGATCTGTGTCAAGGAAGCGCTCGAAGAGGAGGGTTTCAGCTACAGATAAGGAGAACAACAATGATTCAACTCAAGGGAAATGTCCGAACGGTGAACACCTACCGGTATTTCAAACACGTTATGTTCAAGCAGGCCCAGGAGAACCGCCGGGCACGTAAGCGCCGCATGCACATAAACGGCCTTACGCTTGAGCAGATCGACGAGAAGTATAAGGAAGAGCGTGCGCTCTCCTATGAGGTAGCCCGTGAAAAGGAAGCCGCATACGGTAAGAAGTTCATCGCCTACTCCGATGCGTAAGGTACACACGTACAGCTACTACAAAGGCAAAGCCTTCGTGGCGGCTCAGATTCGCCGGAGGATGCAGATTGCATACATGCGTGCCATGCGCGGCCACCTGACCAAGGAGAGCATAGACAGATGGTATGC
>JABAHQ010002614.1_pt2 | contig 11404 bp, 10 predicted proteins | sample 7062091 | NCBI WGS metagenome assembly JABAHQ01 (sample SAMN14534359, study PRJNA622989) | marine sediment metagenome | biome: marine biome [ENVO:00000428]; feature: marine pelagic biome [ENVO:01000023]; material: deep marine sediment [ENVO:00002113] | place: India: Gulf of Kutch | collected...
TTCTTTCCGGCTTCCAGATACTGCTTCTCGCACTGCGTTTCTAAATTGTGAATCTCCACTTTCAGCTTAGACAGCTTGGTGGCACTGCCGGTAAAATGAAAGAGTTTTTGTGCTCCCCTTTTTGAGAGCTCGACGCCTTTCTGTGCGACATCCCCTACTTTGTCAAAGAAAGGCTTCCCGTCGTCTCGTGAAGTTTTTGTAGTCTGAACCGCCGGCGCGGTCTTTGTTTGTTCTCGCGATCCGGTCTTCTTTGTGGTGGTTTTTGGTTCTGCCATGGTTCACCTCCTGTTGTTATGGTCCGTGACTTTATTATTAGTCGGAACGAAAATGGTCTTTGTCTGCCATTCCTGCATGCTTTATCCATCCAAATCAGGAGATTCCGGCACAAGCTTGTCCCCGCAATCTTTAAGGGGAACGATGCCGGAATGACAGCTCCAAGCGAGTTCTCGTTCGGACTATTTGATTTTAACCATTTTAATATTGCATTGCAATTTAATTCGAATTAAGATTCCTGGGTTTCTTGTTCTGCTTCCAAAACCTTTCTGGCAGCGGTCTCCTTCACAATGGGGTCTCCCAAGAGCGCTCCAAGCAGCACGCCATACACAATATGGCCGAACAGACTTCCGATAACCATAAGCCCGGGCTGCGAAGTTTCCGTGGAGAACGCTCCGGCACCCATCATCGGCATCACGATAAGCTGTGAAGCAAACCACAACACGAGGCCAAAGAACAAGCCTTTGACCCAGGGCTGCCAGGACAACTGAGGTGAGAATACAAAAGCATAGACCAACGGAAAAAAGATCGCCCCATTTATAAGGTGAATTAGCATCCCCACAGTCCACGGGGTACTTCCGGTCGGGGCCGGCTCATCCATCACAAACTTGCCAAGCATGGCTGCAATATCCATCTTTGGCATGCCCATCACCGGAGCGAGATACATCATAATGGTCATGACAATGGTCGCAACAACGCCTGTCATAATCGCGCGTCTTACTCTATTTTCTTTCATGATCGACTCTCTCCGTTTCTAAAAAATTCTACTTCTGATGCCCGGCACAAAAATAAGCCGAGCGGCCGGACACCGTCTTTTTTTGAATTTTGGCGCCACACTTCGGACAGATCGCATCCGGCTGTCGATGCGGAAGCAAATAATCATCCGGGAAATTTCGGGGATCCACTTTGCACTCGATGGCGGTTTGCAGCACCTCTTTCATGCCGTGAAAGAGTCGTTCTTGCATTGGCTCTTTGATGGCGCGCGCTTTCGCTTCAGGATGAATGCCAACGTGAAACAAGATTTCATCCGAGTAGACATTTCCGATTCCCGCCATCAACTGTTGATTCATCAAAGTGGATTTTATCCTGCCCCGTCTGCCTTCAAGTATGCGTCCAAAGGTTTCCACGTCGAATTCGGACTGCAGAGCGTCCGGGCCTAATCCTTTGTCTTCAACAAACTTTTGTGGGTCTTTAGTCAGTTCGATCGCACCCAGCTTTCTCTTACAGTCGTATGCCAGGCGATAACCATTGCTGAATTTCAGCAACAGTCGAACGTGCTCGGAGCTGTCATTGCCATTTTTAAAATATTTAAGGAAGCCCGTCATCCCAAAATGTAATACTAACCAAACCTCGTCATCGATTCGTAAAAAAAGAAATTTCCCGTGACGTTTGCTGCCCTCGATTTCATGATCTGTTAAAGACTGTCGTAATGCTTGAGGCGTGACGTTGCCCAACATATCCCGACTCTTAGTTTCGACCTCGGCTATGGTTTGATACAGCGAGGTGGCATCCAGGTATTTTTTGAACACTTCCACATCCGGGAGTTCGGGCACAACACGCCTCCTACCGCTTAAAAAGTCGGATACAGTAAAAGCTGAAAGCCAAATTCCTTAAGACTCTGACTCAGCTTTAACCACATAAAAATTTACTGACCTACGAGTTGTTTCACGGTCAGCCGGATCTTTTACAACGAGTGTCAGTTGATATTGACCTTCTTTCAGACCATCAATTGGGATTCCCGCACCGAGTACAGCCGAATTACCAGGCTTCTTATTTTTCTCTTTGATCGTCTTAACTTCTAATCCTTGACTATCTGTAATGGTATATTTCGTGGCAAATTTCTGATTGGCTTTGCCAGGTTCAAATTCAAGATTGTACACCTCCGAGTACACATACAATCCTTTCATTTGAGGCGTAACCATTCTCTTAACGTTGGGTACCACTTTTCTACCATTCTTCACAAACATGTTTTTTTCGCTCTCATCTGTCATATTGATAGATGTAGCAAGTTGAAGATCGCTCATTTTAAGCTGACCCCTGCTGTAATCCGGTACCGGTACCTGTTTCTTGAACCTAAAAACTTCAAGGGTTTCTAAATCCACAATGCGGATTCGTGCTTCATATTTGCCCGGATCGACATAAAATGCTGTTCGGATTAATCGCGCAGGTAAAGAAGCATTGCTGCCCAGGGAGTCGACCTTAAACGAATCGATAACCGTTTCTCGGTTTTCAATATCCCCTTCCGCGTCGAAAAGGCCAATGGATAAATCATAGTTTGCATAATATCCATGCTCATATTGCCTGAACTCAAAGCCCCGGGCATAAATTTCGCTAAATACCTCCAGCAATGCTTTCTCGCCCTTAGCGGCTTTGAAGGTAAGGCAATCAAAGGCGTACACTGCCTTACCTTGCTTATCCTGATTTAATTCTGTCGCCGCGCCGAACAGCAAACCTAACAATAGTAATGCTATCCATATGAGCCAAACATTTTTATTGAATCCGTGCATCGCGTCTCGTCTCCTTTATTCCAGTTCAAATGCCGCGAAGAATGTGTTTTGCTCACGCTTGGCGTAAACAAGAACGGTGTCCCCGGTTTCGAGTTTGCTAATAATCTGGTTAAACTCGCTTGCCGTTGAAACCGGTTTCTTGTTGACTTCTCTGATGACGTCGCCTCTTCGAAGCCCGGAAGCGTAAGCCGAGCTCGCCTGACTGATTTGCGTGATCACCACACCTTCTTCGCTCGGATCATAACCTAATCTCTGGGCTAACTGATCGGTGAGCGTTGACACGGTGAATCCAAACTTTTCGAAGCTGCTCTTCTTCATGGCCGGCGTTGCTTCTTCGTCCGGTAACTGACCGAGTTCAACTTCGATGTCTTTTTTTTGACCGTCACGCAAGACCTTCAATGTGATCCTACTTCCCGGATCACGGCTTGCGATCTCGTTGCGCAATTGTGTCACTTCCTTCATCTGCTCTCCGTCAACGGCCACGATCACATCTCCGGGTTTAATCCCGGCCTTGTCTGCAGGTCCATTTTCTTTTACCGAGGAAACCAGTGCGCCATCGGTTGTTGACAAATTCATGGCGCTGGCAATGCTCTCGTCGATATCTTGAATGTAGATACCTAACCAGCCGCGCACGACTTCGCCTTCTTCGATCAACGCGTTCATAATATCTGTCGCCATGTTGATAGGAACCGCAAAGCCAATACCTTGAAACCCGCCACTTTGTGTAGCAATGGCTGTGTTAATGCCAACGAGTTCGCCCTTTAAATTGATCAATGCACCGCCCGAATTACCAGGGTTGATAGCGGCGTCCGTTTGGATGAAGTCTTCGTAATCGGCAAGACCAACGTTCGAACGACCTTTTGCACTCACGATGCCGGCTGTGACGGTTCTCGCCAGATTTGCACTCAACGGACTGCCGATAGCCACGACCCATTCGCCAACGTTCAATTTATCGGAATTGCCGACCTGAATGGGTGTCAAGTCCGCTTCTTCTGTTGTTTTCAGCACAGCCAGATCGGTTTTGGCATCGGTGCCAACCATTTTCGCATCGATCTTCTCGCCCTCATGCAACATGATTTGGATTTTGTCCGCCTCTCGAACCACGTGGTGATTTGTCAGCACGAGCCCCTCTTCGCTCATAATCACGCCGGAACCCATCCCGCGCAAACGCCGCTTTCCTTCCGGCGTTCTTGGCGAAAAGAAGCGACCGAAGAAATCATCTCCGAAAAATTCACTGAACGGATGATCTTCAGGAAAAGACATCCTGCGCTGCTCAACGATTCGGTCGCTGAAAATGGTCACCACGCTTGGATTCGCGGCTCTGGCAATGTTTGTGAATGTGCTGTTCAGATTATTGACGAGTTCCGTGTCTATCGAAGGCGATTCAAGGGCCTTGGTCGTTTCGACGCTTTCAGCAGAGTTCCTGGCATTTGTCGGAGGCAGCCATCCCAGTTGGCTCACAGCTACGGCTCCGATCAACATGCCGATTACAATAAAGATGACGGGCAAATATTTCTTTCTTTCCATCTTTGTTCCTCCATTTCTTTGGTTAACAAACTTCCTCGTAAATCGGGGATGCTTTAGCCACGGATTTACACCGATAAAACACGGATTTGGGTTTCAATTTTTTGAAAACAATTCCCTTGCAACTGCTCGAAGGTGTTCTGCAAATTGCCTTCATAATAAAACAATCAAATATCCGTGACAATCCGTGCGCATCCGTGGCTTATTCTCTCTAGAATTCTTACCCACTCAAATCTCAAATCAACATAGAACCAGAAATCGACTTTGGGACAGCCTATCGCTTTTTAAACAATAGTTTTCGTTGTTAATGCTCTTACCAGCCCGGCGCGAACAAGAAGCCAAATTCTCCACTGCTTTCGGGCCGTTGAAATGGCACGGCATAATAGAATTGCAGCGGCAACGCGCCAAACAAGTTAATCCGTGCTGCGATGCCAGTACTAAACACCGGAATTCTTTCATCTAAGCTATCCGGAGTTTCGCTAAGTTCTAATGAAATATCCGTATCGTCCGACCACGCCAGTCCACCATCAAAAAATAGAGACAGTTCTGTTGGCAAAATTGGAAAATTAACCAGACCAAACTGACGCGTTCCAAACAACGGAATCCGAAATTCAGCATTCACAACGGCGATTCGGGAACCAAGAAGGTTGGCAAATGATCCGGATTCAGCCGCATTGAATGAATGAACGCTGTAGCCGCGAACGAGCGTTTCGAACCCGACGAACAGTTGATTGAGCCGATTATCATCCGAATCGCCGAAATACCGCCCGAAGTGCATGCCGCGAAATGCGAAGGTAAATGGCCTGGCAAAGAGATACTGGCGGTAATCTGCCAACACACTCAAATAATTCAACGTCCCGGCTGTGGGCTCAAGTTCGATTCGAAAGCGCTTACCTCTTATCGGAGACGTGAAACCGAAAAAGGAGTAGTCTCCAACGTAAGCAGCCGCGCCTTGAGCCAGATTTAGCGGCGAAGGCTCGTCAATGGATGGGTCTTCGTCCGGACGAAATGCTTGATCGCCAACTACGATCACCCGTTCGACATCAAAGTTATAACTTAATCGAGTGTAACCTGCGCTGAATTCAAAACGGCGATTGGTTGATAACGGGTACTCGGTAAAAAAGGATGCTCGTTCAGTGAACACCCGCTGTTCCACGAGATCGACATTGGTTGCCGGAATTTCCTGGCCATCCTCTGTGATGGTTGTATCGCTTACGGATGTAAAGCCGGTCAAAAACGGAATGTGTCCGACTACACCGCCCCAATTCCAACGACTGTCACGGTTTTGGTAGAGCACTTGTCCACCCAGGTCTTGAATTCCGCCGTTGATTTGCGCCGCTGCGCCCAGCACCTGATTTCCCAGCATATCGCTGAACGTGAAGCTCACAGCTCCGCCTAAGGCCGTTCCGAACCGGTCCACACTAACTCCGAGGCCGGTTCGTCCGACGGAAATCAGACGCAACGAGGGATCGTATTTGGTCACATTTTCGTCCATCCCTATTGGGAGACCCTGGGCCGGTTTGCGCAAGTATTCACTGATGAGTCCTTGTCCTTCCGCCTTCTCCGGTGGTAGAGCAGAGTCTGTCACCAATTCTTCCTGTTTCCGGATCGATTCGCCAAGCGTCTGATCCGCTTCGAGAGCGTAAATATTGTAGTTGGTGTTCTCAAAGACGCTAAACATCATGCGACCATTCTTTTGCGCTACCGACATCGCCGGAGACATTTCGGTAATTCCGGTGATGCCTGTGGCCACATTGGTGACTTGAAAAAACTCCAGCGTCTCCCGCGAATATCGATAGATGTTGCTGAATCCCCCAGGGTCTGAGATAAAATAAACACTCTTTCCGTCCGGCGAAAACTGTGGATTGATGTGCTTCACTTCTTTGGACATAGCAATCAATTGCAAATCGCCGCTCTCCACATCGTACAGTGCCAGTCTCATGGGACTGTAAGTCAGCTTCTCGAAATCCGTACCCGAACCGCGATCCGTGACAAAAGCAATGGTTTCTCCGTCTGGCGACCAGGCCGGTTGCAAATCCGCAAATTTATCGTCTGTCAATTGTCCCAACTCATCGTGATCCCAGCTATAAAGATAGAGATCGCTGATACCCCCCGCTGATCCGGAAAATACAAGCTTGCGTCCATCTGGTGACCAGGCAAGGTTATTCAAGGCATCGACCTCTGTCACCTTTATGGTCTTCTTGACATCTCGGGAATCTACATCAAGAATGGCGATGGCATTGTCACCATCTTTGAAAACGGCAAATGCGAACAGCTCACCATCCGGCGACCATGAACCGGCGGTCTCGGTAAACCGCAATGCGTCAAAATGTGAGTCGGTACTGGAACTGACGAGTTTCTTCAAAACCTTGCCGGTCCGCGCATTTGCAAGAAAGAAATCGATGGTGAACAGATCCCGGCGTGACAAGTAAACCATGTACTTGCCGTCCGGACTGACCGCCGGCGCCAGATTAAATCCACCTTCCTTTGTGATGATTTGCTGACCCACATCCTGCGGTTTTGTTCGACCTATCAATTTTGGACGATAGGTTTCCTTAACATCCGAAATCCATTTCTTTGAAAGCGATTTCATGGAATCGCCAATGGTCTTTTTGAAAGCAACATTGAGGTTTTCAGTTTTCATGACCGTTCGGTAAATGACTGGTATGATATCGTCACCATAGTAGCCGGCCACGAACGCCCAGAATGCATGTCCGTAGCGATAGGGAAAATATTTTGGATTGACGGTCATCATTTCAATTGTTGGCACATCATTGTGTAAGACGGCGTCTCGCAGCCACATGGCGGTAAGCGGCTTTTCTCGTCCAATGGAGAGATACTCCGCCATGCCTTCAATGAACCACAGCGGCAACTGATTCATAGCGCCTAGGCTTGCGCCTTCGGATCTGACGATATCGTACTGAAAGGCGTGCACCAATTCGTGTCCCAGTACGTGATCGGTGCTGGCATAGACTCCTGTAAGGGGCAAGACAATCCGATTCTTCAAGCCTTCGGTAACGCCGCCCGTGGCGGGGCTGATTATGCCGCCAATGACGTTCGTTTGCTGGAAATCCGCATGATTGGCATACAAGATTAATGGCTGTTGAAACTTGATTTCATGGTTAAAAAACGACGAGAAGCGCGTGTACCATCGTTCCATCATAGGTCCAACATCCTTGACGGCCTCTGTCTCGGAAGGGTAAAAATAGATATCGAAATTCTTGGTTTTCAAAATTTTAAAATCAAAGTCATCGTACTGGACTTTATTTCTGCCAAAATATTGAGCTGACGCACCTGTTGTAAAAAACAGCACAGCAAGCAGTATGATAAATGAAGTCGTTATTTTTTTTCCATCCATAATTCTAGCCCGACCCTTTCCTTTCTATTTTTATCCTGAGATATATTGATTTGTCACTTGGTACTCATATCAGTTTTCGTTGATGGGTTCTGATATCATAGCTTGATGTTCGCCTTCTTCATAAAGCTGAACGCCAGAATGTAGAGCGAAGAACGTGTAGCGAGCAGCGAGTGTCGCTCTTCGCTACGTTTCGCTTCACGCTCAACACTGAGATACAACTTTCTTCCTGAAACGGCACTCACTTTTCGACTGCCAGGCGGCTATGAACGCGACGCGCACCACCGTCGTAAGCCTCTTCCACGGCCGCCTGACGCTTGGACCAGTTTTCCACGGTGCCATTCAGCGTCACAAGGCCGTCGTCGACACTCACCTCTATGTTCTCTTTGTCCAATCTCGGATTCCAAAAAAGCTCGCTCTTCACGTCCTTTTCAATCTCCAGATCGCTTTTCCACGTCCAGGATTCATCAACGTTGATTTTGTTATCTATGACCACAACGCCTTCTGCACGGGCAGCGACTTCTTCCGCATGTGTCTTTTCATATTTGGAATCCACGGCGCCATATAAGTAAACCTTGCCATTGCGCACAGACACGGTAATCTCCGAAAGTTCTGTGACCGGATCATTCAAAAGAGCATTTCGCACATTTTCGGTGATTTGCTCGTCGCTGAGTTGTGATTTTGGACGGACCTTCAGAAAATTTTTGACCCGCCAGACGCCTAACGTGTTCTCGGCGGTCTTCTCGGCTGCACGCTTGGCATGAAGATTGTCCACTTCGCCGGTCAAAATTACTTCACCGTCATCCACCGTAATTTCCGGGTTGAAGGAACGAACGCGTGGATCGAATAGAAACCCCTCCTTAACCGCCTCTTTGATTTCTTCGTCCGTTCGAGGCGCATATTTGGTGGCTCTGCGCATCTCGTCTCGTAACCACCATTTGACTTCCAAATTCTTGTAATCAACTTCGGTCACGCCCGGAACCCAGGCAGCCGTACGGGCACGCAGTTTTTCAATGGCACTTCCCACGGTACCGCTGAGCACAACCTTACCCTCGTCCACATCGATGTTGATCAAAAGGTCATCCACCCAAACCTCCGATTCGAGACGTCGCTCAATCTCAGCCTTGATCTCGGCATCGGAACGGTTGGTTGTTTTGTTAATCGCGATCTCGTTCTGAATCTCCTTGACTCCTTTGATACCTTTGGCAACCTTCTCACACAGTTTCCGTTCCTGCCAACTGTCGACCGTGCCGGTCAATTTCACGATGCCATCGTTGACATGCGCCTTTATTTCATACGCCTCCGTTGCAGGATCCTTGAGCAGGGCTTTGTGCACATCCTGGCGGATTTCATCATCCGAACGAACGACAGGAATCACCTTTACTGTGTTGATAACTGAGCGCACGCCCTTGATGGTCTGGGTAATCTTCTCTGCACGTTCCTTGATGAGCAAGTTGTCCACTGCGCCCGAAAGCGTTACAATGCCATCATTCGTTCTCACATCAATCAAATTAGACGGAACGCTATCATCGTGCATCAATTCAGTTTCAATGGCTACTGTGATCTCCTTGTCTTTGAGTTCTTTATCCACAGCTTTCGCGTCAGAAATAAAGGAAAATTCTAGGAAAGCTGCTGTAAGAATGAATATAATCAAATTGGAAAAACTCATCATGTGCTGTTTGTGACCATTTCTCATAACAACTACCTCCTATCAGTATTTATGGTAATCTGGAAGGGAATATCCATTTTCTCGCTTCTTCGATTTGATTGTCATCGAATGTTCGAAACTCCGTGTCGGTGAATCTATTGAATAGATCAAGCAAAAACGACTGAACATTTTTGTCTGAAACCAGGGCAACCCGTTTGAGATGGCTTTTGTATTCTTTGTAAAAATCATACTCTTCGAGAAAAACCTTAAAATCATATTTCTCTAATCCACCTGCATCAAACAGAACATAGATATGCGGGTGCATGGTACAGAGCGACTCAAGCTGATGAATCACTTGCTGAAACTCATCGGCTGTGAGTTCACCATATAAACTTATTTCAATTTTTTCTCCTTCTTGTGCAATGACTTGATACATAGCTTCCTCCAAGATCTCGTTTATTCTTCATCGCGGCTAGTAAGTTTTGACACCAGCCTCTGCAGCCGTTTTCTCAACCGACTCCAAAGGCTCGTTCTCCCCTCGTTCACGTCGTGACTCTTTTCAATCTGAATCCTTTCTGGCACTTCCTCTGTTTGAGGATACATGACCCCAACTTTGCCCCTGTATTCTGATTTCCGAGCTGCACCTCCTTCCCGGTCACTCATTTGCTCGTTGACCGGAGGCTGCCACTCATCTTTGTGACTCTGTGCGTCTTGAGTCTTTTGCTTTTTGCAAACCATTTTTGAGGTAAATTCTTAGTTCCGAACGAAACAGCCATTATGGTCATTCTCACAGGTCTTTAGCTTGTCCCTGCGATTTGGATTAATGGATTCCCGATAAAACCATTCGGGAATGACATTCTGCAATGAAAACGAACTAACAAACCCGCTGCAGATGGCGGCTGCAGACATCGTCGATTTGACCGACGAAATCTGCAACGGCCATCCATGCGGGATGTCATCCGTGTCTTTACAGTCCTTTCAGCAAACGCCGGATTTCTCTTGCATGCCGATCTTCGTCTGCCGCGATCTCTTCTAACTTCACCTTCAACTCGATCTCGCCCAAGTCTTCGGCCATCCGTGCGTGTTTTTTGTAATTTTCAACGTCTTGTTTTTCCATCTCCAAATCAAATTGCAACATTTGTTTGATATCTTTCGGCTTATCAAACGTATCCGGCGTCGTTGTCGGTTCGCCACCCAGGTCCACAATCACGTCTGTGAGAAAGGCGGCGTGTCCGATTTCGTCCTGAACCTCTCGTTCGAGAATCGCACGCAGTTCGGACCCAACGATGCCAAAGGAATTGGCAGCCTGATATGTATAACGTATAATCGTGCCCCACTCTGCAGCCAGGTCTTCATTCAAGCCCTGAATAAGTTCTTGTTTATTTGCCATCATCTCCTCCTTTATTTATTTAATTTAAATAAAATCATCAACCTTGAAGTCATCTCAAAAAGACAAAACGAGTCTGGATTAACCAACTCATTGCTCAAAAAGGCAAAGAGTTGACATTCATCACTCTGCAGCTCGCTGCTAAGAGGTTCTGAGAATCCGTTCAAACTCCTCGTGGCTTTTCTGTTCGGAAGTCTTGTGCATGAGGAACGTGTTATCCAGATTGGCGAGCACTTCATTTTCTGATTCGTTCACTGAATTACCAACTACGATCACGGGTAGCTCTTCATCGATATCGCGCACATTGAGAACAAATTCTAACGCATCCTCCTCTAAATTGCCACGATCAACAACCACTCCCGCAAATTTCTCGTGCCGAATCATCTCCAGCGCTCTAAACATTTTTTTTCGCACCAAAGGCACAAACCCCATGTCAAATAGCGTTTCCACCAAGTCACTTTGTTCGCTCCCTCCCAAAACAAGCAAGGCTTGAGAATCACTCATCTTTCCAATCCTGCGATTTGACCATGAAGTAAAACTTAATTTCTTATCTAATTTGCAACAGATATGCCAGGAGAGATAGTTGTTGCCTTAATTTCTATTTAACATGTGCTTAGTTCCAAATTAATATTCTTGTCCAGAATAGGCAATTCATCGGAAGTGTGAATAAACAGCACGCAAGGGTCAAACGCAATCTCACAAGTGAGTAG
>JABAHQ010003995.1_pt2 | contig 11400 bp, 16 predicted proteins | sample 7062091 | NCBI WGS metagenome assembly JABAHQ01 (sample SAMN14534359, study PRJNA622989) | marine sediment metagenome | biome: marine biome [ENVO:00000428]; feature: marine pelagic biome [ENVO:01000023]; material: deep marine sediment [ENVO:00002113] | place: India: Gulf of Kutch | collected...
GCAAGGAAATAGAGGAAGCGGAGCCGCCGCCGATCGCAAGCGCTGAAGATCGGAAGCATTTCGAGGAGTTCAAACAGCAACTCCTTGAGGCGGTAAGCGCAGAGAACCTCTATCACACCAGCGCAAAAATCGGAGATCCCCAGAATCTCCTTCAGGCATTCATTCACTATACGAGCGATGGCGGCGCTGACCACTTCAGGAAACGGCAAACAAAGTGAACAGCCGCAAGCGCGGCAAAGCAGGCGCACATGCGCCTGCTTTTTTATAAGGCGGAAATATGCTAAAACAGATGCATGACGCTGCTCATCAAACTCTCCGGCGCGGCCCTCGGCAACGAGACGGACAAGTACGACGCTCCGATGCTTAAGAACATCGCCGGGCAGATCACCACACTGCAAAAAGCGGGCCACCGGGCGTGTTTGGTCGTCGGCGGGGGGAACCTTTTCCGCGGGAAAGATCTTGCGGGGAGGCTCTCGGTCGGAGGTGCAACCGCCGACTATATCGGGATGCTCGCAACAGTGCAAAACGCGCTGGTGCTGCGCGACTATTTCAGCTCTCAGGATATCCCGACGCGGGTTTCGTCGGCGATCGCGATGCCGCAGGTGTGCGAGGAGTACATTCCGCAAAAAGCACGNNGGCCTCGGCGTGCCATTTTTCACCACTGATTCGTGCGCCGTACAGCGCGCACTTGAGATCGGCGCGGAAGTGCTTGTGATGGCAAAAGACGGCGTGGACGGCGTGTACTCGGGCGATCCCAAGACAGATACAAACGCCACCAAATTTGAAAAACTTACCGCCTCCGAAGCGCTTGAGCAAGGATTGGCGGTTGCCGACGGCTCAGCGCTTGCGCTTGCGCGCGACAATAAATTGCCCATCAAAGTGGTCGCCATCGCCGACATCGCACGCGCCCTGGAAGACGGAGTGGGGACGGACGTTATTGCGGAATAAACAAGACATTATGCAATCAGAAGAAATACGTTCACGATTTTTGGAATTTTTCAAAAAGCGGGACCATGCGGTCATTCCGTCGGCATCGCTTGTGCNNTGTGCCCGAAAATGACCCCTCGGTGCTCTTTACGACCGCCGGCATGCAGCCGCTTGTGCCGTATCTATTGGGCAAACCTCACCCCAAAGGCAAACGTTTGGTTAACATACAAAAATGCGTGCGCACACAAGACATAGAAGAAGTTGGCGACAATACCCACGACACGTTCTTTGAGATGATGGGGAATTGGTCGCTTGGCGACTATTTCAAAAAGGAAGCGATCACGTGGAGCTACGAGTTCCTCACTTCAAAAGAAGAAGGACTCGGACTTGATCCCGCGCGACTCTACATCACCGTTTTTGGCGGGAATGAGGATGCCCCGAAGGACGAAGAATCTATTGCAATATGGAAGGGGCTCGGTATCCCGGAACACCGCATCTATCTGCAGGGCGCGGAAGATAACTGGTGGAGCCCGGGGGAGAGTGGTCCGTGTGGGCCTGATTCGGAAATGTTTTATGACGTGACCAAAGAAGGACTTGGGGACCTTAGCTTTGACGAATTTCAGAAAGCCGATGACGAGCAAAAAGTGGTTGAGGTTTGGAACGACGTGTTCATGGAATACGAAAAGAAAGACGGAAAGGTAAGCGGAAAACTTTCACAAAAGAATGTTGATACCGGTGCCGGTTTGGAACGTCTTGTTATGGTCATGCAGGGGAAGGATAATATTTTTGATACAGACTTGTTTGCGACAATAATGGAGCACGCAAAGACATTAACAAGTGATACAAGAGCGCAGCGAATTATTGCCGACCATATGCGCACCGCCGTGCTGATAATCTCGGATGGTGTAACGCCGTCAAATACTGATCAAGGATACATTCTTCGCCGATTATTGCGCCGCGCCATTTTTAAGGCAGACAAGAAAAGCATTTCTTCTGATGAGATATCTGCTTTAGTAGATATCGTTGTAGATAAATATAGGGATGTATATATAAATATTGCAGAAAAATCTGAACAAATAAAACAGACAATAGAACAGGAGGGAAAAAAATTCGCAAAAACACTCACAAACGGCGTTAAAGAATTTAATAAAATCCTAGAAGCAGGACATGTAAATGGGGCTCAAGCTATGACACTATTTACGACCTACGGGTTCCCTCTAGAGCTAACTCTAGAGCTGGCTCTGGAGCGGGGTGTTTCAGTTGACGTGGAGGGATTTGATAAAGAAATGAAAAAACACCAAGAATTGTCGCGCAAAGGCGCGGAGCAAAAATTCAAAGGCGGGCTTGCGGATACGAGCGAGNNAATGCTTCATACCTCCACACACCTTATGCTTGCGGGACTGCGCAAATACTTGGGCGATCATGTGCACCAGGCGGGCTCAAATATAACACAAGAGAGAACGCGCTTTGATCTGACTCATCCCGAAAAAGTAGGGAGAGACGTGCTGGACAAGGTTGAAGACTATGTAAACGAGGCGATAGAAAAGAAATGTAATGTAACAATAGAGCGCATGAAAAAAGAAGAAGCGCAGGCATCAGGGGTTGAAGGAAGCTTTTGGGAAAAATATCCCGACGTGGTTGATGTGTATGTGGTAAAAGCAGACGACGGAACAGTGTATTCAAAAGAGCTGTGCGGCGGTCCGCATGTTGAGAATACGGCCGATATCAAGGGCACGTTCAAAATCAAGACAGAAGAAGCATCGTCCGCGGGCATTCGCCGGGTGAAAGGGGTGTTGGAGTAGGCGTATGGAGTATTGCGTATCGTGTATTGGGTATAAAGGGGAAAGATTATCCTGAAAGAACAGAGATATTTTCCACAAAATATTACGGGCATAACGTGGTATAATGACGACACCTATGACACCCTTCTCATTTTCTTTGCCAATCAATCGAAGGGGCACGCAGGCTTTGTTGATTGTCGATATTGGCAGTGCGAGCGTCGGAGGGGCTTTCGTTGTTGTAAAGAAGTCCGGAGGCATTCGCATTCAAGCGGCTGTGCGCGAGCCGATGGTCTTCCAAAAGACGCTTGATGCCGTGCGTTTTCGAAGTGCCATGCTCGAAGCGCTCGATCGGGTGCTTCGAGCAATTCGGCATACAACAGATGTTCGCCCTGAGGCGGTGCTCTGTGTCCTCTCTTCCCCTTGGCATATTGCACATACGGAGGAGGTATCGGAGGAGAAAAAACGCCAGTTTGTTATAACACACCGTCATCTCGAAGAACTGCTTGCCGGGCGCGCCCTTGCATTTGCCGAGCGTGCCCGGCAAACAAACCCCCGGGGGGAGGCGGTGGAGCTTTTTGAGACTGAAGCCCTGCGTATCAAACTGAACGGATATGAAACAACAGATCCTTACGGCGCGCTAGCACGCCGCATAGATATTGCGCTGCACGCAAGCGCCGGACCCTCAAAAACGCTCGGAGCAATTCGAAAGCATATCCAGGATACGTATAACCTTGAGCGTGTGTCGTTTCGGTCATTCCCGTTGGCAAGTTTTACAGTGGCGCGCGACCTGTTCGCCGAGGAGCGTAGTTTCCTCCTGCTTGATGTTACCGGCGAAGTGACCGATGTATCTCTTGTCAGAAATAACGCACTCGCTCGGTCGACTTCATTCCCGGCCGGATCAAATACGATGCTCAGGGATATCGCCGAAGCATTTCATACCGTACCCGAAGAGGCTCGATCGCTGCTGCTGTTGTATTTCGACGGGAGGGCAGAACTTTCCACCAGTCGCAAAATTGAACGTGTGCTTGGTGCATTTCAAAAAACGTGGATGCGGGAGTTTTCAGATGCTCTTGCGCGCTTTCACAAGGAAATTGCACTCCCTCCGCTTGCGCTGTTTACCGCCGACGCTGATATTGCACGATGGTTTGAGCATGCGCTTGAGCATGAGACGTTTATCCACCTGACGCTCACGGGCGGTTCGCTTGATGTGCGTTGTTTGGGCGAGGAGATCCTTGAGCCGTTCGTCGATTATGCCTCGGGAGTGCCCAGGGATGCTTTCTTAGCCCTGGAAGCGCTTTTTGTGAACAAGACCGTGCACGGGGAATAATACCCTCGTCGAAAATGAATGTTTTTGATACAATATGGTTATCATTTAACACGACAACCTATGGCAAAACGAATCGTAGAAGATATTGCCACTCCCCGGCAACGGAGTATCAGAGATATCAAGCAGTCGGATGTAAGAAGCCGGTCCGAGAAGGCAGGAAAGCGTCTTGGGCGGAAGGCGCCGAACCACAGCCACGGCGGGAAGCCCCCGCACTTCCCACGGAAGCCGCGTGAGCGCGGCCAGCACGGAGAAGGATATTCGCGGCTGTGGTTGTGGACGATCGCCGTGGCGGCTGTCGTGATCGCTTTGTTTGCGCTCTCTACGCTTTTTGCGGGATCTACTGTCGATATTGTTCCCACGCAAGCCACCATCTCCCTTGACGAAACGTCGCTTACTGCAGAAAAGAACGCTGATTCCAAGGAGGGGTTGCCATTTCGGATCCTTGTGGTAAGTGATGCTTTGTCTCGCGAGGTGCCGGCAGCGGGAGAAAAACATGTGGAACGGAAAGCGTCGGGGGAGATCATTATCTACAATGCATATAGTTCACGCGATCAGCGCCTGATCCCCAATACTCGCTTCGAGGCGCCGGACGGAAGAATATATCGGATCCCCGATCCAGTGGTGGTCCCGGGAACGCGGGTGGAAGGAGGAGAGGTTATCCCGGGCAGCGTCGAGGTCAAGGTTTATGCGGACGCCCCCGGGGAGGAGTACAACAAGGAACTCACCGACTTCACCATTCCGGGCTTTAAAGGCGATCCGCGTTATGAGAGTTTCTATGCCCGTTCCAAGACTTCCATGACTGGCGGGTTTACGGGAACGGTCCGCGTCATCCCTGAGGAGGATGCAGAGCGCGTGCGGAACGAATTACGCTTGGAACTCAAACAGCGCTTGCTCGAGCAGGCATTTTCAGATGTTCCGGAAGACTTTATTCTCTACAGCAACGCGGCGTTCTTCTCGTTTACAAGCAACAATGATGCCGTAACGGAAACGACCAGTGAAAGTGTAACGAATTACCGAGGAGGGTACGCTTCGCGGCGCTCTTTTTGACCGCCGTGTGTTGAGCAGGCATCTCGCCGACCAGGCGCTCTCAGTTTATGATGGATCGCCGATCCTGGTTCGCGATCTCGATGAACTCGACTTCTCGGCCGCAATTGCAGACTATGATCCAACTAAAGAAACAAAACTTCCATTCACCCTCTCCGGCACCGCTCATCTTGTGTGGCAGGTCAACACGGAACTCTTAAAGACGGAACTTGTCGGCATAGAGAAAGATGCGTTCCCTGCGGTGGTGGAGCAATACACGAGCATCAAACGTGCAGAAGCGACAGTACGGCCGTTTTGGGCAAGCACGTTTCCGGAGGATGAGGATGATATCAGCGTCCGCATCAATATCGACGAATAATTGCAAGCCCAAGAGGCGGGGAAGCGGGTTGACCCGGCGGAAAGAGTTTGGTAGTATAGGCATTCAAGTGGAGCACGCATGACAGAGAAAAACGAGCATAAGCTCAACGTGGTAGGAACAGTCACCGAGGCTCTTCCCAATGCAATGTTCAGGGTCGAAGTCGAGAGCGAAGGGGAAACCATCGCGTATCTTTCCGGGAAAATGCGCATCCACCGCATCAAGGTGCTTGTGGGGGACAAAGTTGAGATCAAGAAGGACCCGTACGGGGGGAAAGGGAGAATTGTCAAACGGCTCTGAGTAATATATAATAATCCTGCCTTTTCGCAGTATGCTCTGAAAAGAGCGTATTTGTTTTTGTTATGAGGGTAAAAGCTTCAGTAAAAAAAATTTGTCCGAATTGCAAAACGGTCCGGCGCAAGGGCCGCGTATATGTTATTTGCAGCAACCCTCGCCATAAACAACGACAAGGATAACCATCATGCGCTTACTTGGTGTAACAATTCCAGATAAGAAAAGATTGGAGATCGGCTTGACGGCGATCTACGGCATAGGCCGCCCGCGCGCACGGCGAATTCTTGAGGAGTCCAAGGTGGATGTCGGGAGAAAGCCGGGCAATGTTTCCGCTCTAGAGGAAGCGCGCATCCGCAAGATCATTGAAGGCACGGTCCTCGAAGGAGAGCTGCGGCGCGAGGTTTCCTCAAATATAAAACGGCTCAAAGACGTCAGGTCCTACCGCGGAACGCGGCATACCAAGAATCTGCCGTGCCGCGGCCAGAGGACAAAAACAAATTCAAGAACCGTTCGGGGCAACGTCCGCAAGACAATGGGGTCCGGTAAGGTGAAAGTTGAGAAGAAATAATGTTTCCGCATCACTTTTAAATCCTAAACACTAAGCACCAAATCCTAAACAGATTAAAATGATCAAAATACAAAATATAAAACAAGATATACAACACACAGTTTTGAATTTAGAACATTTGAATTTTGGAATTGTTTAGAGTTTAGATATTGGAATTTAGAATTTTAAAATCATGGGCAAGAAACGCATCATAAAAAAAGCAGGCGGCGGTATCGACCAGGGGCTGGTGTCTCGCTCTCTTTCGCGCGCACCGCGCCGCAAAGTTGCAAGCGGCATCCTTCACATACGAACAACGTACAACAACACCAGGCTTCTTTTGACCGATCCGGCAGGAGGCGTGCTCGCAAACTCTTCAAGCGGTGCGCTGGGATTTAAGGGCGCCAAAAAAGGAACCCCGTTCGCCGCCGCCAAAGTTGGGGAAATTATCGGTGAACAAGCAAATCAGATGGGGATGAAGGAGGTCACTGTCGTTGTAAGGGGCATCGGAGCAGGCCGCGAGTCATCCCTCCGTGCGTTTGCTGGAAAAGGGGTTGATGTGAAAATCATCCGTGACGCCACCCCGATCCCCTTTAACGGCCCTCGTCTCCGCAAGCCGCGACGTGTATAATCATAACCAGTAAAAAAGATTATTTGTATGAAGATTGGACCACGATACAAAATATGCCGCACCGTAGGCGACCGTGTATTTGATAAATGCCAATCGCCGAAATTTGAAATGACAGCTCCGGGGCACGCCGCTGGAAGGAAACGTGGAGGCCGGCGGACGAAATCAGAGTATGGCCAGCAATTACTCGAAAAACAAAAAGTGCGCTATACCTACGGAGTAGGGGAAAAACAATTTGCGCGTTATGTGGCAGGTGCGGCAAAAACCTCCCGCGGGGCAAGCCCTGTTGAAAAACTCTATGCAAGCCTCGAGCTTCGCCTTGATAATGCCGCCTATCAGATGGGGATTGCCTCTTCTCGACAGCACGCACGTCAATTGGTTACCCATGGCCATTTGCGGGTCAATGGCCGAAAAGTCGATATCCCGTCATATCAGCTGCGCGCGGGGGATGTGGTTGATGTACGGCCCGAAAGAAGGCACAAGCCCGTGTTTGCGGACCTCAAAGAAAAACTCGCAGAGCGCACACCCCCCGCATGGCTCTCTTTTGATCAAAAGGAGTTCCGGGCAGAGATTCAAGGTGTGCCGAAATTCGAAGGGTCAGACTCGACGTTTAACTTAAAATCTGTCATTGAGTTTTACAGCAGGTAGTTTACCAGTGTAATTATTTAGATATGCCCGATTATAATATTCTCTTACCCTCAAAGCCGCGCGTTATCCAGGAAGATGACATTGCCGGTGTTTACGAGATCGAAGGATTGTATCCGGGCTACGGCCACACACTCGGAAACTCATTGCGGCGCATCATCCTCTCCTCGCTTCCGGGGGCGGCGGTGACAACCGTCAAAATTGACGGCGTGGCGCATGAGTTCTCCACGATAGAAGGAGTGAAAGAAGATGTCGTTACGATCCTCTTGAATCTTAAAAAGGTGCGCTTAAAAATCCACACTGACGAGCCGCAAGTGCTTACGCTCTCCGCTAAGGGACCAAAACAGACAACAGCCGGCGACATTAAAACCCCGAGCCAGGCAGAGGTTCTCAACAAAGACCTCCATATTGCCGAGTTGACCGGCAAGAATGCTTCTCTTGAAATCGAGATGACTGTCGAGAAGGGCCTCGGATATGTTCCGAAAGAAGTGCTCCAAAAAGATAAAATGGACATCGGCGCCATTGCCCTTGATGCGGCGTTTACGCCCATCAGGCGCGTGAACTACGAAGTGGAAAACATGCGTGTCGGGGACCGCACCGATTACAACAAGCTCACCGTTTCGGTGCAGACCGATGGCACGCTTACCCCGCGCGAAGCGCTTGAGCAGTCGATCGAGATCATGATCAACCAATTGAAGGCCATTGTAGGTTTCAAGGAGGAAGAGGGAGAGATCGTGGAGGCGGCTGTACCGGCAGATATCCATCCGGAGCCGGAAATGACGCCGGAATCCGACACCGAGGCGCTCAAGACGCGTGTCGAAAATCTCGATCTTTCGACTCGCACCGCCAATGCGTTGGCAGCCGCGAACATCAGGACTGTCGGCGGACTTGCGCGGAAGAAAGAAGAAGACTTGCTTGCCCTTGAAGGATTGGGAGAAAAGGCGATTGCCGAGATCAAGGATGCGCTCAAGAAACTTGGCGTTACGCTCAAATCATAGTAATCTGGATGCGATTGTATGAAACACCGTAATAAAAACAGAACACTCGGGAGAACGCGCAACGGGCGTACGGCGCTCTTGCGTTCTCTTGCGGCATCACTTATCGTAAACGGCCGTATTACGACCACTGAAGCAAAAGCCAAAGAGTTGCGGCCGTTTATTGAACGCTTGATTACCAAAGGGCGCGAGGAAGGTATTCATTCGCGCCGCTTGCTTGTGTCGCGCCTCGGCGGCCGCGAAGAGGAGGCCCGGAAACTCTCCGAGGAGATCGCGGTGCGCTATAAAGACCGCAATGGCGGCTACACGCGCATCATAAAACTCCCGGCGCGGGAGAGCGACGGCAGCAAGATGGCGATGATAGAGTTTGCATAGATATTATGACCAGTCATACGATAGATGCGACAGATAAAACGATCGGACGCGTGGCAAGCGAAGCCGCGACCCTTTTGACGGGCAAAAATACGCCCGGGTATGCGCCGAATAAAGCGCCCGAGGTAACGGTCACGATCACCAATGCCTCACACGCGCGCATCCACTACAAAAAGCTCAAGCAAAAAGAGTACCAGTCGTATTCCGGTTATCCGGGCGGCCGCAAGGCAGAAACGATGCAGGATATGATTGACCGGAAGGGCCATGGCGAGGTTTTTAGAAACGCGGTGTACGGAATGCTTCCGGCGAACAAACTGCGGAATGTTATGATGAAGCACTTGACAGTATCTGAATAGAAATCATGGAAGACACAACGGCACAACACAAAACCCAAGCACGCACAAAACGCACGCTCAAAAAAGGTGAATATATTGAGGCAGTGGGCAGAAGGAAAACCGCTGTTGCCCGCGTGCGCCTTATCGAAGGCGGGAAAATGTCGTATATCGTAAACCGGCAAGGAGCTTTCGGCGTACTTCCCGACCAAGGACCTGCAGGATACCGTAACGGATCCGCTCGCCAAGTCGGAGTATCCCGGAAAATTTTCGATCTCGGTGCTGCTTTCCGGGGGAGGTTCGGGCGCGCAGGCAGAAGCGGTGCGCCACGGCATAAGCCGCGCACTTGTTGAGCTTGATCCGCTGCTTCGAAAGGAGCTCAAACAATACGGATTTTTGAAACGGGATCCGCGTGTTAAGGAGCGGAAAAAATTCGGCCTCAAGAAGGCCCGCAAGGCCCCGCAATGGTCGAAGCGTTAGCGAGACCATTGCGGAAGGAAGGGGGTCGGGGAAACGTAGTTTCCCCGTGGAGGAAAATATTAAAAACCGTGGGTTTTTAAAGCGTTCCGCCCTTCCCGGAACGCTGCATAGGTCTAAACGCTAAGCTTTAGCTCAGCCGGCTGAACCACTGCACACAGCATCCCTGTTTCTTGGGTGGATGATGTGCAATTTACAGAGAGAAGCAGGGCACAAGGACGAGGACGCTGCTTCTTTGGTTTTAGCTTGCGATAAATAGTATGTCAAAAAAACACTCAACACGCACAGAAGACGACGAATTTGACACGACAGACAATGATTCGTATAATGATGTCGTGTTTGAAGAAGAAGGGAGCACGCAGGCTGATACGGTAAAAAAGTTGCGCGAACAGCTAAAAGCGTGCCGGAAAGAAAAGCAGGAATATCTGGAAGGATGGCAGCGGATGAAAGCGGACATCGCAAACATTCGCAAGGACGCAGAAGAGGACCGCAAGAACGCACAAACATACGCAAACGAGGCATTTATCTCTGAACTCCTCCCGGTCTTGGACAGCTTTGATATGGCATTTGCCAACAAGCGGGCCTGGGAGAACGTAGACGCCCAGTGGCGCGCCGGCGTTGAGTACATTTACTCACAGTTGCGCGCCGCGCTTGAGCGTAGCGGCGTCGCGTTTATCAATCCCGAAGGAGAGCCGTTTGATCATGAACTGCACAGCTCGCTTGAAGCGGTGCCGACGGATGATCCCGCGCAGGACAATATTGTCGCGGAAGTAATGCAGAAAGGGTATGCCCTCCACGGGAAGGTCGTCCGTCCGGCGAAGGTAAAGGTCTACGTTGCGCAGACGTAACAAAATTACCGGTCACATAACATATACAACAGCACTATGGGAAAAATTTTAGGCATTGACCTTGGAACGACAAACTCAGCGATGGCGATCGTGGAAGGCGGCGAACCGCGCGTGATTGAAAACGCCGAAGGCGCGCGCACCACGCCGTCAATCGTTGCGCTCTCCAAGTCAGGTGAACGCCTGGTCGGGCTTTCGGCAAAACGCCAAGCGGTGACCAATCCGGAGAACACGCTCTTTGGGATCAAGCGTCTGATCGGCCACAAATTTGATGATGAAGGCGTCCAGCGTGACGTGAAGAACGTCGCATTCTCCATTGAAAAGGGCGATGAAAACAGCGTGAATGTAAAGATGGGCGAGAAGTGGTATCGCCCGGAAGAGATTTCAGCGATGGTGCTGCAAAAGCTCAAGCAGGATGCCGAGGCGAAAGCGGGAGAAAAGATTGAAGAGGCGGTCATTACGGTGCCGGCGTATTTCAACGACGCACAGCGCCAGGCGACCAAGGACGCCGGCAAGATCGCCGGCCTCGACGTGAAGCGCATCATCAACGAGCCGACCGCGGCGGCGCTTGCGTACGGATTCAATAAAAAGAAAAACGAAAAGATCGCCGTGTATGACTTCGGCGGCGGCACCTTTGACATCTCCATTCTGGAAGTGGGGGATGACGTGATTGAGGTGAAATCCACCGACGGTGACGTGCATATGGGCGGTGAAGACATCGACCAAGAAGTGATCGGATGGATCGCTGATGAGTTCAAAAAGGAATCCGGCATTGACGTGCGCAACGACGTGCTTGCACTCCAGCGCCTGAAGGAGGCTGCGGAGAAGGCGAAG
>JABAHQ010029138.1_pt1 | contig 11398 bp, 12 predicted proteins | sample 7062091 | NCBI WGS metagenome assembly JABAHQ01 (sample SAMN14534359, study PRJNA622989) | marine sediment metagenome | biome: marine biome [ENVO:00000428]; feature: marine pelagic biome [ENVO:01000023]; material: deep marine sediment [ENVO:00002113] | place: India: Gulf of Kutch | collected...
CCTCGGTGTGGGGTATAGTGACCCGCTCAGATTCGACCCCTTCGTTAGTAAAGAGTAGAGTTCAGGGAGAGGTCCGACAATGAGCAAGCGACGGCGATTCGCACCTGAATTCAAAGCTCAGGTGGTATTGGAAGTGCTTCGCGAGCTGAGGTTGATCTGAATCAGAAGAATTCTCCTGAGTTAGAATGGAACTTCGTTATCNNTGCAAGTAGCAACAATCAGGATGTTTTTCCCATCCGCGGGCCAACCCAATGCGGAGGTAGAGTCTGCCTCTCTTAAAGCGCGCCTTAAGGTCCATAGCGATTCTATCGGAATCTTTCCCTTGTTCCCTCTTATAAGCGCAGTAATTGCGGAAAGCTAGATCAGTCACCGCAAGGGTATACCTTTCGTCACACTGATCGACGAATCTAACCCGATAATCCCATTTCTCTTGCTGCGCTAGTTGTCTATAAGAGATGAATTCTATTTGCCGGGGGACAACTGTCCCTAAAGATCTCCCTCCCTCGCCCTTCCTAATATAATAACCTCCATCTTCCCCCGGATGAATTGTCGCGCCAAATATATCTTTTACACAACTATCTAGGGTTTTATCCAAGAAGGCTATTCGCTGCTTTACATTTCTGGCGGAGATGTTGCCCACTAGTCGTTTGTAACTCGGATCGATCTCCCAATCTTCGGTATGAGGTGGATCTGGAGCATGGCGGATGAACCTGAACTCAACGATGGCAAAAGGCTCGATGACCACCTGCCCATCTTGGCGAAGGAAATCTTCTGTAATCCCTTCGAAGGGGATAACTGGCCTGACCGGTTCTAGATTATCTTCAAAGCATCCACCCAGACAAACCCTCGGTGGCCTCATCCGAGTAAGATCTGTGATGATGACTTTCCTCCTATCTGAACGCTGCTTTCTGGTACCTTCCCCCCTAGAGGTGAATAATCTCCACATCCCCCCAAAGGTTGGCCAGATATTCGGCTACCAGTCGGCGATGACAATGCTTTGGAGTCGGTTCGCTGCAAAGAAAGCAGCAAGTCCTTTCCTCAAAGAACTTCTTATCCAGCCGCTCGGCCACCTTCCTCCCTTCTAAAAGTTGCAAATATCTCTTTTCATAACTGACCCAGTCGTCGGTTTTCCGATACGCCTTTATGATCTGCTCAGTCGGTGCCAAAAACTCGAAATGATGGTATTCACAGCCCAAAATCTCCTTCAAAAAGAACTTCAGGTCCGCCTTTTTAGTAAACCCTGCCAACTGGTTTGTATTACGAAGTCGTATATCGATAAGCCGCTGGATCTCATTTTGCTTGAGTAGCTTGAAAAACTCCTCGGCCGATTTTCGAGCAAACCCGATGGTGAAGATTCTCATCTGCTCTCGCGGAAAAGGGATAACTGCTTCTCAGCCCTTTCTGCTTTCTCCAGGCTGCCATCTCGGCGGATGTGAATGACTTCAATACCCATCTCAAGTAGCGTTTGAGTGATTAGCTTGTGTCGATGACAATGATAGGGATTTTCCTCACTACAAACGATCGCCGTCCGAAGCCTCGATGCTACATCTATAAGCTCTTTGATGCCCGATTTATAGAACTGCTTCTTTGCGACCTTCTCATAGTCCGGCTTATCCCCAGCGTAGCAGTCAGGATCTTCGGGCCTGCCCCCCAGGGAATCTCCTAGATATCGGTAGCTGATTCCCGAACGGTTCAACTCCTCCTGAAGCTCCTCACGGTTGAACTGAGGATTGTATTGGCTATAAGGAACACTACGCACATCCATCAGCATCTTGACGTCATTCGCCTGGAGCAACTCCGTGAACTCCTCGGGCTCTAAATTGCTATGGCCAATGGTATAGACTTCCATTTAAATCTCTCCCCAGTTGTCCCCGACCTTGATGTCAACTTTCAGGGGCACCTTAAGGTCCATTACCCCCTCCATTGTCTCCTGAATTAAGGGCGCGGCCCGCTCGACCTCCCCGGCGTCGAGCTCGAACAACAGCTCATCGTGGATCTGAAGGAGCATTTCAGCGCAAAGCTCCCCTGCCTTTACCTTGTTATATAAGTGGAGCATGGCCAGCTTCATCAGGTCGGCGGCGCTGCCCTGGATGGGAGCGTTGATCGCGTTCCGTTGGTCAAAGCTGCGCAGGTTGTAGTTGCGGCTGTTGATGTGAGGCAGGTATCTTCTTCGGTTGAGGATGGTCGTCACATAGCCCTGCCGCTCCGCCTGGTGGACCTGCTCCTCGATGAACGCCTTCACCCGCGGATAGCGCTGGAAATATTTGTCGATATACCCCTGGGCCTCCTTTTGAGGTATGGAAAGCTCCTTGGAGAGTCGGAAGGCGCTCACCCCGTAGACCGTAGCGAAGTTGACCCTTTTAGCGATCTCCCGTTGCTCTTTTGTTACCTCTCCTTTGGGAACCTCAAAGAGCTCCGCTGCCGTCCTGGTGTGGAGATCCTCGTCCTCGCCGAATGCTCCAACTAAGCGCTCGTCCCCGGAGAGGTGGGCCAACAGCCGCAGCTCGATCTGGGAATAATCGGCGGCCAGCAGTTTTCTACCCCGAGGGGCAAGAAAGGCTCTTCTCACCTGCCCGCCGAGCTCGGTCCGCACGGGGATATTCTGAAGGTTAGGATCTGAAGAGGAGATCCGACCAGTGGCAGTCACCGATTGGTTCAGCGAGGTATGGACCCTTCCCGTCTCGGGGTTGATGTATTCCGGCAGCCTCTCGATGTAGGTGTTGAGCAGCTTGCCCAGCTCCCGGAACAACAGGATCTTCTCCGGGAGGGGATGCTGGAGCGCTAGTTCCTTTAGCGTCAAGGAGTCGGTCGAAGGCCCTGTCTTGGTCTTTTTAATTACGGGCAGCTTCAACCGCTCATAGAGGATACGGCCCACCTGCTTCGGGGAATTTGGATTGAACTCCTCCCCGCTCATTTCGAAGATCTCCCGCCTCAGACTCTCCAACAGGACCCCGATCTCCTTCGCCTGCTGCTCCAAGATGCCCGGATCGAGCAGAATCCCCGCAAGCTCTATCTCCACCAGGACGTCGATCAGGGGAAGCTCCACTTGGGTGAACAGCTCATATAGCCCCTTTTCTTTGAGCTCGTCAACCATCCTATCTTTTAATCGGAAGACGATCTCGGCATCCTCGCCGGCGTAGCGGGTCGCCTCCTCCACGGGGACCTTCCTCATATCCTCATCGGACAACTCCTTGTAGCTTAGCATCTCCCGCTTGAGATAGCGGGCGGCCAGCTCGTCCAGGTCCTTGCGGCTCGTCGGGTCGAGCAGGTAAGCGGCGAGAAGCGAATCGAAGGAGATTCCGCGCAGAGTAACCCCATGCCTTTTGAGGACCGTGGCATCGTATTTCAAGTTCTGGCCAATGACTTTTTTGTGCTCACCCTCCAGGTGCGGTTTCAGCTTTTCCAGAACGGATTCGTGGTTGAGCTGTGGTGGCGCCCCCTCATAATCGTGGCCCGTAGGGATGTAATAACCCTCGAAGGGTGCGAGCGAGAGAGCAATTCCGACAATCCTCGCCCGCATCGAATCCTGGCTGGTCGTCTCCAGGTCGAGGGAGAACTCTCGAGCGGCCTGAAGCTCCCGAAGCAGTGGTTCAAATTCCTCGTAGCTTTTGATGGCCCGGTATTGGCCCTCGCCGGCAGCCCTCCGCGCCAGACCGAGCTCCTTGAGGATAGAGCGGAACTCCAACTCCTCCAGCAACCGGCACAGCCTTTCTGTGTCCGGCGGGCCACGCCGGCAAATTTCGAGCGGTTTGTCAATCCCCAGGTCCACTTTCTGAAGCCGGACCAGCTCCCGGCTGAGCAGGGCGTCTTCCTTATGTATCAGGAGGCTCTCTCTTAGGCGGGCATTCCCAACCTGTTCTGCGTTCTCCAGGATCTTTTCCAAGGAGCCAAACTGCTCTAAGAGTTTGCGCGCGGTCTTCTCGCCCACTCCCGGGACCCCGGGGATGTTGTCAACCTTGTCTCCAATCAAAGCCAGGTAATCGATGACCAACTCCGGAGGGATGCCCTGTTTTTTCGCAATGGCATCGCGATCGAGGAGCTCGACCTCCTGGCGCGGGGGCCGCGCCGGCTTAAGGATGGCGGTCTCATCCCCTACCAATTGGGTTAGGTCCTTGTCCCCGGAGACGATNNACGATCAGCACCGGAAGACCGCTCTCCATGGAAGTTTCCGCCAAGGTGGCGATGATGTCATCGGCCTCATACCCCTCCCGGGCAAAGATGGTGACCCCCAAGGCCTGCAGTAACTCGCGAATCTTTGGGACCTGGATGGCCAGCGCGTCATCCATAGCCGGTCGGTTCGCCTTGTACTCCTTATACCGTTGGTGGCGGACGGTCTTCCCCCGGGAGTCGAAGGCCACCGCGATATACTGGGAAGGATAGTCGCGGAGAAGCTTCAACAGGGTCCGGGCAAAGCCGTAGACTGCTCCAGTTGGGAAACCACCAGACGTTGAGAGATCCTGCATTACGTGATAGGCGGGATGGATGATCGATCCGGCATCGACGAGGAGCAATCTCCGCTCAGGCTTCTCCGACATGAACCTCCTCCCGCAGAAGGTGGCAGAGGGCAATGGCCAGGGCATCGGCGGCGTCGTCCGGCCCCGGGAGCTCATCTAGCCCGAGCAATCGCGCCACCATCCCCTGGACCTGCCGCTTGGCGGCTCGGCCGAACCCGGTGATCTGGAGCTTCACCTGGAGCGGAGTGTAGTTCACCACCGAGAGCCCGACCGCGGCGAGCAGGATGACCCCGCGGGCTTGGGCCACGGAGATCGCCGTACGGATATTCTTGGCAAAGTAGAGCTCCTCCACTGCCAATTGATCGGGATGGAATTCGGTGATCAATCCCTGCACTTCTTCATAGATAGTCCTCAGCCTCTGGGGCAGGGGCTCCTTTGCTGGCGTGGTGATTACCCCGGCTTCGACCAGCATGTAATCACCGCGGTCACCATCGACGATCCCATAGCCGGTGGTTGCCAGTCCCGGATCGATTCCCATCACTCTCATAGCAGCTTGGAGAGCGGGGCGAGCCGGGGGTCGATCTCTCGCTGGAGCGCGGGGCAGGCTGAGCGGTGCCCCTCCTCGTTTAGATGCACGCCGCAACCAGAACAGATGCCCCGGCAGCCGGGGTCGCACAGCGGCTTAGGGGGAAGAGAGCTGATGACCAGGCTCCTGAGGTATGGCCGCAGATCAACTTCCTCTGCCCCGTCGGGATAAGGGAATTCACCGTCTTCCAGCCCCACTTTTCCCTCCTCGCGAAGAGCGATCCTCTCCTCCTTCCGGGTGGAGATGGTGTAGTGCTTGAGGCAGCGGCTGCACTCTCGCTCCACCTGGGCTTCGATCTTCAAAGTAAGCTGGATCCGCTCCTGGCGGTAGACGGCCTCCCCCTTAAAGGAGATGCTTGCCTTGGCGGCAATTTTCTGCCCGTCATGTTCGATGGCCGGGACCTCTACAACCCCGGCGAGGGGAGAGACCCTCCCCGGGGCCCTCTTCAACTCCTCAATTTGCAAAATCACCAAGATCACCCCTTATGATAGCATCTGCTACCTGGACTGCCCGCTTGACCTCCCCCACGTCGTGGACCCTGACCATATCCGCCCCCTTGATAATCCCCAGGACGACGCTGGCAATCGTCCCGGGGAGGCGTCCGTCCGCCGGTCCCCCGGTGAGCTGGCCGATGAACGACTTGCGCGAGGGACCGATGAGGATCGGCCTTCCTAACGATCGCAATTCATCCAAGCGGCGCAAGATCTCTAGGTTATGCTGGAGAAGCTTGCCGAAGCCGATCCCGGGGTCGATGATCAGCCTTTCTTGGGCAATCCCAGCCGCGGTCGCCGCCGCGACCCGCTCTTGCAGGAAGTTAATTATATCCGAGAGGACATCAACATATTGGGGGTTCTCCTGCATGGTCCGGGGCTCCCCCTGCATGTGCATCAAGACGACGGGAACATCATGTTTAGCAAGTACATCTAACATCTCCCCATCATACCTCAGTGCAGATATGTCATTGACCATCCCCGCTCCGGCCCCGAGGGCCTGCTGGACCACTGGGGCCTTGCAGGAGTCAATGGAGATCAAGATGTTAGATTCCTGCCTGATACCCTCGATAACCGGTATTACCCGTCGGAGTTCTTCCTTCACGGGGATGGCGGCGGCACCGGGGCGGGACGACTCCCCGCCGACATCGATAATGTCCGCCCCTTCCTCAGCCAACTCCAGCGCATGGGCAACGGCCCTCTCCCGCTCCAGATAGACCCCGCCGTCGGAGAAGGAGTCGGGCGTAACGTTTAAGATACCCATGAGGAGGGTCCGCTTCCCCAGCTCCGCAAGCATTTCCATCTCTCATGATATCAAAACCCCTTGTCCCGAGCAATGGGAGGCCGTAGCGGGCCCCGAGCGCCAGTTTTTGCATCTATTCTAATATGTTCTCGTCTGCTTTGGGCCTCCCCCCAAAATTCGGCCTCTAACGCCGGCGATAGTGTCCCCCACCCCGGCAACCCAATAAAGGCACGATTGACCTGCCCTGCGAGTCAAATCTGGGCCGCTCAGCGGCATATTCAAAATTCGTTGCAATGCTGTACAAAGAAGCAAACTAATTGTCCCCCTTAATCCACGTTAATCATTCTTAACGGTGATTGGCCAGCTCGACTCCAGCTTCCGCCTCCCAATCACATATATAACCCCTGGCTCAGCCTGTCAAGCCCCGGGGCCACCAGGCCCTGAAACGCTGGGAATCTAACGCTGAAAATGTCGGCTAGTTGATGATTTGGGAGAGGGCCTAGGTTAGAATTTTTGCAGAGAGAGCCTCTAGATCTTACCGTTCCTTGCACACCGGCCGGTGATCAGGCAGTTTGCCTCACCGATTGCTGGTGTAGTATTATTGTAAGGTAATGTGGAGTAGAAGCTCAAGTTATCTAGTCTGTGTGCTGCTTATTTCAGTGATGGTAGTGCATTTGCTGGTGGCCGATAGGGCGACGAGGGGAAATCTCGGCCAGGTGGTGAACAGAGCCTTCCTATTTCAGGGCCATGACCTTGTATTCTCACCCCATCCAGGAGAGAAGCTCGTGAAGGAACCGGAGCTTGAAGGAAAGCTTTACGGAGTGCTTAAACTGGGCAACGGCCAGGATCAGCTCATCACCGCCGTTACGGGAAAAGAGAAAGGTCAGTCGGTCATCTATGTGGATGCAAATAACGATGAAGACCTCACCAATGACGGCGACGGAAGATGGAATGGGGAGCTGAGCGGCTGGGGTTATCGCCGCAGGGTCACCGTCCAGGTGGATTATTCGATCGAAGGAGAGAATGTAGCCCTGCCCTATCATGTTTATATCGACGCCACTAAGGACAGACCGGGCCCGGCGGGCAGGCTCAAGTACCACGCCTGGTTCGGCCATTGCCATCGAGCGGGAACAGTTAAACTTGATGGCAAGCCCTATGATCTCGCTTTGTTCGACACAAACTCCGATGGCCTCTACAGTGACTTGGAAAACACTGTTTTAGCCATCGATGTGGATAGGGACGGTTTCTTCCTCACCACCCCCGATTCCTATGAGCTGTGGCGGCCCGGCGAGCTCATCCGGCTGGGCAACACGACCTATGAGGTGGTCTCCATCTCTCCTGGAGGAAGAGAGATCGATTTTTCCGTCTCGGAAGAGGAAGTACCACCACACCCGATCCTGCTGCCGAGTTATCCCGCTCCAGATTTTAGGGCAACCGACCTCAAGGAGAATGAGCTCTTCCTGAAGGGACTTCGAGGGAATGCGGTCCTCCTTTACTTCTGGGAGGCTCCTTGTCCGACCTGTTCCTCGAAATCGAGGGCGTCCCAGATTCAAAACATATACGACCGATACAAGGAAAAGGGATTCATCGCGATTGGCATCCCCATGAATTCCGATCGGGCTGTCCTGGAATCCTTTCTGGAGCGAGAAGGGACCACATACCCACAGCTTTGGAGCGAGGAGGGCCGGGAGAATCCAGTAGCAAAGCTTTACCGAGTCTGGTCACCCAATGACATGATCTATCTGATCGACCGGCAGGGCATAATCCGCTACAAAAACAGCTACCACGCGGATGGAGAGGGATTTCTACACTACAATGAGATAGGAACTGAACAGCTCATCAAAATAGTGGAAGGGTTATTAGAGCAATAGGAGCAGATCAGCGGAGGGAGATGTTGGTTCAACTGTACAGGAGAAAAGCTCAAGTTATTGCACTGCTTGTTTCGCTTGTGCTTCTCTCCGTAGGCTGTATAAGGACTGGGATCTCGCCGCCGCCGTGCGGGGGACCGAGCCAGCCACCTTGTCATGACTTTCTCATCATACCCAGCCACTTCTATGAGGCAGGCCGGTTCAGCATTACACTCTTCCTTGGCAACGCTGCTTTGATAGGCCCAGTTACCTGTGATAGTGACGTTACGATTTCACTCACAGGTCCAGCTTCCAGAGTTGGTAACTGGCAAGAAATCCCCGCGTCCGTTGAGATTCCGTCGGGCATTCCACAGGAAGGGGGCACTTTGGTCCCCTGTTATGCTGACACCAACGCAGGCACACTTCCCTTCACCATCAGCATCGGCCCTCGGCCCCCAAAAGGACATCCTCCCCAGTTTCCCCTCACGGTTCTGTACTGGTCGATCAAAAGGGATGGCCCAAACGTCTACACCGGCTTGCAAGATGATGAGCAGCGGTCTTCATACGGGGCTTGGGCTTGCTTGCGCCCGCACGCTGGCATGACTAAGATCATCCCCCAACATTAAAAAGTTACTACCCAAAACCTTAAGAACTTAATAGTTTCGGGAGAAGAGCCGGGTTAGCCTTGAGGTATCAAGAGGGGGTGAGGCGGATGAAAAAGTCTCTATTACTGATCCTGGTGGCGGTCTCTCTGTCTTTGCTCGTGGCGGGCTGTTCCAGCGGCCTGCAGGAGCTTGGGGGGGCGAATACCGCGAGCGACAGTGCGGTTGGGCTTAGTGCAGCAGGGCAGAGTGGTAATAGTGAGTTGGAGAGGGCCATTGCGAATTTCATTTCCAGCCATGTAGATGAGCGGTATTTCTTCATTGCTGAAAGAGGGAGAGTTGCGCCGGAAGAGATAAGCGCCTTTAGGGCGGCCGTCGAGAAGCAGCTCCGGGAGAAGCTCTCTTCAGCACCTCAAAAGGCTGTGGCAGATTTCATTTTCTTCAATCAATTAGACATGGAGATTAAGGAGGAAATAGGGTATAATCAATTGNNAAAATTAGGAGTCAATATGAAGAGGCCCTTAAAAAGAGGGATATTAAGGAGATCTTGAGAAGAGCTTTCGGTGAACCCCAGAGCGATATGACTAATTCACCAGAAGGAGATAAAAACGTTCGGGAATCTGGAACACAAGACATAGGGTATGTACCAGAATCTGACCCCCCCGGGCCATATTACGAACTTTTCAAAGATAATAGACCGGGGGATGCGCTCATCCACCTGAAGGCGAGCGGGGAAGAAGTTGGTCATGGTTCACTTTGGATAGTAGAGGGAGACCCCAACTGGGGCAGGAATCCCCTAGAAGAAGTTGCCATGTCAGCCTGGAAGGACGACCCTCAGCAACAGAAGTTCGTGCACAAAGGTGTAACCCCCGAGTATCGCCAGGCTTGGGCAACGGATTTGATACTACCTCCTAAGTATGGAATGTGGATTGGAATACAACAGGGTTCGACCTTTACTCGAATGGCCCAGGTTACTGCCGATCAGGTCGCCGCATGGGCCGAAGATCAAGAGAACGACCCATACTGTACCCCTGTATTGGATCTGACGTGTACAAAGACACAAGAAAGTAAATTCTATTGCACATTGCTGGTCTGGAAGGGGTGGCATAAGATCAGCAATACCAATATAGACTCCTCCTGGTGGGATTGGTGGGTGACGTCGGACGATATATACTTCGACGATAATACAGCGACATTTTGGAGCATTAGTCAATGATGAATGGCTAAACAGGCTAGCGAGAGTAGCCCTATGAATAGGTTGACCGCCGTTATCGTGTTAGCGAGCCTAGTAATAGGGCTCAGTGGGTGCTGGAATATAACAGACGAACCTGTCCGTTTGCTTCCTTACACCCCGGAGCCCTTCGACCATCTGGATCGGCCCTATATCCTCATCGATGAAAGCATCGAGTTTCCCCAGCGAGGTGCTTATTTCTTCGTCATCGATACCGACCAAGACAAGGTTGCCCGAAGGATACCTATCTATCATGCAAAATCCGCCGGAGGCGACGCCCACCTCTCGCCGAATGGGAGTTATTACTTCGTCAACTCTGCGTTCAGAGTCGTCAAATCAACTCCCGTATGGGGGCAAAGTGAATTGGTCATGATAGATCCTAAAATTGGAGACATAGTAAAACGAGTTCCTTTACCTGAAACTACCGACAGGATGAGCCAGATCGCCAATAATGGCAAGTTTCTTACCGCTACCACCGGGTACGAGTTTGATAAAGGGCTCCAACTTTGTTTGGTAAATACTCTCGACGATGATCATATAGAGTGCTTTTATGATCCGCTAGGCCCCTATGTAGAATCTGTCTATAACGTTGATTTTTACTGCTTATGCTGCACTCAACCACGAGAAGATAATTATATTTTCTACATTAAGGATGCCCCTCTTCAGGGCGGCGCAGTTTTATACAGAATGGATGCAGTCACAGAGGCGGTGGAGCAAATCTTTAATTTCCAGGGCCTGACCATGTCGGCCTTCAACTTGACCATCGATAGCAAGAGAGGAAGGATCTACGTCGCTAGCAATACGTCCTTGATTCAAAGCCCAGATCATGATCCGCGTTATGCAGAGCCACATATTGAAATCATTGATTTGGAAACAAAACAGATAACCGAAATAATCGATCTGCCCAAGACCGAAGAGTTGTTCAAAGTAGAGGGCGCCAGAGGGGATATCGCCACCGGTCCGCTTACTTTAGACACAAAAGGGCAGAAGCTTTATCTATCGACAGCCCTGTTTGGCGATAAGCAAGTAATAGGAAGTATAGTCGAATATGACATTAGAAAAGAAAGATTTGACACGCTTTATACATCATATGCTGTGGATTTTAACTACATGCACTTTATTAAGGAAAAGCTCTACTTGAGATACAACGATTGGCTTGGCGGCGACCTCTTGATGGTTCTCAATCCGGAAACAGGGGAGACCAAATGGATTGAGTTGGAGCAATAGATTTGAAATTGTTTGGGGAAGGTGCTATCCTTAAGCAGGAGATGGTTTAGGTGAACCATAGCAATATTGTCCTAATTGTGCTGCTGGCGGGGCTCCTGCTCACAGTTTTCCCAGTTCAGGCCATGACCCAATCCCAGCAATATGAGGAGCAATCTAAGCCACTGCAGTTTATCGAAGAGGAGGTCTTGTGGGGCAGCGCCTCTGCCCTGGCAACCTGG
>JABAHQ010011198.1_pt1 | contig 11396 bp, 9 predicted proteins | sample 7062091 | NCBI WGS metagenome assembly JABAHQ01 (sample SAMN14534359, study PRJNA622989) | marine sediment metagenome | biome: marine biome [ENVO:00000428]; feature: marine pelagic biome [ENVO:01000023]; material: deep marine sediment [ENVO:00002113] | place: India: Gulf of Kutch | collected...
CGATCCGGCGGCAACTCATCGAAACACAGGCGCACCGGCACGGCGACACCCTCGCCGACCGCGATGGCCTCGCCGGTGCGCAGCGTGGGCAGCGAATCGAGAAGTCCGACCGCCGATTCCGAGAGCGTGCCGCGCACGAACTCCTGGTCCTTCTGGTTGCTCATGCGCATGGCGAAGATGGTGTTGCACTGGGACAGGATCCCGACGGCCAGGTCCGAAGGCCGCTGGCTCACCACGCACAGCGAGACGCCGTACTTGCGGCCCTCCTTGGCGATGCGCCCCAGTGCCCGCTTGGTGGCCTCGAACCCGAGCGTCGCATCCTGCGTCACGTAGCGGTGCGCCTCCTCGCAGACCAGCAGCATCGGCAAGGCGCGGTCGCTCCACAGGGCGAAGTCGAAGGTCAGGCGGCAGAGCAGCGAGATCACCACGTTGAGGATCTCGGAGGGCACGCCGGACAGGTCGAGGATGGTCACCGGCTTGCCCGACACCGGCACGCGAAAGATGCGCGACAGGATCGCGTTCATGTTGTCGCGCACGGTCAAGCCCTGGAACATGAAGGAGAATCGCTTGTCCGCCTGGAGCGCACTCAGCCGCTCCTTGAGGCGCAGGTAAGGCGCCGAGTCGGTCGGCTTGTCCAGCTTCCCCAGCGCCTGGTCGATCTGGGCGCTCACGTCGGACAGGCGGTAGGGCACCGGCGTGTCCGCCGTCACGTGATCGGGCCTCACCGAGTCGCTGTGATAGCGCCGTTTGGCCTCGAGAATCGCTTCCTTGAGGATGACCGCGTCCGCCTCCCGGTTTTCGCTGTCGTGCCCGACCACGATCTCCCTGATCTCCTCGAAGTTGAGCATCCAGTACGGCAGCTCGAGCGAGCCGGGACCGAGGATCTCGGCGCAGTCCGCAAACGCGCGACCGTACTCGTTGTGCAGGTCGAGCAGCAGCGCATGGCCGCTGGAATGCTGCGACAGGATGGCGCGCAGGAAGAGTGCGACGGCGCAGGACTTGCCCGAGCCGGTGGTTCCGAGGATCGCGAAGTGCTTGCCCAGCAGGTCGTCCGTGGCGATGAAGGCGGGCAGCGTCTGGTCCTGGTAGATCGTGCCGACCCTTGCGCTCGACACGGCGGGGCGCGCATAGACCTGCTTGAGGTCTTCCTGCGAGGTGGTGTAGACGGCGTCGCCCAAGCCGGGGCAGAACGAGACGCCGCGCTGGAAGATCTCCCTGCCCACGTCCTGTTTCTTGACCGCCTCGCCGACCAGCTCCACCTGGACGATCTTCATTTCCGAATCGCTCGCCTCCTCGGCGGGGATCGGAATACTGAGGCCGCTGACCATACCGAATACCGTCGAGGCGGCGGTGCGCATCTTGACCAGCGCACCGATCTGAAGGTCGGTCGGCTGCTCCGGCACCGCCGCGGCCATGGAACTCTCGAGCAGAACGATGACCTGGGAGCCCGCGACCGAGACCACGCGCCCGATCCGCTTTTCGTCGTGCTCAGCCTGTAACTTCCCGCCCGACTGCTCCTCGAACGCTTGGTCGATCACCGCGCCACGGTCCGGCATATCGACGGCCTGGGCCTCGGAGGCTTGGGCCGCGCCGCGCGGCGCCACGGCGAGCCCGGGCTCGGCACCGCGCGCCTGCGTGCCTTGGGCCTCCGCGGCCTGCTCCTCGGCGGGCGTGGCCTCGACGAGGTCTTCGCGTCGCACGGCGTGTTCGCTGTGTTGAGTCATGGCGCGCTCCGTTCCAGAGCAGTCATTAGCGGAATCTTTCGGCCGGAAAGCGCACCGTGATCGTGGTGCCCGTCCCCAGTTCCGACTCGATCTCGAGTGAGCCGCCGTGCAGCTCGGCGAGCGCCCTGCTGATGGGCAGGCCGAGGCCGGTGCCTTCGTGCTTGCGGCAATAGGCGGAGTCGACCTGGGAGAACGGCGCCATCGCCTTGTCCAGGTCCCCGGGGGCGATGCCGATGCCGCTATCGGCGACGGCGAGCCTGACGTCACCGCCGGCCTCGATTTCGGCCTGCAGGGCCACTTTGCCTCCCTCCGGCGTGAACTTGATGGCGTTGGAGAGAAGATTGATCAGGATCTGCTTGAACTTCTTCTCGTCGCCGCACAGGCTGGGGAGGTTCTCCTCGCCTTCGCGGACGAGTTGCAAACCGGACTCCTTGGCCTGATCGCCCAGCATCTTGAGGCACACTCCGAGCGCCTCGTTCACATCGAAGACCTCCTCGCGCAGGTCCAGTTGCCCGGCCTCGATCTTGGCGATGTCGAGAATATCGTTGATGACCCCGAGCAGATGCGTTCCCGCCCCCTTGATGTCGCGGGCGTAATCCACGTAGCGCGGATTGTCCTTCACATCGCCCATCATCTCGTTCTGGATGACCTCCGAGAACCCGATGATGGCGTTCAAGGGCGTGCGCAGCTCGTGGCTCATGTTGGCCAGGAATTCCGTCTTGGCCCGGTTGGCGGCCTCGGCGTTGAGCAGCGCGACCCGTGCCGCGTCGGCGGATTGCTCGGCGTCCTGCTTGGCGGCGAGGAGCGCCTGCTCGGTCAGCTTGCGCTCCACGATGTTGCCGAGCTGATCGCCGTAGCGCTGCAGCAGTGACGCCCGTTTGGGACGCTTGATATAGATGTCGAGCATCGACAGACCGCGGTAAGCCGCTTTCCGGAAATCTACGTAAAAACGTAGTTACCAGTGCTGAAGGAAGGGTTAAGAAGCTTTGCAAATTGAACGGTTTAAGTCCGATCTCGGGACCTTCGCCGGTAGCGCGGGGTGCGCTGATCCGCGCACGGCACCGCGAGCCGCCGGGCGCGCTCGAACCCCAGCCTGCTCCGGGCCTGCCGAGACGAGGGCACGACGAGCGCACCGCGGGCGCCGGGACATGCTTCGCGCGCCCGCCAGGACCCGCACCGGGCCTCGCGCCGCGCGGACCGTCGCGCGGACCGCCGCGCGCTCGGGGCACCGCGCGGAAATCGCGCTTTGGTTGCCCGCGCGGGGTAGTGCTAGAGTCCCCTGCGTGGTTGCCGGCACGTCTGGCAAGAAGACCCGCGGCCGCAACTACCTGGGGGAAGGAGGCAGACGCATGTGCGCGCTGTACAAGGGCATCGAGGTCCCCGACAACGATGCCGAGCGGGTCCGGGCCGTCGAGTCCTACGGCATCCTGGATACGGCCCCCGAGGTGGCCTACGACGACATCACCGAGCTTGCCGCCCAGATCTGCGGCTGCCCGGTGTCCTATATCGGTCTGGTCGACGACAAGCGGCAGTGGCTGAAGTCCAAGTACGGCCTGCCGCCCGACTTTCACGAGCGGCCGCGGGAGCTCACCCTGTGCGCCCCGACGATCTGCCAGAACGATCTGCTGACCGTTCCGGACCTCAGCAAGAACGAACGATACGCCGAACTGCCGGTCGTCAAGGGCCCGCCCCATGCGCGCTTCTATTGCGGCATGCCGCTCATCAATCCCGAGGGCTACGTGCTGGGCACGATCTGCGCCGTGGACCTGGAGCCCAAGGACCTGACGCCGGAGCAGCGCGAGTCCATGCGCCGCCTGGCGCGACAGGTCATGGCGCAACTGGAGCTGCGCCGCAAGGTCTTCGAGCTGGACCGGGTGCGCACCGAAATGGAACAGGCGCAGCGCCAGCTCGAGGCGGAAAAGGCCAGGTCGGACAACCTGCTGCTCAACATCCTGCCCGGCCCGATCGCGGAGGAGCTCAAGCGCGAGGAGCGGGTGGAGCCGCGGTTCTACGGGTCCGCAACCATCATGTTCGCCGATTTCAAGGATTTCACCCGCATCGTCGAAGGCATGGAGCCGAAGGGGCTGGTCGAGCAACTGGACGACTACTTCAGCCTGTTCGACGACATCGTCGAGCGCCACGGCCTGGAGAAGCTCAAGACCGTGGGAGACCAGCACATGAGCGTGGCGGGCCTGCCCCGGGAATCCCGCTCGCATGCCGTGGACGCCTGCCTGGCGGCCCTGGAGATGCGCGAGGCCATGGCGCGAGTCAATCGAAACCGGGAGAAGCTGCGCCTCGAGCCGTGGCCGATCCGAATCGGCCTGCACACCGGGCCGGTCATGGCCGGCGTCGTCGGGCGCCGCAAGTTCACCTACGATATCTGGGGCGACGCCGTGAACGTCGCCGCCCGCATGGAGCAGGCCGGCGAGCCGGGCCGCATCAACATATCCGAAAGCACCTATAGCGCGGTCGCCAGGGTCTTCGACGTCGAGCGGCGCGGCTCGGTCGAGGTCAAGAACAAGGGCGCCGTCGCCATGTACTTCCTCGACGGCATCAAGGCCGAATACGCGCTCGCCGGCGACCCCGGCCGTCCCAACGAGACGTTCCGCGCCGCCGCAGGCTACGGCTAGAGCGGTTGCTTCGTCGATGCGAATCGCCTCGGGCGAGTCATCGACGCGGTGAATCGGCTCTAACGATTTGATGGAGAGCGGGCCGCCGAGCGGCATGGCCAAGCGCGCCGGTCGCGGCGCTCGGCGTTCGCCGTGCGTGCCCCGCCCGCTCCCTCAGCGGCTCATGGCGTGGTACTCGCGGTTGGGCATCATGTCCAGGCCGTGGGCCATGCGATTGGTGTAGTTGAAGAACGCGGCGACATCGCAGATGTCGAAGATGTCCGCGTCGCTGAAGCCCGCGTCGCGCAGGGCCTGGCGGTCGGCCTCGGCGATCTCGTGCGGGACCTTGGTCAGCTTCCAGACGAAGTCCAGCATGGCCCGCTGGCGCGCGCTCAGCTCGACCACCCTGTAGTTCATGACCAGCATCTCGCCGAGCTGCGGATCCCCGGAGAGCTCGCGCACGGCCTGGCCGTGGGCGACCAGGCAGTAGTAGCAGCGGTTGGCCGAGGAGACGACGACCGCGATCATCTCGCGCTCGAGCTTGCTCAGCGCGCAGGTCTCCTCGTCCAGCATCAGCGTGTTGTAGAACGAGATGAAGTTGCGCAGCTTCGCCTGGTTGCCGGTGTAGGCGCGCAGCACGTAGGGCACCAGCCCCAGCTTCTCCACGCACTTTGCGAAGTACTTCTTGATGTCGTCGTCCAGGATGTCCTGCTCCGGCAAGGGGACCCTGACGATGTGGTCCGGCTGTGGCATCGCGATCTCCGATGGCGCTCCGTGCCGGGGACGCCTCAGCGCACCGTCTCCCGACCCGCGCTCTCCATGTGAACCGTGCGGCCCCGGCTCGCGCCCAGGCACCGAGCCGCACGGTAGCGCATCGCCGGGCCGCGGGGAAACGGCCCCGTTCGCCGGCGCCCAAGTGTCCGGCGGCGCCGGGCTCACGCCGGCGCGGCTCCGCCCGGGCCGGGCAGCGACGCGAGCGCGCGGGCGTCGAACGTGGCCGGCAGCGCCACCAGGTGCGCCCGGCAGCGGCGGCAGTCGGAGCTGCCGAAGCCGGCGACCGGCGCGCGCGCCCCGCCGATGGTCAGGAGCCGCGCCACCAGGTCGCACTCATGTCCGCCGGGCCAGGCGCGAACCGCCACGATCCGTCCGGCGCCGCTCAGGCGGTCGACGTGCCAGCGCACAGGCCTGTCCTTGCGCAGGTGGCGGGCGATCCGCGCGGCGCAGCCGCCGGGGCCGTAGGCGCTGCCGCAGTAGGCGTAGCGCCCCGCCGGCAGGAGCGCGCGCGGCAACGTCGCAAAATCGAGCTTGAGCGGCGCGTCCAGTTCGATCAGCAGCACGTAGGCGCCGGGCCCGCGCGGCACCGGCTCAGCCATCGGGCGGGCCCTTGAGCTCGACCGTGTTGCCGTCGGGATCCGCGATGTACAGCGAGGGTCCCTCGCCCTCGGCGCCGTAGCGGGTGGCGGTCTCGCCCACCTCGACGCCGTGGTGCGCCAGGTGGGCGCGCAGCGCGGCCTCGTCGAACGGCTCGATGCGCAGCGCGAAGTGGTCCATGTTGCGCCCGCCTTCGGCGCCCGGCCCTTGGGCCGGGATCAGGTCGATGAGCGCCGCGCCGGCGCGCAGCTGCACCAGCGAGATCGACTCGACCCGGCGTTCCTCGGCACAGCCCAGCACCTCGCGGTAGAACCGGATCGCCCGCTCGAGATCGGCCACGCGCAGCACCACATGGTCCAGGCCCTTGACGGTGAAGGTCATGGCTCGCGCCGCTCCCGGCCAGGCTCTGCACACCCGGCGACAGGTTACGGCCTTCGTGCGATGACGTCGATTTCGACCCGCGCCTCGCGCGCAAGCCCCGTCACCCCGACGCAGGTGCGCGCCGGCAGCCGGCCGTGCGGGAAGTAGGACTCGTAGGCCGCGTTCATCGCCGCGTAGTCCTCGTGGAAACGGGTCAGGAAGACCCGCGCGGCCACGACGTGCTCGAGCCCCAGGCCAAGACCCTGCAGCACCACGATCAGGTTGTCCATGACCCGCCGCGTCTGCGCCTCGACGCCCTCGGGCAGCGGCCTCTCGTCCTCGTCCGGGTCGGTCGGCATCTGGCCGGTGAGGAAGACCCAGCCGTCGGCCTCGACGGCGTGGCTGAAGGGCGCGACCGGGGCCGGGGCGGCCGCGACCATGTGGAAGAGAGGCGCGCTCATGGGGCCGATGTCTCCGGGGTCATGTTCCTGTCATGTTCCTGTCATGTTCCTGCCATGTCCGCGCCGTGGCGCCGGCCGAAGCCACCGCGGGCCGCGCCGGCCTGCGCCAGCATAGCGGACCCAACGCCTTGCTTTAAGGGTCTTCCGGGGATCCGGCGCGCAGGCCCCGGGGCGCCCCTTTTCCTGTGGAAAAGCCGTGGAAAGCTGCTAAAACCCTGGATCCAACGCAGAGTAACCAGGTCGGGACAACGCACCGGGGAGCGAAGTCGGTCATGAGCGAAAAATGGGCGCCGCAGTCCTGGCGCGGCAGGGAAATCCGCCAGGTTCCGGAGTATCCGGACTTGGCGGCGGTCGAGCGTGCGGAGGAGGTGTTAGCCAACTTCCCGCCGCTCGTCTTCGCCGGCGAGGCGCGCCGCCTCAAGGAGCAGCTCGGCGAGGTCGCCGAGGGCAAGGCGTTCCTGCTGCAGGGCGGCGACTGCGCGGAGAGCTTCGCCGAGTTCCACGCCGACAACATCCGCGACACCTTCCGGGTGCTGCTGCAGATGGCGGTGGTGCTGACCTTCGGCGCGGCCTGCCCGGTGGTCAAGGTGGGCCGCATGGCCGGCCAGTTCGCCAAGCCGCGCTCGGCGCCGACCGAGACCCAGGGCGGGGTCGAGCTGCCCAGCTACCGCGGCGACATCGTCAACGCCATCGAGTTCGACGAGGCGGCGCGCGCGCCGGACCCGGAGCGCCTGATCCGCGCCTACAACCAGTCGGCCGCGACGCTCAACCTGCTGCGCGCCTTCGCCCAGGGCGGCTTCGCCGACCTGCACAAGGTGCATCAGTGGAACCTGCGCTTCGTCGCCGACAGCCCGCAGGGCCAGCGCTACGACGAGCTGGCCAGCCGGATCGAGGAGTCGCTCGCCTTCATGCGGGCCTGCGGCATCACGCCCGACGAGGTGCCGCAGCTGCGCGAGACCGATTTCTACACCAGCCACGAGGCGCTGCTGCTCAACTACGAGCAGGCGCTCACCCGCGTCGATAGCCTGACCGGCGAGTGGTACGACTGCTCGGCCCACATGCTGTGGATCGGCGACCGCACCCGCCAGCTCGACGGCGCGCACGTCGAGTTCCTGCGCGGCGTGCACAACCCGGTCGGCGTGAAGTGCGGGCCGAGCCTCGAGCCCGACGACCTCCTGCGGCTCATCGAGGCGCTCAACCCGGACAACGTGCCCGGGCGGCTGACGCTGATCAGCCGCATGGGCGCCGACAAGGTGGAGAGCCGGCTGCCGCCGCTCATCCGGGCGGTCGAACGCGCCGGCTCCAAGGTGGTCTGGGCCTGCGACCCCATGCACGGCAACACCATGAAGTCCTCGAACGGCTACAAGACGCGCTCCTTCGACCGCATCCTCGAAGAGGTCGAGGGCTTCTTCGCCGTGCACCGGGCCGAGGGCACCTATGCCGGCGGCGTGCACTTCGAGATGACCGGCCAGGACGTGACCGAGTGCATCGGCGGCGCCCAGGCGATCNNCGACCGCTACCACACGCACTGCGACCCGCGCCTGAACGCGAGCCAGGCGCTGGAGCTCGCCTTCCTGATCGCCGGCCAGCTCAAGGAGGAGCGCGACAACGGAACCGGCCGGGTCGTGGCGGCGTCGTAGGACCTGATCGCGGAAGTTCGCAAGTCGCAGGACTCAGGAATTATCCCCGTGAATCAGGTACTTGGCTCCAAGACCTTGGAACCGCTTTCCGTGACGGCCGGTCCTAACCGTGCGGCGGGGAGCGACGGCCGCACCCGGGGGCCTTGCCCACCCCCCGCATTCGCACGGACGCGTCGCATCGCCCGCCTTCGGGGTTGCAGGGATCGGATGAGGAGATAGCCTAGGTCGGGCCGGCGGCCGGCCCGATGCGGCGGCGGCCGTCCGCGCCGAGCACGACAGCGCCAGGAGGAGCCGAATGTCCGCTGACGGCACGGAACCCAAGCGCTTTTCCGTCGAGCACTGGCCGGTCGAGGAGCCGGACATCGCCAACTGGACCGACCATTATTTCCGCCGGACCCGGGACGTGGTCGGACGCTTCGGCGACTGCATCGCCACCTACGCCCTGTTCATGCGCCGGCCGGTCATCTGCGCGCCGCGCCTCGCCATCGAATGGCTGCACGACGTGGCGGCGCGGCGCAACGTCCGCTTCGACGTCGAGCTGCGCTACGAGGAGGGCAAGTGGGTCGGCGCCGGCGAGCCGGTCCTGTACGTGAGCGGCCCGCTGTATCACCTGGTCGACCTGGAGACCCTGCTGCTGCAGAAGCTGGGCCCGCCCTGCGTCGCCGCCTACAACGCCTACACCATGTGCGCCGACCTGCCGCAGGTCGCCTTCCTGGCCATGGACGCGCGCCACTGCGCCGGCACCGAGATGGCCGAGGCCATGGCCTATGCCGCCGGGGTCGGCTCGGCGCGGGCCAAGCGCAAGGTGGGCGCCGTCGGCTTCATCGGCAACGCCACCGATGCCACCGCTCATTACTTCGCCGCCGACGGCGGCAAGGGCACCATGCCGCATGCGCTGGTGGGCTACGCCGGCTCGACGCTGCGCGCCGCCGAGATGTTCGGCGAGTGCTACCCGGGCGAGCCGTTGACCGTGCTGGTCGACTATTTCGGGCGCGAGATCACCGATACGCTCACCGTGTGCCGCCGTTTTCCGGGCCTCGCCGGCGAGGGCAAGCTTTCGGTGCGCCTCGACACGCCGGGCGGGCGCTTCATCGAGAGCCTCGACCCGCCGGCGTCCTACGCGGTGCTGGAGCGCAACGCGCCCAAGGCCGTGCGCGGCTACCGCTCCGAGATGGAGCTGCGCTATCTGGTCGGTGCGGGGGTCTCGGCGGCGGCCATCTGGGCGCTGCGCGAGGCGCTGAATGCCGAGGGCTTCGACCGGGTCAAGATCGTCGCCTCCTCGGGCTTCGGGCCGGCCAAGTGCAAGGTCATGGCCGAGGCGCACGCGCCCATCGACGTGATCGGCACGGGCAGCTACCTGCCCGAGCAGTGGTCCGAGACCTACGCCACCGCCGACATCGTCGCCTACGACGGCGAGACCCGGGTCAAGGTGGGCCGCGAGTTCCTGCTCAAGAAGGATTAGAGCGAACCATCAGCCCCCTCGCCCGCCTCGGCGTGCTCGATGCGCGCGATCGGGCCCTGGGCGAGGCGGAGCGTCGCCTCGCGCGGCTCGGCGAGGGCGATGATCTCGGCCTGCGCGGGGGCGGTCGTCGCGGCGGCGCAGGGCGTGCCGGGTCAGGCCCGGGCCTTGACCACCTCGCACAGCAAGGCCTTGTACACCGGGAACCCCGAAATCGGATCGCGGTTCTCGGGGTCGGTCAGCTGATTGACGTTCGCGTCGCGCCAGGCCTGTGTCCCGAGCGGCCCGCCACCGCCCATGTTGACCTCGACCACGCCGGCTTGAATGTGCTCGGTGACATGGGCCCAGAACCGCACCCGGCCGCGCCGGGAGACGACGAAGACTTCGTCGCCGTCCTCGATCCCTCGCGCCGCGGCGTCGTCCGCATGAATGTGAACCAGCGGCAGGGGTTGCAACGCGACCAGGCCAGCGATGTTGAAATGCTGCGAGCGGAAGGCCGGTTGGGTGCGAGCGCCGGAGTTGAAGACGAGGGGGTAGCGCGTCGCCACCTCGGGCGCCGCCAGCGGCCCCTCGAGGGGCTCGGTATAGACCGGCAGGGCATCGTAACCGTGTCGGCGCAACCATTCGGACGCGATCTCGAACTTGCCCGTCGGAGTCTCAAAACCGGGCTTGCCGTCACGGCGCAGGTCGCCGGACTCGTACTTGCGATAGCGCATCTGCGGCTCGGCAAACGGAACACCCGCCGGTGCCGCGCGCAACTGCGCGAGCGTGATCCCTGTGCCCTCGAGCGCGCACTCGATCATCCCCTGTTCCGTCTGGGGCCAGAGGTGGCCATAGCCGAGCCGGCGCGCCAGCTCCGCGAAGATGAGATAGTCACTGCGCGCCTCGCCGCGCGGCGCGATCACGCGCGAGCGGAGCTGGATGTAGCCGTCGTAGATCATGTAGGACTCGATCTCGAACAGGCTCGCTGCCGGCAGCAGCAGATCGGCGTAGTGCGCGTCCGCCGTCGGGAAGCGATCGACGACCACGAGGAAATCCAGGGCCGCCAGCGCCCGGCGCCACAGATCCGGGTTCGGCCAGGCCGTGATCAACGAAGCGCCGCTGACGATCAGCGAGCGAACGGGATAAGGCCGGCTCTCGAGAATCGCCTTGGGCAGCAACGCCGCATGGGCTTCGTTGCGCGTCTGGTGGTAGAGCGGGTATTCCTCGGCGCCGAGGGGCCGGCGCGCCTTGGCCGGTGGCTTCATCAACCGCCGAGCGGTTCGCAGGCGATCGCGCATCCGGAACAGTTTCCCGCCGGGAACGTCCAGATGACCGGCCAAGGCCTGCAGGATCCACACGGCGCGGATCGCCTGGACGCCGCTGTTCGAGTATTCGAGCCCGGTATAGGTCACGAAGGAGCACCCCTTCGCGCCGGCGATCGCCCGGGCCAACGCGCGGATGGTTTCGGCCGGGACCCCCGTAATTCGCGCCACCCGCTCGGGGCTGAAATCGCGCACGTACTCGCGCAGGTCCTCGAAGCCGTGCGTCCAGCGCTCGACGAAGCGGTGCTCGTAGAGGTCCTCGGCGATCAGCACGTGTACCGCGCCAAGCGCGAGCGCGCCATCGGTTCCCGGGCGCACGCCGATCCATTGCGCCCCGCTCGCCCGGGCGGTTTCGCTGTGCCGGTGATCGATCACGATCACGCGCGCCCCGCGTTTGCGGGCCCGCTTGATGCGGCGCAGAATGATGGGCGGCGAGTCGGTCGCCGGGTTGGCGCCCCAGACCAGGAT
>JABAHQ010001318.1_pt2 | contig 11393 bp, 17 predicted proteins | sample 7062091 | NCBI WGS metagenome assembly JABAHQ01 (sample SAMN14534359, study PRJNA622989) | marine sediment metagenome | biome: marine biome [ENVO:00000428]; feature: marine pelagic biome [ENVO:01000023]; material: deep marine sediment [ENVO:00002113] | place: India: Gulf of Kutch | collected...
CCAAACTTTCCTTGCTGAGATTTCCAATTTCCATCTCTTTCTCAACTTTCTCCTCCAGATCGTTAGAGTCTGCTGCAAAGATGAATTCCCTTTCAAACTCTCTGTGCGCGTGCTCCGCTTTAAGCAGAATGGGCTCGTCGATGGGCTCTCTAAACTTTATGCCTCTCTCGTGAACCTCGTATTCATACGATTTCGGGTAGGGGATGCCTGCCTCTTCAGCAAACCAGTAATAGTCTCTTTCGATTTCCCCTCTGTTTTCGATTTTCAACAGCTTTCTAGACCCTACGATCGGCACTGCAAACTGCTTCTCGATGACACTGCAATACGAGTCTCCGCCGACGTAGACTGAAAAAGCCCTATTCGGAATCTGGAGGCATTCCAGTTCTATCAAGTCGTCGACGTACTTGACGATGTCGGAGTATTTGTCTAGAATTACGATGGCACTTTTCCATTTGTTGCTTCCTTTTAAGTCGGCGGGGTCTTTCACGACAATCAGGTCTCTGCGAACCAGAGCTGGTAGATCTTCCACCACTTCGCCAGGCTCTCCAACCATGGGATTTTGAAGGTAAATCCTTGCTCTTTGAGGGGTCGTGTAGATTATGCTTCTGAAATCGTAGTCTCTCTGCCCCAGCCAGGCGTCAAGGGCGGAGTGAGATCCTAGGTTGAGACCAACTGGTTTCCGATATGATTTGGCGATCTCTTGCATCTCTTCCCTTTCTATAACCATGAATATATCCCTCCACCACAAAGGACAGTCGAAAATATTTAACCTTTTTTAAAACTTCATATCAGGTTTCGGTTTCTTAACTCATTCAGCACATTCTTTCCCATTTCGGTGAGGATGTATCGTTTCCATGTTCGTTTTTGGGGAGTTATGCAAGTAACTATTTTTTCCTCCTGTAAATCTTTTAAAGCATGGCTAATGTTTTGGAGTGATCGTCCCACTTTCTCTGCAACATCTGAAGCCTGAAGCATCGGGCGGTGCTGAAACTCTTTGATAACAAGGAGTCTGCGGTCGACACTTAGGACATAATGGATTAACTCCTGAGCTGGTTTTTCCGCCTTTTGCATCTAACCGCACTCACAAGATGTTATAATTTATGAGTGTTATTTATATTTTATCAGAAAATGGTTCGTGATCACGCTCATCGTAACTTATTCTGCTATTTATCTTTTAGATGCATGTGCATCTGTCGTTGTTTCTATTAGAGACTATTTATAGTTATGTTTACTTATGAAAAGTTTAAATACTTCTTATCCTTATCCCATCCTTTGAGGATGGGAGTACGAATTCCCTGAACAGCCAACAGGAATGGTTCACAGAGTGGGCTCTAAAGTGGGTAGAGCGTTCGATATTGAGCTACACAAATGGCGGAATATCGCTAAACATTATTTTAGGCAGAATCAGAAGAGCCATGGAAAGATACGGTATTAAAAGAGGCAATGTTCTTGCTATCATAGAATTACTTCAAAAAAACCCAGTTTACTTACCCTTGCTCTCTGAGGAGGAAAGATTTAGCAAACTGAGACCTTTAAAGAAGATGTTGAGCGCGCGCGCATTAGAGTAGATGAGATATCTAAAAAGCTTGAGAAACGGTTAAATCAGCTTTCTTTTCAGTCTCTTGAACTTAGGTTTTTGGAATCCTTGAACAGAGCGTGCCACTCGTCTTGTTTCATGAGGCTCTCGAGGGCCTCGGCGTATATCTTTACTTTTAGGGTGTCGGCATTTCTTACTTGCCCCTCTTTTGTGTGTTTTCGGCCGGTGTTCTCTAGTTGTTTCAGCATCGCCACAGCCAGCTTTTCGAGGGTCGTCGGTGAAATGCTGGAGAAGTGGTGGTGCAGCTGCGGCCTTGATGTTTTTTGCCTATCTCGGATTTGAAGACATTGTAAATATTGCAGAGGAAACAAAAAACCCAACAAAGAATTTGCCAAGAGCTCTGATTCTTTCGGTGCTCATCACTGCCATTTTCTATGTGCTTGTAGCGTTGTCAGCGGTCAGTTTAGCTGATTGGAAAGCTCTGGGAGATTCCGATGCGCCTCTAGCTTATGCAGCCTCAAAGGCTATGGGTGATACCGCGTTTTCAGTAATGTCGTATATTGCCTTGTTTGCGACGGCAAACACCGTTTTGATAATATCAATAGTTGGTTCCAGAATGATTTACGGAATGGCTAAAGACGGCGCCCTGCCGCCAATCCTTTCAAAGGTTCATCCCAAAAGGAGAACGCCTTGGATCGCTATGGTTTGCGTAATGATTTTCTCCATGCTCCTTATCTTGTTAGGTGACATAGGGCTCGTTGCAGGCATAACAAGCTTTGGAGTCTTCATCACATTTGCGTTTGTGAACATTTCATTGATATGGTTGAGATACAAAAAACCAAAGCCAAAAAGGTCATTTAAAGCGCCCATTAACATCGGAAAGTTTCCGGTAATAGCTTTCTTAGGCTTGGCTTCTTGTGCGCTGATGGTAACACAATTCGATCTGAATGTTGTACTGTTTGGAACATTTGTTGTAGGCCTGGGTGTAATCGTCCACAGAATTTGTAAACGAAAGATTATTGCATAATGTGAGTCCCTTTCGATCGATCAACCTGGGTAAGTCTTCTACTGCTTCATCTGGTCTGCCAACCATGGGGTTTTGAAGATAAATTCTGGCCCTTTGCGGCGTCACGTAGATTATGCTTCTTATGCCATAATCTCTCTGACCTTGCCAAGCGTCTAGGGCAGAATGGGATCCCAAGTTGAGACCGACTGGTTCCTGATAGGTTTTTACGATTTCTTGCATCTCTTCTCTTTCTATAACCAATTTAAACCACCTCGCAAGCGTGTTTAATTAAAACCTTCTTCTAGTCAATCTTTCGTACGCTTGGATGTATCGTTGACTTGTTTTCCGTATGATTTCTTCAGGCAAGATAGGCTTGATCAATTTTGTTCCTGGCGTTGGTTGATTCTTGTCCCAGCCCTTCACTTTTTCAAGGTAGTCTCTCACAATTTGTTTGTCGAAGCTCTCCTGCACCTTGTTGGGTTGGTACTTGCCTGCGTCCCAGAACCTGGAGCTGTCTGGCGTTTCCGCTTCGTCAGCCAGAATTATCTTTCCCTCCTCGTCTATCCCAAATTCGAGCTTGAAGTCTGCGAGAATGAATCCGGCTCTCTCCGCGTCCTTTAACATCAACTCGTTTAGTTCAAGTGTGGTTTTTTTGATTTGAACTATCTCGCGGGTTCCAAGCCATCCTCTAGACACTATCTCCTGTTCAGTTAGCGGTTTGTCTTTTGCCTCAAACTTTGTGGTGAACTCGACCACGGGTTCGGTGAGCCTTGCCGCCAAAACCGGGTCCGTTCCCTCCGGGAGCTGAATTTCACCGCTTTTGTATCGTTTCCAGTACGAACCATAAAGATAGTTTCTCCCTATCACCTCGATTGGTATGAGAAAAAGTTTCTTAACTAGCATTTTGTTGGGGTCGAGAACCTCTATCATATGCGTCTCAACACCATGATCTTCACAGTTTGCAAAACAATAGGCGGATAGACGACAGAGAATCTGACCTTTGTGCGGAATCTTGTCAGCTAACATCACGTCGTGAGAAGACAGTCTGTCCGTGTAAACGAACAGAAGCCTTCCGTTTCCAGCGTCATAAATGTCCTTGACCTTCCCGCTTCGCAAAAAACGTTTTTCTAACCAGTTCATTGTTCCGCCTCTGCTAGTCTTCTTCTAGGTCAGAAACTTTCTTTCCTTTCACCTTGTTGTCGGCGGTGTTGACCTCTCTCTTCTTCTCTAGTTGGAACTGGTAAACCTTTTCGGACAGAGCCGGGTTTTCCAGTCCAAGCATTTTTACAGCTGCTAGGGCAGCGTTCTCCGGGTTAAGGACAACGAGGGGGGCGACTCCACTTGGAGTTCTAAGAGAGGAATAGATATCTGCACCTCCAAACTTCTCTGAGTAGGGGGGACAAGCTATAACTGGATGTCTTGTGTTAGCGTCCACTAGACCGGAAAGCGCGTTGGAGAAGCCAGCAACCGTGACGTAAACAACGCTGTCTCCAGACCGTTCATACTCTCCCAAGATATCTAGCAACTCTTCAGGAGTTTTGTGCGCCGAGGCTATCCTGTACTCGTAGTCAACGCCAAAATGTTCAAGCACCCGACCTACAGGAGCGGCGAAGCTGAGGTCGCGCCTAGAACCCATTATGATGACGACTCGTTGCTTATGCATGATCCTATATTTAGGAAAAAACTATATAAGCGCAAAGGATGCTCCGCCTTTCCCTTGTTATCACGGAAGTTTAACGGAAAACAAGACAACAGAGGTTAAACAGAAATTGTTTATAATTGATGTTTGAGTAGCTGACTGCTGTCTTTATTTAGTTACCTCTTTTAACATCAGCAAGGTTGCTGCAAGAAATCCTAAGGCTGAGCCATACAGAAACGTTGCGGCTGGATCGATGTATTGCCACAGCGCCCCGGCGATCATACCCGATGGTAGAGTTGCCAACCCGATGGTGGTGTGGAAGGTTCCTAACGCTGTTCCACGCATTTGTCTCGGTGAAAGATCTGAAATGAACGCCCTCTGGTTACCCTCAACTACTGCATAAAACAGCCCATATAAAGCGAAGAGCACGACCAGCGAAACTAGGGAGGAGGAGAAAGCGAAGCCTAGGCAGGTGAGTCCGAACAACAAATAGCCGCTAGATAGGATGGCTCGTCGACCCAATTTGTCAGACAATATGCCCATTGGGAAAGAGAGCGAAGCGTAGACAACGTTAAACCAGATATAGAGAAGCATGGACATGGCAAATGCATTTCTTTCGGTGAGAAGCTCAGCGAAAAGCTGTTGAGCCTTGAGCAAGAAAAACATGTAGGTAAAGTTTCCAAGAGCAAAGACTGTTGCGATAGCAATAAACAAGCGGAGAGGATGAGGCAAACCTGTCAAACTAATCGCAAACGTCACCTTTCTCGCCTTGGCTCTCCTCTCCTTAACGAAGTATAGTGGTATCAAAGCCGAGAACGCTGTGAAGGCTGCCAAGAATATTATCGCCTTGAATTCAAGGTTTATGAACCAAAAAAGGATGAGTGCCAAAGCTGAACCTACAATGGCGCCGCTGGTGTCTAAGGCTCTGTGTAAGCCAAACGCCTTGCCCCTTCTCTCCTCCTTTGAATAGTCAGCTATCATGGCGTCTCTTGGTGCAGTTCTTAGGCCCTTCCCTATCCTCTCCACCGGTATCAAGACTAAAACGTGTTGCCACACCCCTGAGAAGTAGAGAAATAACTTTGATACCGAGGATGTCAAGTAGCCAGAGGAAACGAAGATTTTCTTCTTTCCAGATTTGTCAGACCAGTAACCGGAAAAAACTTTCAGTATGCTGGCTACACCGTCTCCCAAGCCTCCTATCAAGCCGATAGCAAATTCCGTTCCACCTAAAGCCGCTATGAAGAAGGGGAGGATTGGGAAGATCATTTCGCTGCTTGTGTCAGTTAGGAAACTTACCAACCCTAATAGAAAAATGTTCAAACTAATCCCGAGGAATCTTTTCATACGATTTTAATTCCCCCACGCAAGCCACGTAACTCTAAGTCAATCATTTAGCTTTTAAGCATCGAGTGGTTTGGAGATGTGGCGGATGTCTGATCTTATAAAATTCTTTTGAGGTTTTCCATGCTGAACCACGTGTTGGCACACCCGTTCTTGGTGAGGGGAAGAGCCTGACCTTGCAGACCATGGTTTCCAATGTAGTCTCCCCCAACTTTTAGTTCTTGGCTACACGCAACCCCTACGACTCCTTGGTATGAGCGGTTCCTCAGTATTTTTGGGATGCAGGAGCTGCCGGCTAGAACGTAGACATCGTATTCTCTGTCTCTTCCCAGCGCTGTTGCTTGGTTGACAAGGCAGTCCGGGGAGCATTGGGCGCATTGGTAGGAGGGAATCTCAGGGTCGAAACGCGCTTGACACCGGTTGTCCATATATTTCCTCGCGCAGTGAGGGAGAAAGAGCGCTCTCTTTTTAGTTTCCAAGAAACTTTTCCTCTGTGAAAGGTTTCGTACGTATATATCCACTAGGTCCTCGACGAGCATGATGGCGTCGGAAACGTCTAAGCCCGTTAGTTCGCGAATCCTAAACCTTTCAGCCAGACTTCGCGCTCTCTCTCCAATTTTTCGGTGCATCCTTTTTTCATTGGCAACTCTGGCGAGTTCTTTGAAAAATGCCTTAGATATCTGTGATAAGTCAAAGCTGAATCTATAGGGCATGTCTTTAATGTTTTCTTATGAACGTTTAAACTTAACTGTTTAATACATCGAATTTAGCTTTTTCGTTAATTTTTCACTAGAAATTGTTCATAGAATTGTGTTCCTTAGGAGTTTAAATAATGGAGGTCGCTTATTTTTATCTTGAAAGGAGAAGATTGGGGTAGCGTTTGGACATTCCTAAACCCGGCATTGTTGTAGGAGTGAACGAAAACTATTACGGAATGTACGTTCCTTCACTGAAGACCATTTTCTTAACCTCTTTGACTAACGAATTTAACGTGGAGTGGATACTGAGCCACGAAACTATACATCACGTTTTGGAACATAGAATAAGCCATGAGGCGAGTGTGAAACTTGATAACGTGGATTTTGAAATTTGGGTGCTTCTACATCCCGATTCAGATGAGGCTTCATATAAGCCGTTCAAAGACGAGAACATTCTGAGAAAAATATGGAGGATCACAACATCCTTCTTCGCTAGACTTTCAATCAGCTCTGTCGTTTAAATGGGTTTAAACTCGTACACTATTCTGTCTGCAGACACTGGACGGCTCACAACCTGAACTGGCATGCCAACCCTTAGCCTCTCTAGAGTAACACCCGTTAAACGCGCTAACAGTCTTGGTCCATCCTTTAGCTCAGCTATCGCCACTATGTAGGGCGCGTGTTTGGACATGCTCTGGGGCGGTGAACCAACTGAAGTGTAGGTTAAGATTTTTCCTCGACGTGAAGCTTCAAACCATTCCATGTCCGCCGAGTCGCATTTGCAGTGGGCTCTGGGGGGAAGATACTTGGCTCCACACTTTCTACATCTGGTTCCCATAAGTCTTTCATTCTTCAGTTCTTCCAAAAATTTTGCCACGAGTTGTGTTTCTGGCAAGCACGAGACATATCCGAACATCAACTTTTTTCACCTCGAGTAAACGTGAACGAAGCAGTACTGCCCGACCTCGCCGATGTTGTGGCTAAGCCCTATCTTCGCCCCGTTCACCTGTCTCTTTCCAGCCTCACCCCTCAACTGCTTCGTGATTTCAGCGGTCATTGAGACCCCTGTGGCTCCCAGGGGGTGACCCTTCGATTTTAGTCCGCCGTCAATGTTGATCGGGGTCTTTCCACCGATGTAGCTCTGCCCCTCCTCTATGAACCTTCCTCCTTCCCCCTTCTTGCAGAATCCGAGGTCTTCGTAAGCCATGATCTCGGCGATGGTGAAGCAGTCGTGAACCACCGCGACATCTATCTTGTTAGGCGTGATTCCAGCCATCTTGTAGGCTCTCTCAGCAGCTGTCTTGGTTGCCCTTAGTTCAGTTAGATTCTTCCGCTCGCTGATCATCATGGTGTCGGATGCTGCTCCCAAGCCAATCAGCCATACAGGAGTGTCAGTGATCCTTTTTGCTTTCTCTTCGCTGGCCAATACGGCTGCGGCTGCCCCATCCGATATTAGGCAGCAGTCATAAAGGTTTAGCGGATGACATATCACGGCGGATTTCGTTGCCTCCTCCAGTGTTATTTTTTTCTGTATGTGCGCGTACGGGTTCATGGCTCCATACATGTGGTTCTTCACCGAAACCATAGAAAGCTGTTCCCGGGTTGTGCCATGCTTGTGCATGTGAGCCGTGGCCATCAGGGCGTAGAAACATGGAAAGGTGACGCCGAAGGGGTACTCCCATCGGGTGTCCCCGGCTCGAGCCATCACCTCGGTTGCTCCAGGCGTGCCTAAGTGCGTCATGGTTTCAGCCCCGACCACGAGAACAGTCTCTGCTAGTTCAGACTTAATGAGTGCCCAAGCGGCTCGGACGGCGGCGCTGCCGGTGGCACAAGCAGCCTCCACCCTGAACACGGGTTTGTTTTCCATCCCCACGTAGTCATGTATCAGAGCCGCTGGGGAGACCTGTGCTGCAAACTCTTCGCTGGTAACGCCTACAACCGAGGCGTCTATGTCCTTCAGGTCGATCTCGGCATCTTCTAGCGCTGGTCTTACGGCTTCGTGGGCAAGTTCCCTCAAGGTTGCATCAGTTCTCTTTCCAAATTTTGCATGCCCTACGCCGATGATCCCCACCTTTTTGGTCAAGAAAATCTCTCCGAAATTTAGAGTGTTGTTTTTGGAAAATATATATGCGTTGAATTTCCTGAACGATTTTTGTCTTTAGGGATGGGAATTGACCGTGATAGGAAAACATTAAGTGCGTGGTCCTTTAAGAGCATGAAACAAAAATGGTGTAGACGTAGAGGTGATGCAATTGAATGGACTGTTTGAAGTCTATGTTTTGAACCTGGCGATCACACTTGCTATGTTCCTTATCCTAGCCTTTCGAGCTTGGATCGAGCTGAAAAACTATAAGGTAATGTGGAAGGAGCTTGAGTGGAAAGAAACCCGTGAAGTCGCTGGTAGAATCCTGAGGGCCGAGAAAGACCTGTTTAAGGGAGTGGAAGGTGGAAAGGAACTGTACAAGCTGCTCTGTGAGCTTTTCCAAGTGACGGAGAGCCGGTAGAAATCAGAACGAGAAGTGATGCCTAAAACTCCTTTTCACAGCCATTCACGTCTTGGTTGAGATATTCGCAAGTATAGTGCTCATCAGATTTAAAATATCCAGGTTTACTCTACGCCTCTTTTGCAATCAAAATATAGACTCTCAAGAAGGATAAATTAATTAGAGAAATTCTACCTTCTCTCGTATGGTGTAGTTGTTGACTGAAGCCGCACCTGCTGGTGAACAGATAGTTGAAAGAAAGTTAATCGTTTACAAAACTCTTGTTGATCCCACTGTAGTAAAGGTTGCTGGAGAAAAGCTGAAAAACAAGTTGTTCGTTAGATTTTGGTTTTTGAAGCCGAAGCCTGAAGAAATACAATTTGTATCTGTCGACAAATACTATGAGCCGTACGTTTTGGTTAACGGAAAGTACAGCATTGACTACTACCGCAAGTCCGCCTACACGGTTAACGTTGATGAAAAAGTACAGGAGGTCATCCTCTTCGACCAAAAAATTAAGCCCAAACCCGTGAAGAAGCCCTCTGCGAAGGGCTACAAGATGATTAAACTTGAGGTCGAGGAGCATTTGCTATACGAGGACAAGGCGTCTCTTATTCTAGACAAAACTGGGCGCGAGGTTCCGCTTAAACAGCTACCCTCAGCTCCCTCTGAAGAACACCCAAAGAAAACTTTAGCCGAGCTTGGCGAGGATGCAAAGAAACTCGAAATCGCTTCTGACGCAGATGTAGACGTTCTTAGATCCAAGATTGTTAAGAGACCAACGGATATAAAACGGATTGTCCAAGAGCTTTTCGAAGTCACAGAGCGCGCTTTAATCTACACTCCGATCTATAGGGTCTTATTTCAACATATAAAGACTGGAGAGGTGAAGGCTCTAGAATTTGACGGCGTCACCTCTGAGAGAATCTCGTAGAGGTGGACTTGAAACACCAGTTTCATGCTTCAACAATAGACAAGGACGATACGGAAAGTTAACTTCCATGGCTCTATTTATCCTACTCATAGACTTGTGCAAGGTGTGAGGCAACGAATGCATGTGTGCGCTCTGATCATGAAAGGCGACGTATATGGGCGTCGCATAGTGGAAAACATCTGCAAAAGAGGATTCGCCTACTGGATCCATTGGGTGCACGAATTTGAATTACCATCCGCAGACCTCCTCGATAACCCTGAAAAGTATCTGCCGAAGAACATGCCTGAGTGCGACCTAATTCTATCCTTGGGACTGCTCTCAGACCTACAGTACACCTTGCCCATCATCGCCAAGAAGACGAAGGCCAAAGCTGTCATAACGCCTATCGACAATCCCAACTGGATTCGCAGGGGATTAAAGAGACAGATCCAGAAGGAGCTCGCGGAAATCAGCGTGGCATCAGCCTTTCCCAAACCATTCTGCTCGCTCGAAAAGGCGAGCAATCTTTACATAGACAAGTTTGCGAAGCATTTTGGACGACCAAAGATCGAGCTGGAGACTAGGAAAAGGTTAATCAGCGGAGTTCAGGTCAAACGTGGCGCCCCCTGCGGATCCACTTGGTTCATCGCAGAGAGGCTGATTGGAGTAGAAACTTCTCAACAGAAGGTTCGAGGAGAGGTAGCCAAAGCCCATCACGCTTATCCCTGTCTCGCAAGCATGATCATCGATCCTGAGCTTGGAGACGCCATTCTCCACAAGTCTCAGCATATAATTCGAGAAGCAGTGGAGGAGAAAAAGAAGGTTAGAGGATGATGACGAACAGGAGGCGCTCAACCAGCTCTTTGTAGCGGTTCCGTATCGTGACTTCTGTTACCTGAGCGATCTCAGCGATCTCTCTCTGGGTTTTCCGTTCACCGGTGAGCACGGACGCTATGTAGCTGGCGGCTGCGGCTATGCCGGTGGGTCCTCTACCAGACGTGAGCTTAAGCTCTTTTGCGGTTGTGAGGATTTTGTGTGCTATTTCCTCTACTTTCCCCTGCATGGCGAGTTGATTGGAGAACTTGGTAATGTATTGGCTGGGCTTCAAGGGTGGAATGAAATAGTCGAGCTCCTTGACGAGAAATCGGTAGCTGCGTCCCACCTCTTTTTTGTTAATGTTTGAGGCCTGAGCTATCTCCTCTAAGGTTCTCGCAAGTCCACACTGCCGACAAGCCACGTATATGGCGGCGGCCGTAACCCCTTGAATAGACCTTCCTCGAATGAGGCGCTCCTTAACGGCCTTTCGATAGATGACGGAGGCGGTTTCAAGGATGTTTTTGGGCAAATTAAGCGCGTTAGCTATCTTAGATATCTCAGAAAGAGCAAAGGCAAGGTTTCGCTCTGTAGCATCGGAGACTCGGATGCGACGTTGCCACTTTCGAAGCCTGTAGATCTGGGCTTTTTGGCCGGCACTGAGCCTCTTGCCGTAGATGTCACGATCATGCCAGTCAATCATGGTGGAAAGCCCTTTGTCGTGGATGGTGAACGTGAGAGGAGCGCCGACACGGGTTCGTTTTGCCCGCTGTTCAGCGTCGAACGCACGCCACTCTGGTCCTCGGTCGGTGAGTTTGGCGGCGACGACGAACCCGCAGTTCATGCACACGATTTCGGCGCACTCGTAGTCTCGCATGAGTCGGGTGCTCCCGCACTCTGGGCATTGTTGAACCTTTGCGGGTTGTAGAGGGAAGTTTTCTCGACTCATCTTCTTTTCCTTCT
>JABAHQ010017534.1_pt2 | contig 11388 bp, 21 predicted proteins | sample 7062091 | NCBI WGS metagenome assembly JABAHQ01 (sample SAMN14534359, study PRJNA622989) | marine sediment metagenome | biome: marine biome [ENVO:00000428]; feature: marine pelagic biome [ENVO:01000023]; material: deep marine sediment [ENVO:00002113] | place: India: Gulf of Kutch | collected...
CCGGCGTCGTCACCGAAATCATCGAGTAGAACGGGAAGCCAACGGATGGCTGGACGGATCAGGATTCGGCTGAAGGCGTTCGATCACTGGGTCGTGGATCAGACGGCCGCCGAGATCGTACGCACGGCACAGAAGACCGGAGCCAGCGTGAGCGGGCCGGTGCCGCTGCCCACGAAGCGGGAGCGGTTCACGGTCCTGCGCTCGCCCCACATCGACAAGAAGTCGCGGGAGCAGTTCGAGCTGCGGACCCACAAGCGGCTCATCGACATCCACGACAGCCGCCCCCAGACGATCGACGCCCTGACGAAGCTGGATCTGCCGGCGGGCGTGGACGTCGAGATCAAGGTGGACTGAAATGGCTGCGATAGATCGCGTCTCCCGGCGTCGGACTTCGGTAGCGACTCCCTGCGACGCACTACACGTGCGCCTCGGTCGTCGCTCCTCGCCCTCCTTGGGAGACACGATTTCTCATTGCCATTTCCTCGGATACTGAGAGCGGACCGATAGAATGGCCGGAATCATCGGGAAGAAGGTCGGCATGACCCGGATCTTCGACGACGACGGGAACGCGATTCCCGTGACCGTCCTCGAGGCGGGTCCTTGTCCGGTGGTCCAGGTGAAGACCGACGAGACCGACGGGTACCGGGCGCTCCAGCTCGGCTTCGGGCGGAAGAAGGAGAAGCGGACCTCGAAGCCCGAGATGGGCCACGCCGTGAAGGCGGGGCTCGAGGCCGCCCCGAAGATCCTCCGGGAGTTTCGCCTGGGCGCGGACGAGGAGTGGGAGCCGGGCCAGGAGGTGACCGTCGAGGTCTTCGAGGCCGGCGAGCGGGTGAAGGTCTCCGGGACGGCCAAGGGCCGGGGCTTCCAGGGCGTGGTCAAGCGCCACGGCTTCGCGGGCCGGCCGGGCTCCCACGGCCACCCCATGTCCCGGACCCCCGGCTCCGCCGGTCCCGGGACCGACCCCTCCCGGGTCATCAAGGGGAAGAAGCTCCCGGGCCAGATGGGAAGCAACCGCGTGACGGTGGAGAACCTGGAGGTCGTGAAGGTCGATCCCGAGCGGAACCTGCTCTTCGTGAAGGGTGGGGTGCCGGGCTCCCGGAACAGCTACGTCCTGGTGGAGAAGTAGGTCGACGATGCTCAAGGCGCAGCACTTCAAGAACGACGGCAAGAAGGACGGGGAGAGGGAGCTCCCGATCGTTCCCTTCGACGGGATCGTCAACGAGCCGGTCCTCCACCAGGCGGTGCGGGCCTACCGGCTGAACCAGCGCCAGGGCACGGCGTCGACGAAGACCCGCTCCGAGGTGCGGGGCGGGGGCCGGAAGCCGTGGCGCCAGAAGGGCACCGGGCGGGCCCGGCACGGCTCGATCCGGTCGCCGATCTGGGCCGGGGGCGGGATCACCTTCGGCCCCCGGCCCAAGTCGTGGCGGGTGGACCTTCCCCGGAAGGTGAAGGGCCTGGCCCGGCGCTCGGCCCTGAACGCCCGGGCGGCGGACGGGCGCGTCCTGATCGTCGACGATCTCTCCTGGGAGACCCCGAAGACCAGGCGTCTGCGGGAGCTCTTCGAGGCGGTGGGCGCCGAGGGGAAGGTCCTCCTCCTCACCGACGGGGTGAACGAGACGGTCTACCTCTCGGGCCGGAACATGCCCCACGTCCAGGTCATGCCCTTCGGTCAGGAGTCGGCCTACCACGTGCTCTGGGCCACCACCGTGGTCATCGAGACCCCGGCCCTGGAGGCCTCGACCGAGGCGGCCGAAGAAGCCGGGCTCCTGGAGAAGGCCCGGGAGCGGATCGCCCGGGTGGAGGAGGCCGAGAAGGAAGCAGCGAAGGCAGCGAAGAAGAAGGCGAAGAAGAAGCCGAAGAAGAAGGCCGGGAAGCCCAAAGCCGAGAAGAAGAAGGCCGCCGAGCCCTCGGTGGATCTCGACGAGATCGAGCTGCCGATCGTGGCCGAGCTCGCCGACTTCCTGCAGGACTTCGACGATCCGGAGCTGATCCGGGCGCTCCAGGAGCGCGACAGCCGGAAGACGGCGCAGCGACACTACGACGCCCGGGTGGAGGAGCTGACCGGGGACGAGGAGGACGGCGATGGCTAACGCGTACGACGTGGTGGTCCAGCCGGTCATCACCGAGAAGGCGATGGAGCTGATGGAGGATCAGAACGTCTACACCTTCATCGTCGCCGAGAAGGCGTCGAAGCCCCAGATCAGCGAGGCCGTGGAGCGTCTCTGGGACGTGAGGGTCCGCAAGGTGCGCACCATGCGCTACGCGGGGAAGTACCGCCGCGGGCTCCTGGGCCAGATGGCCGGAAACTGGATCGTCGGCCGCCGCAACGATTTCAAGAAGGCGCTGGTCTGGCTCGAAGAGGGCGACCACATCGAGTTCTACGAGGTCGGATAGAATCATGGCGATCAAGAAGTTCAAGCCCGTCACCCCCGGCACGCGCTTCCGCTCGGTGCCCCAGGGTGAGGAGATCACCCGGAAGGGCCCGGAGAAGTCCCTGACCGAGCCGCTCCACAAGACCGGAGGCCGGAACCACCACGGTCACATGACGAGCCGGCGCCGGGGCGGCGGACACAAGCGGCGCTACCGCCAGATCGACTTCAAGCGGGACAAGCTCGGCGTGCCGGGCAAGGTGGCGGAGATCGAGTACGATCCGAACCGCTCGGCCAACATCGCCCTGATCAACTACGCCGACGGGGAGAAGCGCTACATCCTCCACCCCCGGGGGCTGTCGGTGGGCGACACGATCGTCTCCGCCGACGACGCAGACATCAAGGTGGGCAACCACCTCCCCCTGGAGCGGATCCCCCTGGGAACCACGGTGCACAACGTGGAGATGCGCCCCGGCAAGGGCGGCCAGATGGCCCGCTCGGCCGGGGCGGGCGTCCAGGTCGTGGCCAAGGAGGGCGACTTCGTCACCGTGCGCCTCCCCTCCACCGAGATCCGCCGGGTGCGCAGGGAGTGCCGGGCAACGGTGGGCCAGGTGGGCAACATGGACCACGAGCTCCGGGTGATCGGAAAGGCCGGGGCCAACCGCTGGCGGGGCCGGCGCCCCAAGGTGCGGGGCGTGGCCATGAACCCGGTGGACCACCCCCTGGGCGGGGGCGAGGGCCGCTCCTCCGGCGGTCGACCACCGGTGAGCCCCTGGGGGAAGCGCGAAGGGAAGAAGACCCGACGGGGGAAGAAGGAGTCGGACAGGCACATCGTCCGCGGCCGCAAGCGCGGAAAGTCCACGAAGTCCTGACCGCCCCGAGTCGCGAACGAGACGAGAGGTCGCTATGCCGCGCAGCGTGAAGAAGGGCCCTTACATCGACGAGAATCTTCTGCTGAAGATCTCGTTGATGAACTCGAAGGGCGAGAAGAAGGTGATCCGGACCTGGTCCCGGGCGTCGACGATCTCCCCCGAGTTCGTGGGGCACACGATCGCGGTGCACAACGGGAACAAGTTCATCCCGGTCTACATCACCGAGAACATGGTGGGCCACAAGCTCGGCGAGTTCGCCCCGACGCGCCTCTTCCGGGGCCACGGCGGCAAGCTGGCCGACAAGCGCTCCAAGGTCGTGCCGGGCTGACCGGCCGAGGGAAGCGATCGGAGACGCGATGACGATGGAAGCCAGGGCCGTTGCGAAGCAGGTGCGGATGAGCCCGCGGAAGGTCCGCCTCGTGGTGGATCAGATCCGGGGCAAGCCCGTAAACGACGCCTATTCGATCCTCCAGTTCTCGAAGAAGGCCGCCGCCGAGCCCGTGGACAAGACGCTCCGGTCGGCCGTGGCCAACGCCCAGTACAAGGCCGAAGAGAGCGGCGAGGTGCTGGACGTGGACGAGCTGGTGATCAAGGAGTGCTACGTGGACGAGGGACCCACGCTGAAGCGGTGGCGTGCACGGGCCATGGGGCGGGCGTCTCCGATCCGCAAGCGGACGAGCCACATCACCGTGGTCGTCGACACGAACGAGGGGTAGCGAGCTATGGGACAGAAGACACATCCCCACGGATTCCGGCTCGGGGTCGTCAAGGACTGGAAGTCCCGCTGGTATGCCGAGGGCGACTTCCCGGACCTCCTGAAGGAGGACGAGACGATCCGGAAGTACCTCCACCGGCGGCTGGCCCACGCGGCGGTCTCCACGGTGGAGATCGAGCGGAAGCCGTCGAAGATCGTGGTCACGATCCACACGGCCCGGCCGGGCGTGGTGATCGGGAAGCGGGGCTCCGAGGTGGACAAGCTGCGGGACGAGCTCCAGGTGATCACCGACAGCGAGGTCTCCATCAACGTGGAGGAGGTCAAGCGGCCCGAGCTGGACGCCGCCCTGGTGGCCGACAACGTGGCCCACCAGATCCGGCAGCGGATCTCCTTCCGGCGGGCCATGAAGCGGGCCGTCCAGTCGGCGATGCGGGCCGGCGCCGAGGGGATCAAGATCCAGTGCGCCGGGCGCCTCAACGGCGCCGAGATCGCCCGCTCCGAGCGCTACGAGGAGGGTCGGGTGCCCCGGCACACCCTCCGGGCCGACATCGACTACGCCCAGATCACGGCGAAGACGACGTACGGCACCGTGGGCGTGAAGTGCTGGGTCTTCAACGGCGAGATCCAGGAGGAGCGCCCGGGCCGGACGTACTCCGCGGGCGGCCGCGGCGGCTGAGCGTCCCAGGGCCGCACACGAGAATCGCGAGACACGAGACCGGGAATACCTGAGCCATGCTATCGCCCAAGCGGGTCAAGTGGAGGAAGCAGCAGAAGGGCCGGATGAAGGGGAAGGCCCACCGCGGCGGCACCGTGGCCTTCGGCGAGTACGGCCTCCAGGCCACCGAGCCGGCGTGGATCACCAACCGGCAGATCGAGGCCGCCCGTGTGGCGATGACGCGTCACATCAAGCGGGGCGGGAAGGTCTGGATCCGGATCTTCCCCGACAAGCCGATCACCCAGAAGCCGGCCGAGACCCGGATGGGGAAGGGGAAGGGCAACCCCGAGGGCTGGGTGGCTCCGGTCAAGCCCGGCCGGATCCTGTTCGAGCTGGAGGGCGTGACCGAGGAGGTGGCCCGCCGGGCCATGGAGCTGGCGTCGGCCAAGCTGCCGATCCCGACCCGGTTCGTGATCCGGGACAAGCAGCTGAACCTGTGAGGGGGCGAGGATGAAGCCCGAAGAGATCCGGGATTTCGACGACGACCAGATCCGGCGTCGGATCCGTGAGCTGGAGGAGGAGAAGTTCCGCCTCCGGTTCCGCAGCGCGACCATGGAGCTGGAGAACCCGAAGCTGATCGAGACGATTCGCCGCGACATCGCTCGCATGAAGACGATCCTGCACGAGCGGAAGCGGGCCCGGGAGGCCGAGGCCGCGACCGCCGCCGCGGGCAGCACCGAGGCCGAGGACTGAGCCCTACGATGGCGAAAAAGAAGAACGAAGAAGAGACCCGGGATACGGTCGAGACGGTCGAGACGGCCGACACGGCCGAGGCGGCCGAGCCCGAAGAGGAGGCCGTCCTCGATCCCACGAGCGACGCCGCGGGCATGCCCACGGACGAGATCACCGTGAGCGCGGGGATGCGCGCCGCGGAGGTCCGGGGGCAGCACCGGCGCAAGGTCCGGGTGGGCGTGGTGGTCTCGGACAGGGCCCAGAAGACGGTGACCGTGCAGGTGGAGCGTACCTTCTCCCACCCGCTCTACGGCAAGCAGGTGGGCCGCTCGAAGCGTTTCCACGCCCACGACGAGAACGACGAGTGCAAGGTCGGAGACGTGGTGCGGATCGTCGAGACCCGGCCCCTCTCGAAGACGAAGCGCTGGCGCGTCGAAGAGCTCATCGAGCGCCCGGAATGACGATGGCCCGGGCGCCGCGGCCCGCCCTGCGCCGGGCCGGCCCCGGCCCCTGCGGCCCGACGATAGACGACTGGAGAGGACGATGATCCAGCAGGAATCCGAGCTCAACATCGCCGACAACACGGGGGCGAAGCGGGCCCTCTGCATCCGTGTGGTCGGCGGCTCGAAGCGGCGCTACGCCCGGGTGGGCGACGTGATCGTGGTCACGATCAAGGACGCCCTGCCCAACGCGCCGGTGAAGAAGGGGGAGGTCGCCCACGCCGTCGTCGTCCGGACGAACAAGGAGACGAAGCGGGACGACGGCAGCTACATCCGCTTCGACGAGAACGCGGCCGTCCTCATCAACCCCCAGGGGGAGCCCCGGGGAACCCGGATCTTCGGCCCCGTGGGCCGCGAGCTCCGGGAGAAGCGCTACATGAGGATCGTCTCCCTGGCTCCGGAGGTGCTCTGACCATGGGCCGCGCGAAGGCGAAGTACCACATCGTGAAGGGCGATCAGGTCAAGGTGATCCGGGGCAACTACCGGGAGATGGAGGGCACCGTCCTCCGGATCCTCCGGGACGAGGGCCGGGTGGTGGTCGAGGGCGTGAACCAGCGCAAGCGCCACGTGCGGCCGAACATGAACAACCCGGAGGGCGGGATCGTCACCCAGGAGATGCCGATCGACATCTCCAACGTGATGCTCATCGATCCCACCACCGGCGAGCCCACGCGGATCCGGATCCGCGAGGAGGAGGACGGCGTGAAGGAGCGGATCTCGGTCAAGACCGGCAACCCGATCCCCAAGCCGTGATGGACGGAGCGTTGAAATCGGCGCCGCGCGGCGTTGCGCTCGTGTCGTCTCCCTGCGACGTACTTGGCTCGTACGCCTCGGTCGCCGACACTCGCGCGCCTTGCGCCGCATCCGATTTGAACGCTCCCAGAGCGTGCAGCTTTGCGAACCGGAAAGAACGATGACGCCACGACTGAAGACCCACTATCTGGAGCACGTGAGGCCGGCCCTGGAGGAGCGCTTCGGGTTCGAGAACCCCCACGCGGTCCCCCGGGTCGAGAAGGTGGTGGTGAACGTCGGGGTGGGGGAGGCCTCCCGGGATCACAAGCTCCTGGAGAGCGTGGTCGAGGAGATCACCCGGATCACCGGCCAGCAGCCGATCGTGACCCGGGCCCGGAAGTCGATCTCCAACTTCAACCTCCGGGAGGGGATGCCGGTGGGCGTGAAGGTCACGCTCCGACATCAGCGGATGTACGAGTTCCTCGATCGCCTGGTCAGCGCGGCGATCCCCCGGATCCGGGACTTCCGCGGGCTGCCCCAGCGGTCCTTCGACGGCCGGGGGAACTACACGATCGGGATCAAGGAGCAGATCATCTTCCCCGAGGTGGACATCGAGGAAGTGAGGAAGGTCCACGGGATGGACATCACCGTGGTGACGAGCACGGACAAGGACGACGAGGCGTACGCCCTGCTCCGGGAGATGGGATTCCCCTTCCGGGGCGAGGTGCCGATCCGCATCGGCGGCGGCACGGCGGCGGACGCCGCGTGACGAAGACGACGATTCACCGACCACGGACGAGCGAGAGCGCGGGAGGTCGAGGGACACATGGCTAGGAAAGCCCTCATCGAGAAGTCGAAGAAGGAGCCCAAGTACGGCACCCGGAAGAACAACCGCTGCCAGCGGTGCGGGCGGGTGCGGGCGTACATGAGGAAGTTCGGGCTCTGCCGCATCTGCTTCCGGGAGAAGGCGCTCCAGGGAGAGATTCCCGGCGTCCGCAAGGCCAGCTGGTAAGGAACGAGGACCGAACCGAACGATGATGACGGATCCCATCGCGGACATGCTCACCCGCATCCGGAACGCCGGTAAGGCCGGCCACCGGTGGGTGGACATGCCGCCGTCGACGCTGAAGGTCGAGATCGCGAAGCTGCTCAAGGATCAGCACTTCGTCTTCGACTACAAGGTCCTGGACGACGGCCGCCACGGCGTCCTCCGGGTCTATCTCAAGTATCACGAGGGCGAGCCCGTGATCCGGCACATGGAGCGGATCTCCCGGCCCGGGCGCCGCCGCTACGTGGGCAAGGACGAGATCCCCCGGGTCCGCAACGGGTTGGGCGTGGCGATCCTCTCCACCTCCCGGGGCGTCCTCTCGGACCGGGCGGCCCGCCAGGAGGGCGTGGGCGGAGAGCTCATGGCCCTGGTCTGGTAGAGGGGAGCGAGCCGACGATGTCGAGAATCGGAAAGCAGCCGGTCGAGATCCCCGACGGGGTCCAGGTCTCCGCGTCCGGCGGGCGCGTGACGGTGAAGGGGCCCAAGGGCGAGCTCGACATGGAGGTGCACCCGGACATCGCCGTGGCCGTGGAGGACGGCGAGGTCCGGGTCAGCCGTCCCACGGAGCAGGCGCGACACAAGGCGCTTCACGGCCTCACCCGGTCGCTGATCTCCAACATGGTCGAGGGGGTCACCGAGGGGTACGAGAGGACCCTGGAGATCCAGGGCGTCGGGTACCGGGCGGACACGTCCGGACGGGGGATCCGGCTCAACGTGGGCTTCTCCCATCCGATCCAGTACGACGCGCCCGAGGGGGTCACCGTCGAGTGCCCCGACCAGACCACGATCGTGGTCTCCGGGGCCGACAAGCAGCTCGTGGGGCAGACCGCCGCGGAGATCCGGAGCTTCCGTCCCCCCGAGCCCTACAAGGGGAAGGGGATCCGTTACCGGGGCGAGCGGGTCCGGCGGAAGGCCGGAAAGACGGCGGTCGGCGGCGCCGGCGCCGGGCCCGGGGGCATAGCATGACCGAGACCCGTCGAGGGCTCGCCCGCGGTGACTGCGAACCACCGACGAGACGACCGATGACGACGTATCGAGGGATCAAGAAGAGCCGCCGGCTTCAGCGTGAGCGCCGTCACCGGCGGGTCCGGAAGAAGATCTGGGGTACCGCCGATCGGCCGCGCCTCGTCGTCTATCGCTCCCTCCGGAACACCGAGGGACAGCTGGTGGACGACGACCGGGCCGAGACGATCCTGGGGCTCTCCACCCTGGCTCCCGAGATCCGGGAGATGGAGGTGGAGGAGGGCAACACGAAGGTCGAGAAGGCCCGGGCGGCCGGGAAGCTGCTGGCCCAGCGGGCCCAGGACGAGGGGATCGCCGCCGTGGTCTTCGACCGCGGCGGGTACAAGTTCCACGGTCGCGTGAAGGCGTTCGCCGAGGGCGCCCGCGAGGGAGGACTGGAGTTCTGATGGCCAAGAGAAGCCGAAGGGGCCGGGGCCAGGACCTGACGGAGAACGTCATCGACATCAACCGGGTGGCCAAGGTCGTGAAGGGCGGCCGGCGCTTCTCCTTCACCGCCCTCGTCTCCGTGGGCGACAAGGAGGGCAGCGTGGGCGTGGCCCTCTCCAAGGCGAACGAGGTGGCCGAGGCGATCCGGAAGGCGTTCGAGCACGCCCGCAAGAACATCGTGGAGGTCCCGGTGGAGAACGGGACGATCCCCCACGAGATCGTGGGGCGGTGGGGTGCCGGGAAGGTGCTCCTGCGGCCCGCGGCCCCCGGGACCGGCGTGATCGCCGGCGGTCCGGTGCGGGCCGTCCTCGAGGCGGCGGGCTACACCGACGTCCTCACCAAGAGCCTGGGATCGAACAATCCGATCAACGTGGTCCGGGCCACCCTGGACGGCCTCACCCATCTCGTGACCGCCGAGCAGGTGGCCGCCGAGCGGGGGATCCCCGTCGAGGCCCTGGGGGTGCGGCGCAGTGGCTGAGAAGAAGCTGGAGATCAAGCAGATCCGGAGCTCGATCGGCAAGCCGAAGCGGCACCGCCGCACCCTGGAGGCGCTGGGATTCAAGCATCATCAGGACGTGGTGGTCCAGCCGGACAACCCGGCGATCCGCGGAATGATCGAACAGGTGTCCCACCTGGTCGAATTCAGGGAGATCGAAGCGTAAGATGACCGAGCTACACGACCTCAGCCCCACCGAGGGCTCGACCCACCGGCGGAAGCGGGTGGGTCGGGGCCCGGGATCGGGGAAGGGAAAGACCTCGGGACGGGGACAGAAGGGACAGAAGGCCCGCAGCGGCGGAAAGACCGAGCTGGGCGCCTGGTTCGAGGGCGGCCAGATGCCGATCTACCGCCGGCTCCCGAAGCGGGGCTTCAACCCCCTGAACCGCACGGAATACCAGGTGGTGAACGTCCGGGACCTCTCGGACGTGGGCGCGGACGAGATCACCCCGGAGGCGCTCCGGGAGGCCGGCCTCATCGGCTCCCGGCACGAGCCGGTGAAGATCCTGGGCGACGGCGAGGTGGAGGAGGCCTACCAGGTGACGGCCCACGCCTTCAGCGGGAGCGCGAAGGAGAAGATCGAGGCCGCCGGAGGAAGCGCGACGGTGGTGGAGTTCGAGGGATAGGCCGCCTCATGACTCGGACGCGAGCCTAGCAACGGGACCCGACCATGCAGAGCAACCCGATCGCCAACCTCTTCCGGGTCCCGGAGCTGAAGGACAAGATCCTCTTCACGCTCTTCATCCTCCTGATCTACCGGATCGGGGCCCACATCACCGTCCCCGGGCTCGACGTGGGGGCGCTGCAGGAGCAGTTCGGCCAGCTCCAGAACACCCTCTTCGGCGTCTACGACATGTTCGTCGGCGGCGGGCTCAGCCGGGCCACGATCTTCGCCCTGGGGATCATGCCCTATATCTCCGCCAGCATCATGTTCCAGCTGCTGGCGGCCGTCTTCCCCACGATCGAGAAGATGCAGAAGGAGGGGGAGGAGGGCCGCAAGAAGCTCACCCAGTGGACCCGCTACACCACCGTCGCCCTCTGTATCGCCCAGGGCTACGGGTACTCGGCGTTCCTGACGAGCATCCCCCAGGCCGTCACCGATCCCGGCTTCATCTTCATGTTCACCACGGTGTCGGCCCTGACCGTGGGCGGCGTCTTCGTCATGTGGCTCGGCGAGCAGATCACCGAGCACGGGATCGGGAACGGGATGTCGCTGCTGATCTTCTTCTCCATCATCGAGGGCTTCCCGGCCGCCGTGGCGCGGACCTGGGAGGCGGTCATGGTGGGCGAGATCGGGCTCATGGCCTCGGTGGCCCTCCTGGCCGTGGTGATCGGGATCACCGCCGGCGTCGTCTCCATGACGATGGCCGCCCGAAAGCTCCCGGTGCAGATCCCCCGGAAGGTCGTGGGCCGGGGCCGGATCCGGGAGGGCCAGAAGAGCTTCATCCCCCTGCGGGTGAACTCGGCCGGCGTCATGCCGATCATCTTCGCCCAGTCGTTCATCATCGTGCCCGGCACGGCCGCGGCGTTCAGCGACGTGGGGATCCTGCAGACGATCTCCGAGCTCTTCCAGCCCCAGACGTGGCCGTACTACATCACCTACGGCCTCCTGACGGTCTTCTTCACCTATTTCTACACGGCGATCATCTTCAATCCGGTCGACCTGGCCGAGAACCTGAAGAAGCAGGGAGCGTTCATTCCCGGGGTGAAGCCCGGGACCCGCACGGCCGAGTACATCGACCGGATCCTGACCCGGGTCACCCTGCCCGGATCGATCTACCTGGCGCTGATCGCGCTCGTCCCGTTCTGGATCTTCGACA
>JABAHQ010054307.1_pt1 | contig 11388 bp, 13 predicted proteins | sample 7062091 | NCBI WGS metagenome assembly JABAHQ01 (sample SAMN14534359, study PRJNA622989) | marine sediment metagenome | biome: marine biome [ENVO:00000428]; feature: marine pelagic biome [ENVO:01000023]; material: deep marine sediment [ENVO:00002113] | place: India: Gulf of Kutch | collected...
GGACCAGCAGGACCAGCAGGACCAGCAGGAAGAGCAGCCGCCGCCACAGCAGGAGAATCCGTGGTGGCTACCCGCTGAGTAGCGACGGCCCCGATGCGCGAGCGGAGGTCGGCGCGCTACCTCCCGACGCTCCGCTCCGCGTCCACCAACGCCTCCATCACCTCACGGCTCGCCTTCTGAACCGCCGGCTCGAGCTCCCCGTCGAAGCGGTCGGGGTGGACGGCGCGGGCGAGCTTGCGCAGTGCCCGGCGTGCGGCGGGGGCGTCTGCGTCGTGGGGGATGTCGAGGAGGCTCGCGGCACCTGCGGCCCTGCGAAGTTGGCGCTGCTTGCGGAGCAGGAGCGAGTACTGGCGGCCGGCCGTCGGTGCGGTGACCGCCGAGAGCAGATGAAGCGCGTACAGAGATCGGATCGCGCGGCTCGAGCCTCCGCCCATCGCGAGGACCACGTCGACCGGCGCGCCCTTTTCGAGGAGCGGCACCATCGCCGCCTCGACCGCCGTGAGCTCGGCGGACGCGACCAGGGAAGCGCCGAGGCGCGAGAGCACGACGACGCCGACGCCGAGCCGTCGCCGGGCGATGAGGAGCGGTACGTCGCGCACCGCTTCACGCAACGCAGAGAGCACGAGATCCCCGGGCTCCCGTGCATCTTTGACGTGGGCGACGCCCACGTCGGCGAGACCGGCGCGAAACCGGAGCTCGGCCGAAGGCCACCCGAGGATCGCGGCGACCCGACGCCCGAGCTGGTCGGCGAGCGCGCGCTCCACGGCCTCGCGACTCGCCGCTCCGACGTCGATCAACCACTGCCCCACCGGACCCACGGGCGGCGCCGTCGCGAGGGCGCGCTCGTGCGCCTCGCGGTCGAGCTCCCCGCGGCGTGACAGGACGTCGCCGAGCGTCTCGTCGTCGAGGGCCGAAATGGCCTTCGGCACTCCCTTCACGATCGCCAGCCGCGCCTCGCGCCTCTCCGCTCGCACCGTGAGCACGCCCGTCGCCTCCGCGCGACGGAGCGCCAAGAGGGCGCGAGAGATGGATGTGGCGCTGGGGAGCCGGTCCACCCCATGGGCGTACCCGGCCGGAGCGTCGGTCTCCAAGTTTTCGGCGTGCGCGTGCGGTCTCAGTCGTCGACGCCCAGCGCCGAATCGAGCTCGCGCAGGGCGCGTTGCCAACGGTCGTCGTCTCCTTCCGGGTCCCGCAGGCGCCCCTCCTCGAGGGCAGCGCGCGCCCCGGCGACGGATCCGAGACGGAGCTGCGCCCGCGCCCTTCCCAGGGCCCGCTCGATCTCGGGTTCGTCCTCGCGAAGCTGCGCTTCGGCCTCGTCGATGGCGAGGGCGATGGCCCGGCTGCGCGGGTCGCCCCCGGAGAGCCCCATCGCCCGCGCCGAGGCCCGGCGCGCTCCCTCGAAGTCGTAGCTGCGCGCCCGGGCCAGCGCGAGGGTGTTCCACGCGTCGACGTTGCGCGGCGCGTCGGTGGTGATCTCGCGCAGCAGGGCGAGGGCCTCGTCGATCTCCTGGCTGCGGAGGAGCACCGTCGCCCGCGGCAGTCGCACCCGCGACACGTCGTTCGCGACACGCGCACGTGCATCGTCGGTGGGCTCGAAGGCGATCGTCGTACCGCCGACGTCGAGGGCCGCGGGCCGCGCCTCCGCGACGGCCGCGTAGAACGCGCGCAGGGAGGCGAGCGCCTCCGCATCGCTGTCGTCCACCGCCGTCGTCCTCAGGCGCGCGATCTCGAGCACGACGTCGGTCGTCATCCGTCGGTCGTGGGCCTGGACCGCTCGCTCGTACGCCTCGGTGAAGAGCGCACGCGCCTCGTCGTTTCGCCCCTCGTCGGCGGCGAGGCTCCCGAGCTCGCGGAGCGCCACGACGTTGTCCGGGTCTCGTTCGTGCTCGTACCGCCAGAGCGCCGCGTCCGACTCGAAGCGCGCCTGCGTCGTCATGGTGAAGAGACCCAGCGCGGCGACGGCAGCGACGACGACGATGGCACGAGAGCGTACCCGCTCTCCCTCGAGAACGCGGTGGAGCGCCCGCGCGACGACGGCGGCGAGGCCGACGTGGGGCAGATAGAGGAAGCGCTCCGAGATCCAGGAGTAGTGGCCGAGAGACCAGAGGTTCACGACCGGCGCGAGGGGAAGGAGGAAGTAGAGAAGGTCGGCGAGCCACGGCCGAAGCGCGGGCACGCGCCGGGCGCGGATCGCCAGGACGGCGACGCCGACGAGGGCGAGGGTGCCCAACACCAGGGCGACCGGATCGTGTACGGGCACGAAATCGGCGTCGTAGCTGCGTATCGCAGGATGAAACGAAGGGGAGAACGGCCAGAGGGTCGCCGCGACGTAGTGACCGAAGGACGAGAGCACCCGAGCCGGCGCCTCGGTCACCTCCCCGATCTCGAGCTCCGGGGTCCCCAACAGCGCGACCCGCAGGGCGAGCGCGACGAGGACGCCGGCCGTCGCCGCGGCGACGAACGCTCGCCGGCTTCTGAGCGCGTCGCGTCGCCCTTCGCCCGGAGCGCGAAGGAGCACGGCGTCGAGCGCGACGAGGACCGGCAACACGAGGGCCGCCTCCTTCGACAGGGCCGCGAGACCGAAGAGCAGGGCCGCGCCGAGGGCGCGTCCCCTCCCCGGTGGGCCCGCCGCGATCAGCAGCCCCGCGAGGGCGAAGACCGTCATCAGCACGTCGGGCAGCCCGCTGATCCAGCTCACGGACTCGACGCGTGACGGCGAGAGCGCGAAGAAGAGCGCCGCGATCACCGGAGCCAATGGATGGCCGTGGCTCGCCGTTTCGGCGGTGGAGCGCTGCACCGCGGTCCACCGCCGCCGGAGCCAGAGCGCGAGGAGGACGGCGACGAGGGCGTGGAGCCCCACGTTGACCGCGTGATAACCCGCCGGTGCGGCGCCGAACGCCTCGTGCGCGAGGAGCTGGAGCGCCTTCACTGCGGGCCTGTAGAGCGCCCGATAGACGGAGCTCTCGGGCGCGGACGCGCCGGAGACGTCCCAGAACGACGTCGTGACCGCCCGCCCGAGATTCGACGAGCCGTGGGCGTGGGTGTTGTGAACGATCAAGGACCAGTCGTCCGAGACGAACCCGAGCTGGAGCGACGGCGAGAAGACGACGGCGACGCTCGTCGCGAGGCAGAGCGCGAGGAGCGGTGGTCGGAGCAGCGCGCCCGACGCTCGCCTGCCGGTGGACGAATGAGGCGGCGGGGTCGACACGGCCGAGCCTGGGTCAGGCGTAGCGGGGATCGCCCGGCTCGAGATCCAGCGCGTCCCGAATCTCGCCGTAACGGCTCGAGAGGCTTCCCGGGGCGATACCGTAGCGCCGCGCCACGCTGGCCTTCGTCACGCCGCGCACGCCCATCACGAAGGTGATCGCGTACTCGACCGCAGCAGCGTAGGTCTCGGGCTTGATCACCCGCAGGTGTCGCCCGTCGTGGAAGTCGGCCCAGAGCGCGCGGGCCCGAGCGACGGCGGCCTTCGAGAAGCCCGCCTTCTGCATCTCCCGCTCNNCGATGAACTCCGGCGGGATGCTCGATACGCGGCGACGGTCGGTCGCCCGCGCCCCCTTCGATCCATTCGAGGAGATCGCGATGGCTCGTGTTGTGAGGCGCGGCCGCGACCGCCTCCTCGGCGAGCTCTCGCGCCTCCTCGAGGTCGCCGAGGCGCGCGATGCAGTGCGCGAGAGACGCGGTGATCTCGTGCTCGAGGGGCTCCATCCGGTGCGCGTCGCGCAGGTGATGCTCCGCGTCACGCGCGCGCTCGAGCGCCACGTCGAGGAGATGGCCGAGGTTGTGGTGGTACCAGGGGTTCTGCGGGGAGATGATCAGCGCCCGTCGATACGCCGCGACGGCTGCGCGGAAGTTCCCGAGGAGCGCCTGACACAGCCCCATCAACGCGTGCACGACGTCGTCGTCCTGTCGATGGACGGCGACGCGCCTCAGATGCAGAGCGGCCTGCCACGGATCGGACTCGATCCGCAGCTCCGCCAGGTGACGATGCGCGAAGAGCGCGTGCTCTCCCTCGTCGCCGACGACGTCGAGGAGCTGGAACAAGAGCGCGGAGATGTCGTTGGCGTCGGCGCCCTTCGCGAGGGCGTTTTCAGCGAGCCTGCGCAACCGGTCCGCGTCGTTGGGAGCTCCGCTCATGCACGACTCGTATAGCTTTTCGTTCCGCGCGGGGCAAGAGCGGCGACGCGCCCACAGGCGTGGGTGAATCCCCCTACGCGGCCTTCCTGAGCATCGCGATCAAGAAGCCGCCCAGGTACCGAAACGGTGACGAGCTGGCGCGTCGCTCCGCGCGGGCGAGGGCGCCAGAGAGCAACGGAATTCGGTGAACGAACGCCGCAGGCGTCACGACGCGCACGCCGTGAAAATCGACGAGATCCACCCCCGGCGGAAGGTGCCGCGGTATCACCCACGGTGCGTCCCAGCGGGTGTAAACATCCGCCTCCGTGCGTCCGTCGCTGATCGGCTGCGGTCCCGCGATCCGCTTGGCCACGTAACGCAGGCTCAGCGGATTGTAGAACTCGAGAAACATGTAGCCGCCGACCTTCGTCACCCGCGCGATCTCTGCGAGCGCCCTTTCGATGTCGGGCACGTGGGCCAGCACCTTGAACGAGCAGACCACGTCGAAGCTCTCGTCTTCGAAGGGCAGCTCCGTCGCGCTCGCCTCGCGCACCTCGAGACCACGCTCACGCGCCCTTGTGAGCATCCCCGGTGAGAGATCGATCCCCACGGCTTCGTCGGCGACCTCCGCGAGGCGCTCGAGGATCAGCCCCGTCCCACAGCCGACCTCGAGCACGCGCTTGCCCCGCACGTAGTCTCGGACCGTCTCGATCTCGAGATCGTCGATGAGCCCGTGGTAGCCGCGCCCCCGCTCGTCCTCGTAGCCGGTGGCGAAGTCGTCGTAGTAACCCTTCGCGCGCTCGTCCGACGGCGCGCTCGTCTCCGTTGAATCATCCATCGAGCAGCTCGTCGTACAACGCTTCGTAACGGCGCGCCATCGCCGCGGGCTGGTGGCCGTCGAGTACGTGGGTCCGGGCCGCCTCCCCCAGGGCGGTTCGAGCCTCGTCGTCCGACAGAAGCTCGTCCAAGAGGGCCGCGAGCTCCCCCGGATCCGCGCCCACGGCTCTGGCCGCACCCGATTCGGCGAGCTCGGCGGCCGCGGTCTCGGTGGACACGACGGTCGGCCGCTCCATGCTCATCGCCTCGAGGAGCACCAGCGGGTAGTCCATCTTGGCGTAGAGGTCGTCGCTCGGGAGCGCGACGACGTCGGACGCGCCCAACAGATCGTGGATCCGCCGGGTCTCGCCGACCCACGAGGTCCGGGAGCCGAGACCGAGGGAATCCACCAACTCCCGCAGGGCGGTCTCCGCCACGTCGGCCTGAGGCGTCTTCTTCCGCGCTGCGATCACCAGGACCACGTCGTCGCGCTTCGCGGCGGCGACGCCCCGGATCACCCGCTCCGCTCCCGCGCCGAACTCCAGGTCACCCGGGTACACGACGACCGGAGCGTCTTCGGAGAGCCCGAAGTGCGCGCGCGTTTCGCGACGCGCGTCGGCGGTGAGCGGGTCCAGCGGCGCGATCGCCGGACCGATGCGCCGAACGCGTCGCGGAGCGAGGCCGGCGTCGAGGAGCCGCTCCTCGGTGTGACGGCTGAGGACCACCGTGCAGTCGGCGAAGAGCACGCGTTCGAGATCCAGCCCCTCCCGGGGTGCGCTGCACACCGTGTGCACCGAGGCGACGCGTCGCGTTCGGCAGAGGGCGCGCGAGGCCGTCGAGGTGCGGGGGTTCGGGGCGAAGAAGAAGTGCCAGAGATCGCTGCGCCGCCCGAGGGCGAGCCGCCCGAGCACCTTGAGGTTGTCGGCCAGCGGTGGCGAGAAGCCNNAGCACCCGCGGACGATGGCGTGAGAGACTCCGCGCCAGATCGTGGACGAGGTTCTTGCTGCTGTCGTTCCAGGGGGGAGCGACGGGCTTCGAGATGAAGAGGATCTCGGGCAAACGGTTACTCGTCGTCGTCGTCGTCGTCGGGATCCGAGCTCAGCTCTTCGTCGGGCGGCGGTGGCGGCTCGGTCTTCCGCTTCTTCTTGGGGGGCTCGCTCTTCTTGCCCTTGCGCCGGGGCTCGAGCTCGGCGTTCACCTCCGGCTTGATGCCGCCGGCTTCGTTCGGGATGAAGCGGATCTCGGTCTTGACCTCGAAGGAGAGGCTCGTGAGGGCCTTCTGGAGCTCGGTCGCGATGTCGGTCGCCTGGAGAAAGTCGCGGACCTCGCCGGCGACGACGCGGACGAGCGCGTTCTTGGTCTCGTCGACCTGGGAAAAGATGTAGCCGACGAGCTCCTTGGGGAGCTTGACGTTCTCGCCGACGATCCCGCGCACCACGTCGTCGGTCCGGCTCAGGGTCCCGATCCCCGCCTCGAGGCCGCGGCGAATCGCACCGCCGAGGAGCTTCTCCAAGCGCAGTCGCCGGCGCTTTTCTTCATCGAGGTCCGGCGGAATCTCCGACTCGCGAACCTCATCTTCCTCTTCGGCCATGGGGTGAGTATGCCTGGCAGCGCCGTCGCTGGTTAGTTTTCAAACGGCAGCGGGGCGGAGATCGACCGATCAGTGACCGTGGCCGTCATCGAAGCCGGGGGGCAGCCGCCCCGCCTCGCGAAGCTCGCGGATGCGCTGCTCACGGCGCTGCCGGAGCTCGGTCGGCCCCGGAGAGGCGCCACGCGCGGGGGCGTCGGGGTCGAAGCCCTCGGGCATCTGCGGCGGCGTGCGCCGCGCCTGAGCCGCGCCGCCCTCCACCCGACGGATGATGATCCGCTCGATGACCACGTCCGTGAGCGGCGCGTTGTCCGGGTCGCCGGTCTGCGGCACGCGGGCGATGTTGGCGATGACCTCCTCGGGGCGACACTGACCGAAAATGGTGTAGCTCCCGTCGAGCCGCGCGGCCGGGCCATCGGTGATGAAGAACTGCGCGCCGTTCTCGTCGGCTTCCGGCGGCGCCATGCAGAGCTGCCCGGCGCGGTCGTGGAGCGTGAGCGACTCGTGGATCTCGTCCTCGATCGTGTAACCGACGGTGCCTGTGCCGTCGCCGAGATAGTCACCGCCCTGGATCATGAACCCGGGGATCACGCGGTGGAACTTCGTCATGCGATAAGCCGGCTCGGTCACCCACTGTCCCGCGCGCGCATCCCACCAGGCGCGCTTGCCGCGGGCGAGGCCGATGAAGTTGGCCACGGTGTTGGGCACGCGGTCGGCGTGGAGATCGCAGAAGATGGTGCCGAGGTCCGTGTTGATCTCCGCGACGAGCTCGCCGTCGATGGGCATCCCCTCGACGGCCTCCTCGAGGGTGAAGCTGCCTTCGTGGGGGTCGGGCGCGTTGGGCTCGCGCACCAGCTGCTCCTCCTGCTGCTCCCGCTGGCGTTCGCGCTCGGCCGCCCTGCGGTCCTCGGCGGCGCGACCCGCGGCGCTCGGGTTGGAGAAGATGATGTCGTAGCCGTCGGGGCTCCGGGCCGGGGGCTCGGCGGCGCCGGGGGTGTTGGCGCGCATCGCCCGCTCGGATTCGTCCCCGGTGTCGTCGTCGTCGCCGCAGCCGACCAGGGCGGAAAAGACGAGACCGGCAGCCAGCGTGGCGCTGATGATTCGTGCATTCATGGTGATTCTCCGGTGAGGGATACGCCCCCTAGCTCGATCTCGCTACCCGGGACGATCCCGTGGCGCCGAACGAAGCCGGCGTTGACCTCCAGGACGTAGGCGCTGGGCTGGTCGATCTCGATGGCGTCCTCGCTCAAAGGCTCGGTATCCGTGACGATCCCCAGAATCGTCAGGTCCGCGCCGATGAAGATGACGTCCAGGGGGATGAAAGTGTTCTTCATCCAAAAACTGGCAGTCTTCGGCTCTTCGAAGACGAAGAGCATCCCGGCATCGGCCGCCAGGTGGCGCCGAAACATCAGCCCCCGCGCCCGCTCGCCCTCCTCGTCGGCCACCTCGACCCGCACCGAGACCGGACCCTCCTCGCCGAGGAGCTGGACGCGGGGGACGGCGATCTCGCCGGTCCCGTCGGCCCCGGTCGCCGCTTCGGAGCCCCCGGCGGCGGGGATCGGACGCGTCTCGTCCCCCGCCTCCCCGGCTCCTCCACCACAACCCAACACGATCATCCAGACCCAGAACAACGCCCACCCCTTTGGAAGAGCCACCGGGTGGTAGCACACCCCCGCAGGCCCGGTATGCTCCCGGCCATGACGGCGAAGGTCTACCTCCTCGGCGCGGGACCCGGCGATCCGGGCCTGATCACCGAGCGGGCGCTGAGGCGCCTTCGAGAGGCCGACGTGGTCCTCTACGACGCGCTGGTCCACCCCGACCTCCTCGCCCACTGCCGCGAGGACGCCGAGCGGGTCTTCGTCGGCAAGCGCGCCGGCCGGCCGTCGGCCCGCCAGGCGCGGATCAACGAGCGAATGGTGAAGGAGGCCCGGGCGGGGCGCGTGGTCGCGCGCCTCAAGGGGGGAGACCCCTACCTCTTCGGCCGCGGCTCCGAGGAGGCCGAGCACCTCTTCGAGGCCGGCGTCCCCTTCGAGGTCGTCCCGGGGGTCCCCTCCCCCGTGGTCGCCGCCGCTTATGCCGGGGTGAGCCTCACCCACCGCACGCTCTCGAGCTCGGTCGCCTACATCACCGCGACGGAGAGCCCCGAGAAGGATCGCACCTCTCACGACTGGGCGAAGCTCGCGACCGCCACCGAGACGCTCGTGATCTTCATGGGCCTGAGGAAGCTCCGCGGTCTGATGAAGCTCCTCGTCGACAACGGCCGCGCGCCCGACACGCCGGCGTGCGTGATCCAGAGCGCGTCGCTCCCCGCACAGCGGACGGTGGTCGGCACGGTGGCGACGATCGCCGACCGCGCCGAGGAGGCGGAGCTCGGAATGCCGTCGCTGACCATCGTCGGGCCGGTGGTGAGCCTCCGACGAGAGCTCCGCTGGTTCGACACGCTCCCGCTCTTCGGAAAGCGCGTGCTCGTGACGCGGCCGAGCGGCCAGGCGGCGGTTCTGAGCCAGAGACTGCGCGACGAAGGGGCGGCGCCGGTGGAGGCGCCCACCATACGCATCGCGCCACCCGAGGATCCCGCGCCGCTCGCGGCGGCCGTGAGGTCCATCGATCGCTACGGCTGGGTGCTCTTCACGAGCAGGAACGGCGTGACACGGTTCTTCGACGAGGTGCGACGACAGGGGGGCGACGCGCGCGTCCTGGGCGGGGCAAAGGTCGTGGCCATCGGACCGGGGACGGCGCGCGCGCTCTCGGACGCGGGGATCACCGCCGACGACGTTCCCTCGGAGCACGTCGGCGAGGAGGTGGCGCGGATCGTCCTCGAGGCTCACGACGGCGACCTCTCCGGGGTGCGCGTGCTCCTGCCCCGCGCGGCGGTCGCGCGGGAGGCGCTGCCCGAGTCGCTGCGGGCGGCGGGCGCCGAGGTCGACGTCGTCCCGGCCTATCGGAACCTGCCACCGGAGGGCGAGGCGGCCGAGCGTATTCGCCGCCTGATCGCCGATCGCGAGATCGACGTCGTGACCTTCACGGCGTCCTCCACCGTGCAGAACCTCTGCGCGATCCTCGGCGAGGACGCCGCTTCCCTGCTGTCGCCCTTGACGCTGGCGTCGATCGGGCCGATCACCACCTCCACCGCGGAGCGGCTGGGGCTCGAGATCGCCGTCACCGCCCGCGAGTACACGAACGCGGGGCTGGTCGACGCGCTCCGGGGTCACTTCGAATGATCGGGTCGAGGAAAAGAGCGAGGCGACCGCTGGGGGCGGCCCTCGTCGCCGTCGCGCTCTCGGTCCTCGGCTGCGAGACCAACCTCACGCCCCAGACCCTCGAGGTCGGGCTCGCCGATCATCCGCCCAGCGCCGGGATGACCGACGGCGACGAGTGGCAGAGCGTCGATTGGCTCGGCGACCCGTGGCTGCGATACCCGGGACGCGCGACGCTGATCATGGAGCACGAGCTCGGCCGCATGCCCTCGAGCGTCCTGGTGTACCTGAGCTTCGAGCCCGACGGTGCCAGCGCGGCGCTCACCGCCGGCGACACCGCGCGGATCGTCTCGGTCGACGAGCGCTTCGTGACCATCGCCAACGACACCGACGCGGACTTCTTCATCCGGGTGGTGGTGAGGTGATCCCGGGGTGACGCGCTTCGAGATGGACGCGGCCGCCGAGCGGGCGACGGGCCGGCTCCGGCTGATCGCTGCGATCGCCACCCTGGCGGCGGTCTTCTGGTTGGCCACGTCCGATCCGGGGATGGTGGGCTGGGCCCTGGCCGTGCTGGGGACCCTCGTCTCCGCCGGGTGGGTCGTGGCCTACCGCCGGAGCCGCACCCGCGCCGCCCAGGCGGCTCGGCACTTCCTCGAGATCTCCGAGGCCGGATTGACCCTGGCGGAGGGCGAAGAGGAGCACCATATCGCCTGGACCGAGATGGAGACCGTGGAAGTCGACGAGGAACGCCTGGTGGTCTCGGTCGCCCGGAAAGAGGCCGCCCCCCTGACGATTCAGCCGAGATACCGGGGGGTTTCACTGGAGGAGCTGGCCGCGGCCATCCGCCGAGGTCGCGAGGGTGCCGGCGGCTCCGAGATGGTTAAATGAACGAAAATGGCCGATCGCTTCGAAAACGACGATGGGGTCATCACCCGGTCCAAAGCAGAGAAGAAGGTCGCCCGACCGAAGCTCTACAAGGTCCTCATGCACAACGACGACTACACGACCCGTGAGTTCGTCGTCGAGGTGCTGAAGCACGTGTTCCACAAGTCCGAATCCGACGCCGTCCAGATCATGCTCCACGTCCACCACAACGGCTTGGGCGTCGCCGGCGTCTACACCCGCGAGATCGCCGAGACCAAGATCACCCGCGTCGAGCACCTCGCACAGCAATACGAGTACCCCCTTCGACTCACGATGGAGCCGGAGGATTAGATCATGGCTGGTCCCATTCTCACCCGCGAGCTTCAGAACACGATCCGACAGGCCTTCGAGGAGGCGGCGGACAGGCGGCACGAGTACGTCACCCTCGAGCACCTGCTCCTGGCGCTGCTCGACGATCCGAAGGCGAAGAAGGCGATCGCCGCGTGCGGTGGCGACCGCGAGGAGATCCGTCGCGGCCTCGAAGAGTTCTTCGACGAGACGATGGAGGAGCTGCCCGAGGACATGGGCGGCTTCGAGCCGCAGCAGACGGTGGGCGTGGAGCGCGTCCTGCAGCGCGCCGCCATCCACGCCATCTCGAGCGAGATGAAGCAGATCGACGGGGCCAACGTGCTGATCCAGCTCTTCAAGGAGCAGGAGAGCCACGCGGTCTACCTGCTTCAGGAGTCGGGCCTCAGGCCCTTCGAGCTCAAGCGCTACGCCTCCCATGGGGTCGGCGAGGACGGGATG
>JABAHQ010009563.1_pt1 | contig 11386 bp, 11 predicted proteins | sample 7062091 | NCBI WGS metagenome assembly JABAHQ01 (sample SAMN14534359, study PRJNA622989) | marine sediment metagenome | biome: marine biome [ENVO:00000428]; feature: marine pelagic biome [ENVO:01000023]; material: deep marine sediment [ENVO:00002113] | place: India: Gulf of Kutch | collected...
GAAGGACCCGGGCAACAAGACGGGTGTCCGCGACACTTACGAGTACTGCATAAACACCGATGGCGTATACGTGGAGGCCAACCTCTCCAAGTGTTCGGCATGCGACGAGACGACCCTCAAGCTCCAAGAGCTCGAGGTCGAGAAACTGAAGGCGGAGATCGAGTTGATGAAGCGCAGGCCGAGGAAGTCGGGCGAGGAAGGCTAATGCTCCGTTAGGGAGCATACGCCGTCAGACTTCCTGGCCCGCCTTCAGACGCGTCGGCCTGAGCTCCCCCGACCGTTCCAGGATCGGGTAGGCGACCGAGCTCAGGTGCGAGTTTACGCGCTTCAGGTCGCGCAGGATGTCGAGGTGTAGCGCGCTCGACTGGATCGTTTCGATGCGGCCGCTGCGCAGACGCGCGAGGTGATGCTCGCCCGCCTGCCGTTCGAGGTCGCGGAAGCGGTCCTTCTCCGCGATGAGTTCCCGCGCCGTCGCCACGTCGCCCGAGACGAACACGCCGATCGACAGCTTCATCTGATCGAGCACACGCTCGTGCAGCTCGACCAGCTCGCGCCAGCCTTCCTCGGAGAAGCTGACCTGGTCGCGGATCTTCTTCCGCGCCAGGTCGATGAGATTCTTGTCGATGATGTCGCCGATGTGTTCGAGATTGGTGGTGAACGTGATCAGGTCTATGCAGCGCCGGCTGTCCGACTCGTCGAGGGCGTTGCGGCTGACCTGGGTGAGGTAGAGTTTGATCGCCTCGTAGAGATCGTCGACGCTGTCGTCCTGCCCGGAAACCTCGTCGGCGAGCTTGGGATCGTCCGTCTCGTACACGCGGATCACGTTGCGCAGCATGGTCTCGACGATGTCGGCCATGCGCAGCACCTCGCGCGTCGCCGCGGCGATGGCGACCGGCGGGGTGTCCACCGCCGTCGGGTCGAGGTAGCGCGGCTTGGAGAGGTCCTCGCCCTCCCGGCTCTCGGGAAGGATGCGGTCGGCGATCCGCGCGACGGCCGGCACCAGCGGCAGGAACACGGCCGCGAGGGCCAGGTTGAAGGCGGTGTGGAAGTTGGCGATCTGACGCGCCGGATCGGCGCCGAGGGCGGCCAGGGGTTCGGCGACGAAGCCCAGCGCCGGCAGGGCCGCGAGCGCGCCGACCAGGCGGAACGCCAGGTTGCCGAGCGGAATGCGCCGGCCCTCGGGCGTCCCGCCGAAGGTGAGCGCCACCGGGACGATGCCGGAGCCCAGATTGGCGCCCAGCACCAGGGCGAAGCCGAGCGTCAGCGGCAGCACCCCGGTCACCGCCAGCGACATCACGAAGAGCACGACGGTGACGCTCGAATGGGCGAGCCAGGTAAGAAGCGCGGCGAGGATCACGGCGAGGACCGGGGCCTCGGACAGGGGCACGAGCAGGTCCTGCAGGACCGCGCTCTCGCGCAGCGGCTCGGAGGCGCCGACGATCAGTTGCAGCGACAGCAGCATCAGGCCGAGGCCGATCAGGACGCGGCCGATCTGCCGTACGCGCCGCGCCTGGCTGGCGAGGAACGACACCACCCCCACCAGGATCAGCACCGGCGAGACCCATGAGACGTCGAAGGACAGCACCTGCACCACCAGGGTCGAGCCGACGTCGGCGCCGAGCATGACCGCCAGCGCCGGCGCCGTGGCGACGAGGCCGCGCCCCGCGAACGACACCATCAGGAGCGCCGTCGCCGTCGAGCTCTGCAGGAGCCCGGCGGTGCCGAGGCCGGTCAGGAACGCCGTCGGCCGCGCGCCCAGCGAACGGCCGAGAGTCCGGCGCACCTCGGTGCCGAAGGCGCGCAGGATGCCGGTCCGCACCAGCCGCGTTCCCCACAGCAGGAGCGCCACCCCGCCGGCGATGTTGAGGATCAGAATCTCGCCGCTCACGGCTCCACACCGCCCGCCATGGCCGGCTCCCCGGTGAGGATCACACCCTGCCGGCGCGCCGCCAGCAGGGTCTCGACGACCTCGAAGAACGCGGCGACGAGCGGACTCTCCCGCCGCTCGGCGAGGCAGAGGACCGACTCCTCCGTGTGGATGTCGGCGTCGCCGATCCCCACCACGCGCAGCTCCGGGTGGGGCACGAACTCGGCCTCGGAGACGATGCCCACCCCGATGCCGCGAATGACGGCGCCCCACACCGCCTCGCGGCTGCCGATCTCCATGATCACACGCGGGCTGACCCCGACGCGCCCGAGGACGGTCTCGAACGCCTTTCGCGTCGCCGAGCCCTGCTCGCGCAAGACCATCGGCTCGTCCTCGAGCTCCTCGATGCGGATGGTCCGCCGCCGGGCCCAGCGGTGCCGCCGGTTGACCATGAGGACCACCGGATGCCGCCCGTAGGGCAGCATGAAGTACCGCCCGTCGTCCTCCATCCGGGCGAGCACGGCGACGTCGACCTCGAAGTCGCGGATCGCCCGCATGATCGTCCCGGAATTCCCCACCGACACCGTGACCCGAATCTGCGGGTGACGCTCGTTGAAGGCGGCGAGCATGTCGGTGACGTGATGCGGCCCGTCGGCGCCCACCTTGAGATGGCCGCTGCGGAGCTGCCGCGAGGCGTCGAGATAGTCGCGCGCGTCGGCCTCGGCGCTGAACAGGCGCTGCGTGATCCGGTAGAGCCCTTCGCCGAGCTCCGTCAGAACGACCCGCCGCCCGCGGCGGTGGAACAGTTCGGTGCCGTAGGCGCTCTCGAGCGCCTTGACCTGGGTGGTGACGGTGGGCTGGCCGACGCCCAGCACCCGCGCCGCCGCCGAGAAGCCGCCGGCCTCGGCCACGGCGTGAAAGGCGCGAAGCTGCGTGTAATGCATCGCTCTGATCAATAGAAAATATCGAAAAGATACATTGGATTGATAATCGCGCGGCCGTTAGCGTTTTTCAATGCGGAAAGCGCTCGCACGCCGCGGACGGCGACGCGCCGGCCGCGCCATCGGAACTCCGAGGGGGGCCGAAATGACCAAGCCGTCCATGCTGAAGACGAGGGTGATGGTGAAACCGCTGACCAGCATCATGGGCGCGCACAACCCGCTCAGCGCCAGGCTCGCCGAGCAGGCGGGCTTCGACGGCATCTGGGCGAGCGGCTTCGAGCTGTCGGCGGCCTTCGGCGTGCCGGACGCCAGCCTCTTGTCCATGACGCAGCACCTGGAGATGACCCGGGCGATGAACGACGCCGTCGCCATTCCCGTCGTCGCCGACATCGACACCGGCTACGGCAACGCGGTGAACGTCATGTACGCGGTCGAGAAGTACGAGGCGGCCGGTGCCGCGGCGGTGGTCGTGGAGGACAAGGTGTTCCCCAAGGACACCAGCCTGCTCGCCGGCGGCCGCCAGGAGATGGTGCGCCTCGAGGAGTTCCAGGGGAAGATCGAGGCGGCCTGCGCGGCGCGCAAGGATCCCGACTTTCAGATCTTCGCGCGGACCGAGGCGCTGATCGCCGGCGCCGGACAGGCCGAGGCGAAGAAACGCGGCGAGGCCTACGCCGAGGCCGGCGCCGACGGCATCGTCGTCCATTCCAAGTCGAAGACGCCGGACGAGGTGGTCGCGTTCGCGAACGATTGGAACCGCGACACGCCGCTCGTCATCATTCCGACGGCCTATCCGCAGCTCACCGAGCAGGCGATCATCGACCTCGGCAGGATCCGGCTGGTGATCTACGGCAATCACGCGATCCGCGCCGCCGTCACGGCGATGGAGAAGGCGTTCCGCAAGATCCGCGAGGATCGCGGCATCCACAACGTCGACAAGGAGATCGTGCCGGTTCGGCGCGTCTTCGAGCTGCAGAGGGTGCCGGAGATGAAGGAGAAGGAGNNGGCCGCGGCCGCCGCAACTCAGCCGGCCTTCTTCTTCTTCGCCTCGCGAATCGCCCGGATCACCTCGTGGTAGCTCTCGGGAGCGGTGTCGCCGAAGCGGGCCTTGAGATTCATCCTCGCCGCCTCGCCCAGGCGCCTCGCGCCCGCCTCGGACATGATCGGCTCGATGCCCATGGCGCGCAGCGTCTCCGACACCTCGACCAGTTCGTGGGCCCGGCGCTCGCCGTGGATCGCGGTGCGGCCGAGAAGGAAATGGGCGAGCCTGTTCCAGTCGAGTCCCGGATATCCCTGACCGACGTAGTCGAGCACGCGTTCGGTGATGCCGTAGGGCTCGGAGGCGAGCGCGCATTCCAGGAGAAGCGCCTCCATGCCCTTGACGACGATGCTGCGGAACATCTTCGCCGCCGTGGCGCTGCCGATGTCGCCGCCGAAGACCTCCAGGTTCATGCCGTAGGGCGCGAGCTCGTCCGCGACCTCCTGCGCCGCCTCGCCGCAGAGCAGCATGGGGACCTTCATGCCGAGGGTGGGCACGGCGGCCATCACCGCGGCCTCGACGAAGCGGGCGCCGGTCGCCTCGACGATGCCGGCGGTCGCCTGCTTGACGGCGGGGCGGGTGGAGTTGAGGTCGATGTAGACGTGATCCGCCGAGAGATGAGGGGCGGCCTGCCGCGCCGCGTCGGTCGCCACGTCGGAGGTGACGGCGGAGAGGACCAGCCGCGAGCGCGCCAGCAGGTCCGCGAGCGAGCCCGCCAGCGCAACCGAGGCCTCGGCCGCGCGTGTCTCTAAGTGCGCTCGTCGCTCCGGCGAGGCGAGCGCCACGTCGTAGGCCGCCACCTCGGCGCCGGCGGATCTCAGGCCCGCCGCGAGCAGTTGTCCCACCTCGCCGTAGCCGATGAATCCGATGGATCTGGGCATCGTCGGTTCTCTGCGGCAGGTCCGTTCCGCCCCATGCGCAGGCGCGCCGGAGCCATCCTCATCTTAGACCGGGCTGGCCTTCCGGCGCACCACACGTGCCTCCCCGCCGAGCGCTCTCCGGCGTCCGGCAGGGAGGGCGGATGACGTCAGTTCACGAACCGATCTCGCCGCCGTCGTTCTTGGTGATGGCGACGACCGAGGGACGCGGCGGCATGTCCGGCTTGAAGTCCGGCCACCGGGTCGTCGGCTTGTCGAAGGACGAGCCCTTGTCCTCCGCCGGATGCTGGATGGCGACGAACAGGGTCCTGTGGTCCGGCGTGAAGGTCGGTCCGCAGATCTCGGCCCCGGTCGGCGCGTTGAAGAAGCAGCGCGTCAGGCCGCGGCCCGGCCCCTCGGTGTCGGCGGCATAGACGGAATCGGAGAATCCCACTTTCGGCTGCCCGTCGGTGGTGATCCAGATCCGTCCCCTGCCGTCGAAGGTGCAGTTGTCGGGCGCCGAGACCCAGCCGCTCGGCGAGATGTCGGCCAGGTACTTCGCCCCCGAGTCCGGATCCGCCGGATCGCCGGCCAGGAAGAAGAACTCCCACCGGTAGTCGAGTGCCGCGTGATCGGGCTTGCCGTCCTTCGTCGGCGGAATCAGTTCGATCACGTGACCGTGCTTGTTCTTCGGACGCGGGTTGGCGGCGTTGACCTGGTCCGGCTTGCGCTTGGTGTTGTTGGTGCACATGACGTAAGTGCGCCCGTTGACCGGATTGGTCTCGACATCCTCGGGCCGGTCCATGGGTGTGGCGCCTACGAGGTCGGCCGCACGCCGCGTCTCGATCAGCACGTCCGCCTGGCTGTGGAAGTCGTTCTCGGGCGTCAGCGGGCCGGTGCCGAACACCAGCGGCAGCCACCGCATGCCGCCGTCGGCCTCGAACTTGGCAACGTACAGCGTGCCGGAATCGAGGAGGTCCCGGTTGGCCTCCCGGTTGTTCGGGTCGTACCGGCCGTGCGTCACGAACTTGTAGAGATAGTCGAAACGTTGATCGTCGCCCGAATAGACCGAAATGCGGCCGTCGGGATTGACCACGGTGGTCGCGCACTCGTGCTTGAAGCGGCCGATGGCCGTCCGCTTCACTGGTACGGAGTTCCGGTCATAGNNAGGGATCGAACTCGACGATCCAGCCGAAACGGTTGGGCTCGTGAGGCTCCTTCTCGACGTTGAAGCGGTCGTGGTGCTTCGCCCAGGCCCATCTGTTCTTCTTCAGGCCATAGCGTTTGTGATTGCGCGCCTCGCTCGTCTTCGTGAAATCACCGCGGAAGTAGTAGTGGAAATTTTCCTCGGCGATGAGCACGGTGCCCCATGGCGTCGTGCCGCCGGCGCAGTTGTTGACCGTGCCGATGACGCGCGTGCCGCTCGGGTCGGCGCTGGTCTTCAGCCGGTCGTGACCGGCCGCCGGTCCCGAAATGGTTATCGCCGTGCCGAGCGGCGTGATCCGCCGGCTGTAGGGGCTGTCCTCGACCACCCGCCACTTGCCGCCAGACTTGCGGATCTCGACGACCGAGTGGCCGTGCGCGGCCATCTCGACCTCCATCTGCTCCTTGTCCAGGCGCTCGTAGGCCCCCTTCTTGCCACCGACCGACCACATCAGGTGCGGGTTGGTGTACTCGTGACTGACGCAAAGGAGGCCACGCTCCGAGTTGCGGGAGCCGAAGGGCAGGGGCATGTAGGCCATGAAGTCGTTGTTGTATCCGAACTGTTTTTCCTGGGCTGCCGCCGTCTGGTTGTTGACGTCGAATTCGGGAGCGTTCCCCAGCACCTTGTCGCCCCAGCGAATGAGCACGTCGGTGCTGTAGCCGCGCGCGACGCGTATGCCGGTCTCGAGGGCGTGGGGGATATCCTCGAAGCCCAGGGTCGAGACGCCCGCCACGGCGTTCGCGACCCGGCCGAGGACCGTCGAGCCGAACGTCCCCACGGCCGTTGCCGCCGCCAGTCCCTTGAGAGCATCCCGGCGGCTCAGCCGGGCTTCGACGATTTCAAAGAAGGGCGTGGCCGCCGATGGGTTGGACGGGATGTCGTCCTCGTCCTTGACCTCGTATGGCGGATACCGGTCGAGCGGTTTTCTTTCCTCCCTCATCGTTTCCTCCCTGGGAGAGGAACCGCGCCTGAACCGGGAACGCGGTTCCCGCCCTTATTTACTTCCTGAGAGCGTTTACTTTAATAGACGCGGACAGGGCGGCGATAGCGAGAACAGCAGCGAGCGGCCGGTGAGCGACGGCTTCCAGGTGGAGGCCATCCGCCGCGCCCGGAGAATCTCCTCGCGGGTCATTTTCAACTCGAGGACATCCCGCGCTCTCGCCGCGGCGGTGATGCCGAGGGGGTCGCGGGCGGCCGCGAGGCTCAGCCACATGTGCGCCGCGACCCAGTCCTTCCCGACCTCGCTGCCGCCGATGTACATGCGCCCGAGATTGGCCTGGGCGTGGGCGTTGCCCCGCTGCGCCGCCCTTCGGTACCACGCGGCCGCCTTGTCCGTGTCCGGCGCGGTCCCCAGGCCCTGTTCCAGCATGGCCCCCAGTTCATTCTGTGCGGCGGCGTTGCCCTGTTTGGCGGCCCTGCGCAGCCAGGCCATCGCCTTTCCCGCATCCTGCAGGACGCCCTCGCCGTTCTTGTAGGCGAGGCCGACCTCGAGCTGGGCCCGGGCGTAGCCCTGCCTGGCGGCTTCGAGGTACCACCTGGCCGCCATGGCCTCATCCTCGGGGACGCCCTGGCCGTTGTCGTACATGGTCGCAAGGTCGTGCTGGGCGCGGGCATGGCCCTGCTCGGATGCTTCCCGGAACAGCCGAACCGCCTCCGTTTCGTCCCGCGGAAGCCCGCCGGTACCCGTCGCATAAAGGCTTCCGAGATACCACTGCCCGTCGCGGTCGCCCTTGTCGGCGGCGCGGCGTGCGGCGCTGGCGACCGCTTGATACCAGCGTTCGGCCTCGCCGACGCCTTTCATGCCGTCCAGCCCGAGCTCGAGGAAGAGGGCGAGAAGCTGCTGGGCGGCCATGTCGCCCGTCGCCGCCGCCTTGCGGAACCACCCGAGGGCCTTCACGGGGTCTCGCGGCGAGCCCTCGCCGAACATATGCATGATGCCCAGCACCATCTGGGCGCAGGCATCGCCCCCTTCGGCGAGTGGCCGGAACTCCCGTTGGGCCGTTGCATGCTCGCCCCGGTGGTAGGCGGCGATGCCGTCGCGGACATCCGCCCGGGCGGGGGCAACGAGGAAAGAGAGCATCAGGAGTGACAGGAGAGCCCGTCGCATATTACTCCTCTCCCTGCATAACGAAGATCGTACCACACAAAGGCTTCCAGGGCTCATCCGGACGCGCATGGCGCGACGCGCCTAACTTCCCGTCTCCCGCACACGGCGGCGAAACCGCGCATACATGAACAGGGCGAAGAGCGGCGCCCCGACGAAGGCGGCGACGATCAGGCCCTGCACCCACCCGATCCAGGCGGTGAGCGGCACCACGAGCATGGCGTCGTCGGGGTCGAACCCGGCCGTGCTTCTGAACTCCGCCGCCCGTTCGCCGGCAAGCTCTTCGGTGCGCAGGACGATCCACAGGATGATGGCGACGGCGAGCCCGGCGACCGCGCCCATGGCCGTGGCCCAATGGCCGAGCCCGCCGTGACGCAGGCCGAAACCGATGCCGGCGAAGATCACGGCGTTGCAGAACGCGTCGACGACCAGATCGTATTTGTGTCCCCACGCCGAGCTCTTGCCCGCGAGACGCGCCAGTTCGCCGTCGGCGCGGTCGAGGATCATGGAAAACAGGAAGATGGCGCCGCCGATGACCTGTCCGTCCCGACTGCCCACGGCGAAGGCCGCCGTTGCCGCAAGGCCCGTGACCAGACGCAGCGTCGTCACGTGGTTCGGAGTCACCGGAGTCCCGACGAGCGGGCGCACGCCGACGCGCGCGATGCGGTGGATCCAGGTGTCGTGACTCATGGCGACGGGCGAAGGCGGGGGTCCGTCAGGACCGGACGCGGGGCTCGGCGCGGGAACGGCGCAACAGGCGGCGCCCCTCGACGAACTGCCAGGCGGCAAGCCCCGGCATCCCGAAGGTCAGTTCGCGGATGCGCTTGAGCAGGGAGACGGCGAGGGCCGTGCTTGGAGGAAGGCCGAGGGCCGTACCGAGCAGCACGAAGGCGCCTTCCTGTATGCCGAGCCCCGCGGGTATGAAGAACACGATGCTGCGCGCGCCGTGGCCGAGGATCTCGAGCATGAACGCCTCCGCCGGCCCCACCGGCCTGCCGAGGAAGTGAAGCGCCAGCCAGACCTCTCCAGCGCCGACGAGCCACCCCGTCACCCGCCACGCCAACGACACGAGCAGCCTCCGATGGCGGTAGATTCCCGAGATCTCCCGATCGAGCGCCCTGGCGCCGCCGACCAGGGCGAAGCGGTCCGAACCGACGAGGCGCACCAGCAGCCGGGCCAGGGTGCGGAACAGGCCGGCGTTCTGGACCACGGCGAATATCCCGACGAGCACGGCGAGGACGCCGAGGCCGAAGAACACGCCGGTGACGAGATCGCCGTTGTCGTGGCCGCCGAGACGGGCCAGCATGGCGAGCGCGGTCAGGGCCAGCGCGATCTGGGTCAGCGTGCCGATGGTGACGTCCACGGTCACGGTCGCCCCCGCCTGCGCGCCCGGAACCCCTTGCAGCATGGCCATGCGCACGCGCGCCAGCTCGCCGCCGATCTGGGCGGCGGGCAGCAGGCTGTTCACCGATTCGCCGATCCAGCGGATGAACATCGCGCCCGGCAGAGGCGGACGGTGAGGCCGGCGGACGAGAGCGCGCCATGCCGCCGAATCGGCGGCCAGCGGAACCACGTGGAACGCGGCGACCGCGAGGACGCCCCAACCGGCCCCGGCGATCGCCGCGGCCACCTCGCCGATGCCCTCGCGCACGATCAGCCCGACGAAGAGCGCGAAGCCGACCAACCAGAGAAGANNNNGAGGGGCGGGTCACTGGAGATAGCCGTTGGCGCGGAACCAGGCGACGGCGTCGCGCAGGGCTTCCACCGCCGGCCGCGACGCGTAGCCCAGTTCGCGGCAGGCCTTTCCGCACGAGAAGTACATGAGCTTCCGCGCCATGCGCAGCGAATCGACCGTCATCATCGGCTCCCCGTTTCGCGTAATGCGGGCGACCGTCTCGACCAGGTAGGCGACGGGAACGAGAGGGGCGTGGGGCAGGCGCACGCGCGGCACGGACGTTCCCGCCAAGCTCGCGATCTCCGTCAGGATCTGTCGCAGGGACATGTTCTCGCCGCCGAGGATGTAGCGCTCGCCCGCTACGCCGCGCTCGAGGGCGAGCAGGTGGCCGGCCGCCACGTCGTCGACGTGGACGACGTTGAGCCCGGTGTCGACGTAGGCCGGCATGCGGCCGGAGGCGGCCTGGACGATCATCCGGCCGGTGGGGGTCGGTTTGACGTCGCGGGGGCCGACGGGCGCGCTCGGATTGACGATGACCGCCGGCAGGCCCTGCTCGGCCGCGAGGCGCCGGACCTCCACTTCGGCCAGGAACTTCGAGCGCTTGTAATGCCCCACCATGTCGGAGAGTTCGGAGGGGGTCTCCTCGTCGGCGGGCGTTCCGTCGGGATTGAGGCCGAGCGTCGCGACGCTGCTCGTATAGACGATGCGCGAGACGCCGGCCTCGGCCGCTTCGAGCATGAGGGCGCGGGTGCCCTCGACGTTGGTACGGTAGAGCGGGTCCGGCTCGAGGACCCACAGGCGGTAGTCCGCGGCGACGTGGAAGAGGGCGTCGCACCCGGCGACCGCCTGGCGCAGCGAGGCCCGGTCCTCGAGGTTTCCGACGACGATCTCGCAGTCCAGCTCTTCGAGATTGCGGCGGCTGCTCTCCGGCCGCACCATGATCCGAAGATCGTGGCCGGCCCCGGCCAGGCGCCGGGCGACGGCCGATCCGACGAATCCCGAGGCACCTGTCACCAGGGTGGTCATCCGACCCTCATCCTCCCGTCGGGGGTGGACCCCGTCCGCCGGCCGGCACAGGCTGGCGCCGGTCATCGCTTCGCGAGGGTCCCGTGCCGGAACGGAGTCCGGCGCAGGGTCTATTTAATCGCTGGCCCCGCCGCGCACAATCGGCTTCGACCCGGGCCGACGGTCCGCCGCCGATTCCGGCCGATGCCGATGAAGCGGGAGGATCGAACCCCCTCCGCCACGCGTGCAGAGGGTCCGACGGCTCAGTACGTCACGCCGAGTATGATCGTCCCGAGAATGAACAGGCCGAGCAGGACATACGCCGTGGTCCGCCACTCCATGGCTTTCTCCCTTTGCCTGTGGTCCGTCTCAGTCTAGGGGTCGGGCTCGACATGACAACCCCCGCGCCCGGGGCGCGCGGCAGGGCGGACACTCCGCGACCGCTCCCGGCGGCAGACACCGCAGTCGGTTTAGGACGGAGCCGCGCGCGCGGCGTCCGGGGCCGCTGCGGGCACCGCCTGCCACTCGGCGCGGACGTCGGGGTCGGGCTCGTGCGGCAGGTGGCGGTCGCCGAGCGCGGCGAAGTCGCGCGCCTCCAGCAGCTCGCCCAGCGCCCACACCGCCATCGCCCGCACCAGCGGCGAGGCATCCGCGAGCCGTGCCTCGGCCACCGGCGCGAGCGCCGCGTCGGCCGCTG
>JABAHQ010014206.1_pt1 | contig 11383 bp, 9 predicted proteins | sample 7062091 | NCBI WGS metagenome assembly JABAHQ01 (sample SAMN14534359, study PRJNA622989) | marine sediment metagenome | biome: marine biome [ENVO:00000428]; feature: marine pelagic biome [ENVO:01000023]; material: deep marine sediment [ENVO:00002113] | place: India: Gulf of Kutch | collected...
GCCCCCTACTTCGGCTTCGAGATCCCCGACGCGCCGGGCAAGTACTTCTACGTCTGGCTCGATGCGCCGATCGGCTACATGGCCAGCCACCGCAACTGGTGCGCGCGCACCGGCCACGACTTCGATGCCTTCTGGGCACCGGACAGCGACGCCGAGCTGTATCACTTCATCGGCAAGGACATCGCCTACTTCCACACGCTGTTCTGGCCGGCCATGCTGCACTTCAGCGGTCGCAAGACACCCAATGCCGTGTTCGTGCACGGCTTCCTCACCGTGAACAACGGCGAGAAGATGAGCAAGAGCCGCGGCACCGGCCTGGACCCGCTGAAGTACCTGAGCCTCGGCATGAACCCCGAGTGGCTGCGCTACTACCTGGCCGCCAAGCTCACCCCGCGCAACGAAGACCTGGACTTCAACCAGGACGACTTCCAACTGCGCGTCAACAGCGACCTGATCGGCAAGTTCATCAACATCGCCAGCCGCGCGGCGGGCTTCATCGCCAAGCGTTTCGAGGGCAAGCTGGGTACCGCCTCGGCCGATGGTGCCGCGCTGCTGCGGGCGCTGCAGGCCAAGGCGCCTGCCATCGCCACGCTGTTCGACACGCGCGAGTACGGCAAGGCGCTGCGCGAGGTGATGGCCCTGGCCGACCAGGTCAATGCCTACGTCGACCAGAACAAGCCCTGGGAGCTGGCCAAACAGGAGGGCCAGGAGGCGCGCCTGCTCGACGTGTGCAGCACCTGCATCGAGGCCTTCCGCCTGCTCACGCTCTACCTCAAGCCCGTGCTGCCCGCGCTGGCCGCACAGGTCGAGTCCTTCCTGAACGTGAAGCCGCTGCAATGGGCCGACGCCAGCGGCCTGCTGGGTGCGGGGCACGCCATCAAGGCCTACCAGCACCTGATGCAGCGCGTGGACCCGAAGCAGCTGGAAGCCCTGTTCGAGCCTCCAGCCGCGCCGGTGGAGGCCGCGCCCCTGCCCGGCGGCGAGGCCCTGGCCGACACCATCACCATCGACGACTTCGCGAAGATCGATTTGCGCATCGCGAAGATCGTGGACTGCGAGCGCGTCGAGGGCTCGACCAAGCTGCTGCGCCTCACGCTCGACGTGGGCGAGGGCAAGACCCGCAATGTCTTCAGCGGCATCGCCAGCGCCTACCAGCCCGAGCAGTTGAAGGGCAAGCTCACCGTGCTGGTGGCCAACCTGGCGCCGCGCAAGATGAAGTTCGGCCTGAGCGAGGGCATGGTGCTGGCGGCGAGCCACGCCGACGAGAAGGCCCAGCCCGGCATCTTCGTGCTGGAGCCTTCGCCCGGCGCGCAGCCGGGCATGAGAGTTCGCTGAACCGGCTCAGTTCTTCCGCAGGTCCGGGTCGGGCATCGTCCCGGACCTGATCACCCGGAGGTCCTTGTCGAAGGCCACGCTGAAGATCATCGGCTCGGTCTGGCCCTTGGCCTGGAAGCGCCAGTCCTGGTGCGTCTCGCCGTTGAGAGCAAACGTCTGCACCTTGCGGGGCTTGCCCAGCAGGCGGCGCACCTGCTCCAGCGGCATGCCCGGCTGCACCTTGGCGAAGTTCTCTTCGGTGAGCACCTGCGACACCTTCACCAGCACCCCATCGGGACCGATGGTGATCATGTAATTCACCACGCCTTCGGGCTGGCGGTTGTATTCGTAGATCTGGGCGCCCTCCTCGCCCTCCCACACGGCCTCGGGCTGGCCGAACTTCTCGCGCACGTCGGCCTCGGTGGACACACCGGGCTCCAGCTCGGCGATGTTCTGCAGGTCGCAGGCGCCCACGAACCCCACGGCGGCCAGCACGCCGGTGATGAGGCGGCCCAGGCGCCACCAGGCGCTGCGGGTGTTCGGTCGGGTCATGCGGGTCTCCAGAGTGGACCGGCAGTGTAGGCCGAGGCACCCGGGACCGCGTAGCGATCGGTAACCGCCGGGCTTCTGGCCTCGTCTCGCCTCGCCGCACGGCGGGTCGGACCCGTCGGTAAAATCGATGGTTTTCCCGAACCGGACACCCCCACGCCATGTCCTTCTTCCGCCGCCCCGACTACCGCTCCGAGGTCACCCAGTTCATCGACCAGCTCAAGGCCGCCCGGCCCGAACTGGAAGCGAAGCAACGCGAGGGCCGCGGCCTGCTCTGGGACAAGACCATCGACCGAGAGTTCTCGGCCGCGGCCGAGGCGGCCGAGGTGCCGCAGAAGCCCTACGTCTACCAGACGAATTCCGATTTCCAGTGAGCCGGGCGCGATGACCGAACCGGCACCCTCTTCTGGACGAGGCCCCGCAGGGCCTTGACGAGGTGCTGCCCACGGTGATCGACAACGTGGCGCTGGCGCGGCTCTATGGCGAGCCGCTGTTCAAGCTGCCGCAGGACCTGTACATCCCGCCCGACGCGCTGCGCGTCTTCCTCGAGGCCTTCGAGGGCCCGCTGGACCTGCTGCTCTACCTCATCCGCAAGCAGAACTTCAACATCCTCGACATCCCCATGGCCGGCGTCACGCGACAGTACCTCGAGTACGTCGAGGAAATCCGCGCGAGCAACCTCGAGCTGGCCGCCGAGTATCTGGTGATGGCCGCGATGCTGGCCGAGATCAAATCGCGCATGCTGCTGCCGCCCAAGAAGACGGCCGAGGGCGAGGAAGCCGAGGACCCGCGCGCCGAACTCGTGCGCCGCCTGCTCGAATACGAGCAGATGAAACTGGCCGCGCAGCGCCTGTCCGAAGTGCCCCAGTACGGCCGCGACTTCCTGCGCGCCCAGATCTACGTCGAGCAGGCGCTGCAACCGCGCTTTCCCGACGTGGAGATGATCGACCTGCAGAGCGCCTGGCGCGACATCCTCAAACGCGCCAAGCTGGTGCAGCACCACAAGATCAGCCGCGAGGAGCTCTCCGTGCGCGAGCACATGAGCATCGTGCTGCGCCACCTGCAGGGCCGCCAGTTCGTCGAATTCGGCGACCTGTTCGACACCAGCAAGGGCGTGCCGGTGGTGGTCGTCACCTTCATCGCCATGCTCGAGCTCGCCAAGGAAACCCTGATCGAGCTCACCCAGGCCGAGGCCTTCGCACCGATCTACGTGCGCCTAGCCTACACCCCAGCAACATGAACCAACACTTTGACGTCCTGGTCATTGGCAGTGGCCTGGCCGGGCTGTCGACTGCCCTGCACCTGAGCGCCACGCACCGCGTGGCCGTCATCACCAAGCGCGCGCTGCTGGACGGCTCCAGCAACTGGGCCCAGGGCGGCATCGCCGCCGTGCTGGCCGAGGGCGACAGCTATGCGTCCCACGTGGAAGACACGCTGGTGGCCGGCGCCGGCCTGAGCGACCGCGAGGCCACCGAGTTCACGGTGGAGAACGCACCCGCCGCCATCGCCTGGCTGCGCGAGTTGGGTGTGCCCTTCTCCACCGCCGACGGCGAGCTGCACCTCACCCGCGAAGGGGGCCACAGCCACCGGCGCATCGTGCACGCGGCCGACGCCACCGGCGCCGCCGTGCAGGCCACGCTGGTGCAGCGCGTGAAGGCCACGCCCAGCATCCAGGTGTTCGAGCACCACATGCTGGTGGACCTGATCACCGAGCGTCACCTCGGCTCCCCGGACGGCGAACGCCGCTGCTTCGGCGCCTATGTGCTCGACACCGTGCGAGACGAGGTGGTCACCTTCTCGGCCCGCCACACCGTGCTGGCCACGGGTGGCGCGGGCAAGGTGTACCTGTACACCACCAACCCCGACACCGCCACGGGCGACGGCATCGCCATGGCCTGGCGCGCGGGCTGCCGGGTGGCGAACATGGAGTTCATCCAGTTCCACCCCACCTGCCTCTACCACCCGCAGGCCAAGAGCTTCCTCATCACCGAGGCCGTGCGCGGCGAAGGCGGCCTGCTCAAGTTGCCACCGCACCTGGGCGACGACCTGGGCGGCCACCGCTTCATGCCCGACCACGACCCGCGCGCCGAACTCGCGCCGCGCGACGTGGTGGCGCGTGCCATCGACTTCGAGATGAAGAAGCATGGCCTGGACTGCGTGCACCTGGACATCTCGCACCAGAGCCCCGAGTTCCTGCGCGAGCACTTCCCCAACATCCTGGCGCGCTGCGCCGAACTGGGCATCGACATCACGAAGGAGCCCATCCCCGTGGTGCCGGCCGCGCACTACACCTGCGGCGGCGTGGTCACCGACTTGCAGGGCCGCACGGACATCGCCGGCCTGTACGCCGTGGGCGAGACCGCCTGCACCGGCCTGCACGGCGCCAACCGGCTGGCCAGCAACTCGCTGGTGGAGTGCATGGTCTTCGCGCAGGCGGCCGCTGGCGCCATCCGCGCGCAGCAGGCCAACGAGCCGCCCGCGCTGCCCCTGTGGGACGACAGCCGCGTGACCGACGCCGACGAGATGGTCGTGATCTCGCACAACTGGGACGAGTTGCGCCGCTTCATGTGGGACTACGTCGGCATCGTGCGCACCGACAAGCGCCTGGAGCGTGCGGCGCACCGCATCGACCTGCTGCAGCGCGAGATCCACGAGTTCTACGCGCGCTTTCACGTCACGCGCGACCTGCTGGAGCTGCGCAACCTGGTGCAGGTGGCCGACCTGATCGTGATGTCGGCGATGCTGCGCCGCGAAAGCCGCGGCCTGCATTTCAGCCGGGACTACCCGGCGATGCTGCCGGAAGCGAAGCCCACGATCCTGGTGCCGCCGGCGCGCTGAGGCCGGGGCCCGCGCCGCGGGCCGCTACACCAGCGCCTGCGGGGCCTGCATGTCGGCGTCGCCGATGACCGGCGAGGCTGGCACCGTCTTCAGCAGCTCGCCAATCGTCAGGCGATGCGCCGCTTGCCGGGAATCGCCTTTCACCTCCTTGCGCCACGCCTGCAGAAGGTCTCTCACGTCGACGGGTTCGTCCAGGTGCGCCAGCGGATTGGCGTCGTCCCGCCACTGCTGGTGCAGTACGGTGTTGAAGTCGGGCCGCGCATCGGCCGGCACCGAGGCGAGGGTCTTCGCCAGCGCCTCCACCCAGCAGCGGAACCGCTGCGCCGTCTGGTACGCGGCCCGGCCGATCGTCTGGTCCAGGGCCAGGCAACGCTGCTCGATCTTCTGCCGCTCGTGCGCGTCGTGCTGGCGCTTCAGCGGCGGTATGCCGGACACCAGGGCGCCGTACAGCCGCGGCATCAGGCCGGACGTCACCACATACCCCTTGAAAGCGTTCATGTAGTCGTCGATGGTGCGGCTGCGCGGTGCCGTCGTCGCGCCAAGCACGAAGCCACCGACGAAGGCCAGCACGCGCATGGCCTCGGTGTGTGATTCCGCGTACAGCTCGTACATCATCGCCGTGAAGTTGGCCCACCAGTTCACCCAGCCACCGAACGNNGGCCGCGGCCTGGGTGTCGATTTGCTCGAGGGTGTCGCTCCACGACGTCGGGCCCATGTCCTTCACCACCACGCGGTATTCCTCGGGGTGGCGGGCCGCGAAGATCAGCTTCGCGATCTCTGGCCATGCCGCGTCCGCGGCCTCGCCCACGGCCAGGCCGATGCGCGACAAGCCGAACGCCAGTGTCTTCAGGTCCACCTGGCCCAGGGAGCCGCTCAAGAGCGTCGTCGCGGCCGTGTAGCCGCCGTCCCGTATCGAGTGGAACTCGATCGCGTGCGCCGGCGGCATCATCTGGCCATCCAGGCGCCGCAGCTCGATGGTCTTGATGCGCGGGCCGAGACCGGGAATGCCCGGCGCCTGCAAGGTGAGCGGTCTTTGCAGGGCCTCGCGCAGCCATCGCGAGGTTTCGATCACGGCGCTGGACCACACAGCCTCGCTCCACAAGCGATAGGCCACGGCGGACACACCGCTGGCGCCCATCACCCCCTGGGCGACCGTGACGCCCAGCCCGCCCACCGCCTGCACCGCCACCAGCAGGCCCGACGACCACTTCAGCACGTCGGCGAAGGTCGATTGCCGGTGCTCGATCTCGGGCACCCGGCGGATGGCGTGCATCCGGTACAGGGAATAGACCGTCAAACCACCGCCGAACGCGAAGGCCAGCCAGTCGACGAGTTCGTCGGGGACGCTGTCGCTCTCGCAGGCGAGGTCCCGGATGGCCGTGGCGATGCTGTCCATGACCAGGCGCGAAACGTAGGTGCACACGCCGTCCCGGAGCATCGAATAGGCCGCCGTCCCCCAGAACCCACGGGTGTCGGACGCATAGGGCACGGTGGTCGGTGGCAGCGAGGCCTCCCACACGCGCACGAGCAGGGCCACGCGCAGTTGGTGCAGCGGCCCGGTCGTCGACGCGAGGGCCTGGCGTTCGGCGAGCACCTCCGCCAACGCCGCCTCCAGCCGCGCCAGCTCGCTGGCCACCAGCGCGTTGACCAGCTCATCCAGCAGCGCCAGGTGCTGCCCCAGGGAGACCCAGATGCGCGCCATGGCCTTGGCATGGCAGTTCCGGCCCCTGGGCAGGCAGGTCTCGTCCACCAGGCGGCGCATCCATGGGCGCGCCGCGCCACCCAATCGCTTGTCCGCCTTTTCGCTGGTGCGCATGTCCACCAGCAAGGCCCTGAGCTGGAACAGCGTCCGCTCGGCCTCGGCCCCACGGTCGCACCGGGCAAGGTACCCGGACAGCTCCTTGACGGTGCGCGCCACCTCGAGCACCTGAAGGGTTCGCCCGACCACGAGCCGGGATGGGCGCTGCTTGTGCAACTGGCCCGTCAGGTGATCCCGGGCGCTCTGAATTCTGCGCCGCTGGTCTTCGAGTGCGCGCTGCCTGGCCTGCATCCAGTGCTCGCAGCAGTACGTCCAATAGCTGAGCGGCCGCTCGGGCTGCCGCTTCAGCAGCGCCTCGATCCGATCGGCGATGGAGACGGCGGGGGCGGCTGCAACGGGTTCGAGGTACTGCGCGAACACGGCCCCGTCCCGCTCCAGCGTCTCCTCGGCCTCCCGGAGGACCGCCCTGGTGTCTTCCAGCAGGTCCTGCGGTCCCAGGTCCTCGCAGAGCAGGACGAGTTCCCTGAACGCGGCCAGCGCACCGCCGACGTCGTCCTTCGCATGGCGCGCCGCCGCATCGACAAGGATGTCGACCGCGTCCGCGTCCTGCCCGAAGCGCGCGTCGCCCCGCGCCATCTCGCACCACATCTCCAGGGCCACGAGGCGGGCGGCCTGTTGGTCGACCATGGCCTGCTTCTCCCGCAGTTGGCGATGGGGCACACCACCGGCACCGGCCAGCGGCAGGCTCGTCACGACCTTGTCCAGCGTCAGCCTGCCCAGGAGAAGGACCCATCGCACCTGGCCAGTGACGTCGTCCGCGTTCGGTTCGTGCAAGGACATCACGGGGTCAACCGGTGCGTGCCTGAGGCGCTTGGCGAATTCACGGGGCGTGCAATCGTGAATCAGGCACTGCCGCGCCACGTCGACGAGCGACTCCACGATCTCGGCGTGGCCGAGGCGGGATCGCTTCTTGAGCACCGACCACAAGGCCAGGACCTGCTTGTCGTCGACGATCGGCGTGCCATCGAGCCCGACCGCCATCGCCTGCGGGCCGAGCACCGTGGCGACGGCCATCAGGTTGTGGTGCCTGATCGAGGCCTGCAGAGCGGACTCCTTCCGCAGGAAGCCGGGCCTGGGCACCCGCTCGGCCCACGGGCGCGATCGGGACGAGTCGCCAAGGCCGACCGAATCGTCTCCCACCCAACTGCTGTTCAACGAGGCCTTGCCGGACGAGGATGCGCTGCTCCTGGCGCGTGATGACAGCTTCATGGGACCGGCTCGCGCGCCCTCAGGCGTACACCGATCGCGCCAGCGGATCGCAGGCCGGGGCCGGGTCCAGAAACCACCCTTCGCGCCACCGCAGGGCCTGCTCGCTCATCAGTCGCATGCCATCGAACAGCGAGGCAGCGGACAAGCTGCCCTCATCGAAGCGGCACCCGCAGACCACGTCCCCGGACTGTGAATCGATGCAGAAGGCCGACCGGCCGTGGGTGTGGAGGAACAGGTTGAGTTCGAGCAGGCGCGTCGCCGCCTGCAACGCGGCCCGCTCGGGCAACTGCCCGAACAGGCAGGCCAGGTACACGCCGCCACCGCCCCCCGGCACGCAGGACAGGCACATGCCGACCCCCGCGACAGCCGCCTCGAACGACACCGGATCGAACGGCCCGAGGGCCGACACGTCGGGTGGCACCCAGCCGGTGACCTCGCACAACTCGGCCAGCACCTGCAGGAAGCCCAGGTTGGTGGCACCGGGCCGCGACAGGTGCTGCCGTATCGCGGTGTGCAGCGGCGATGTGGCTGCACGGTCTTCGTCGTGATGGAGGTCTTGCCCGTTGCTCATGGGCAGTGGGTAACGCCCTCTGCCCCTTCTGCAACCCGCTCCGCCTCACGGACTTCTTACGCTGCGCACAGGCAGCGCGCGACGCTCAGGCCGCGCCGATGTTCGGCACCAGCGCGCCGGCGTCCTGCCCTGCCTTGTGCGCGGCCGTGAAGGCCAGCATGCGGTCGATCGGCTGGCGCGCGCGCGGGATCAGCGCCGGGTCCACGTGGATCTGGTTGAGCCCCTTCTCCAGCACCTGGGCCACGCCGGCCAGGCCGTTCATGGCCATCCAGGGGCAGTGCGCGCAGCTCTTGCAGGTGGCGCTGTTGCCGGCCGTCGGTGCCTCGATGAACACCTTGCCGGGGTTCTGCTGGCGCAGCATGTGCATCATGCCTTTGTCGGTGGCGACGATGAACTCGCTCGCGTCGAACTCCTTGGCGGCCTTGAGAATGGCCGAGGTCGAGCCCACCGCGTCGGCCAGCGCCACCACGTCCGCCGGGCTTTCCGGGTGCACCAGCACCCTGGCCTTGGGGTGCTCCTTCTTCAGCGCCTCCAGCTCGAAGGCCTTGAACTCGTCGTGCACGATGCACGAGCCGTTCCACATCAGCATGTCGGCGCCGGTCTCGCGCTGGATGTAGCCACCCAGGTGCTTGTCGGGCGCCCACAGGATCTTGTGGCCTTTGTCTTTCAGCGCACGCACGATGTCGAGCGCGCAGCTGCTGGTGACCAGCCAGTCGGAGCGCGCCTTCACGGCCGCACTGGTGTTGGCGTAGACGACCACCGTGCGGTCGGGGTGCGCGTCGCAGAAGGCGCTGAACTGATCGATGGGGCAGCCCAGGTCGAGCGAGCAGTTGGCGTCGAGGTCGGGCATCAGCACCGTCTTCTCGGGGCTCAGGATCTTCGCCGTCTCGCCCATGAAGCGCACGCCAGAGACCACCAGCGTGGTCGCCGGGTGGTCGCGCCCGAAGCGCGCCATCTCCAGCGAATCGCTCACGATGCCGCCGGTCTCGATGGCCAGGTCCTGCAGGTCGGGGTGCACGTAGTAGTGCGACACCATGACCGCGTTGCGCTCTTTCAGCAGCGCCTTGATGCGCGCCTTCAGCTCGGCGCGCTGCTTCGGCCCGGGCTCCACCGGCACGCGCGCCCAGGCGTGCTGCGTGGGGCAGGCGGGTTGTTCGTACTCGACGTCGATGATGGCTTCGTTGCTCATGCCAGTCCTCCTCACAGCGCCTCGAAGCGCATGGAAAAGTCGATCGCCTTGACGTCCTTCGTCAGGGCCCCGATGGAGATGCGGTCGACACCTGTTTCTGCAAGCGCCCGCACGGTGGAGAGGTTCACGCCGCCCGAGATCTCGAGGATGGCGCGGCCGGCGTTTCGGCGCACGGCCTCGCGCAGCGTGGGCAGGTCCATGTTGTCCAGCAGCACCATGGTGGCGCCGTGGCTCAGCGCCTCGTCGAGCTGCTCCAGCGTCTCGACCTCGATCTCGACGAAGCGCGCGGCCGGCGCGGTGTCGCGCACGCGCTGCAGCACCTGGGCCACGCCGCCCGCGGCGGCGATGTGGTTCTCCTTGATCAGCACCGCGTCGAACAGGCCGATGCGGTGGTTCACGCCACCGCCCACCGTGACCGCGTGCTTCTGCGCCAGACGCAGGCCCGGCAGGGTCTTGCGGGTGTCCACGATGGCCGCGCGCGTACCGGCCACGGCGGCCACGTAGGTGGCCGTCTGCGTCGCCACGGCCGAGAGCAGTTGCAGGAAGTTCAGCGCCGTGCGCTCGGCCGTCAGCAGCGGCTGCGCGCGGCCTTCGATGGTGAGCACGGTCTGGTCGGGTTCGCAACGCGCGCCTTCGGCCACATGCCAGGTGATCACCGCCTGCGGATCGAGCGCGCGCACGGCGGCTTCCACCCAGGGCGCGCCGCAGAGCACGGCGCTCTCGCGCGCGAGCACGCGGGCCCGCGCGGGGCGTGCCGCATCGACCAGCGCGGCGGTGAGATCGCCGGTGGCCACGTCTTCGGCCAGGGCCCGCGCGACGTCCTGCGCGGCCAGCGCGGCGATGTCGGCGGAGGTGTATTCGCTGAGGTGTTTCATCGTGGGGAAAGGGCCATCGGCCGGGTGTGCACCCGCATGGTGCAATGCACTATAGTCCCCCGCATTCTCGTTCACCGCCCGGCCCGCGCCGGACCACGACATGAGCAACCCCACCCCCGCCACACCTTACGGCACGCTGCCGGCGGCCTCTCCCCTGCCCGCCCGCAAACCCGTCAGCCTGCCGCGCCTGAACGAGCTGCGCGAGCGCGGCGAAAAGATCACCATGCTGACCGCCTACGACGCCACCTTCGCGGCGGTGGCGGACGCGGCCGGCGTCGAATGCATGCATCCTGGTCGGCGACTCGCTCGGCATGGTGTGTCAAGGCCTGGCCAGCACCGCGGGCGTCACGCTCGAGACCATGGCCTACCACGTGGAAAGCGTGGCGCGCGGCCTGCGCCGCGTGCAGGGCACGGCCTGGCTGCTGGGTGACCTGCCCTTCGGCGCGTACCACGAGTCGAAAGAACAGGCCATGCGCAGCGCGGCGCAACTGGTGCATGCGGGCGCGCACATGATCAAGCTCGAAGGCGGCGGCTGGACGGCCGACACCGTGCGATTCCTCGTCGAACGCGGCATTCCGGTCTGCGCGCACCTGGGCCTCACGCCGCAGACCGTGCACGCGCTCGGCGGCTACCGCGTGCAGGGCCGCGACGACCAGGCCGCGCTCGCGCTCAAGCGCCATGCGCTCGAACTGCAGGACGCTGGCGCCACCATGCTGGTGCTGGAGATGGTGCCCGCCACGCTGGCGACCGAGATCACGCAGCAACTGCCGCGCTGCCACACCATCGGCATCGGCGCGGGCAAGGGCACGGCCGGCCAGGTGCTGGTGATGCACGACATGCTGGGCGTGAACCTGGGCAAGAACCCGAAGTTCGTGCGCAACTTCATGGACGGCGCGGGCTCGGTGCGCGACGCCATGGCGAACTATGTGCGCGCCGTCAAGGACGGCAGCTTCCCCGACGACGCGGTCCACGCCTGGTGAGGCGCCCATGCGGCCCACGCGCCCGCGCGATGCGGCCCT
>JABAHQ010020807.1_pt1 | contig 11383 bp, 10 predicted proteins | sample 7062091 | NCBI WGS metagenome assembly JABAHQ01 (sample SAMN14534359, study PRJNA622989) | marine sediment metagenome | biome: marine biome [ENVO:00000428]; feature: marine pelagic biome [ENVO:01000023]; material: deep marine sediment [ENVO:00002113] | place: India: Gulf of Kutch | collected...
CACCTCCGGCCTTATGAAATCTAAGCTGATGCTCTTTCAGTATGCAACGACCGAACGGCACTGCTCCCGGCACTCGCTCCCGCAGACGGGCCAACGACATATTGGAACCATAGGCAAAATAGAACATTTGGGTCGAATCGGCTTTTTTCTGTTAATCTTAATATCGAACACTCACTGTATATCGCAGATTATGCGTCAAGTCGACATCACTCTGCAGATATGGATAATGAGTTTATTGATGGCGCGCTGCCATCATCGTCAAAACGCCAGTAACCAGTACCAGCAATAGCCTGGTTTGTCTTTATCGGCTGCCCTAAGCCGAGTCAGTATCAACCGATCATTTCGGTTTCAGCAGTACGTGCCGTACACGCATAAATAACAATACGGATATCAGGATGCGGCTAACCGCCGCTCGGCAAATGGAGCATAACAATGCAAAAATCAGCGAAGCATGGGGTGCAGTTACTGGTATTGCTCAGTGGCAGCGTATTNNTACTGTTGTTGTTCAGTGGTAGCGTCTTGTCGGCCAATCTCTACGCCGCGCCGGAACAGAAACTTTCCGCCGGTGTCTGGGGCACCTTCCAATACTTACCGGATGATGAAGCCAACAAGAACAGTGGTGGTGAATTTACCGGAGAGGCGCTGATTCTGTATGCCGACGGCAAAGCCGAAGCTCCGGAAAAGTGGCTCTATTCCGCGGAAATGCGCTTTGGACCGGGAAGTTTCACCGACCCAATGAACAACTCCACCGGGGACCAATTCGTATTACACAAAGCCTGGGTGGGCTGGCAGTTTAACGGTAATCATGTGCTTCGTGTAGGGAAATCCCAGGTTCCTTTTGGTTGGAAAACCATCAATTTCTGGCCCGGCGATATGTTATTAGGCGGATTTGGCGACCAGATGGATGTGGGACTGAAGCTCACCGGCTCTCAGCAGAACTACCGTTATGACTTGGCTTATTACGCTGCTGATGACTGGGGCAGCACCAGCACTGACACCGTGGATGACAATGGCCACTGGGGCAGCTCCACCACCTATCGCAAGGTAAAGACGGTGGTCGGCAACGCCCGCTGGCAAGCAACCGAACACCATGCCCTGGGGATTTCGCTGCAATCGGGCCAGCTGCAGGACCTGACCGGCACACCGGACAACCCCACCAGTGGTTCCCAGGATGCCGCTGTGATCTATTACGAAGGCAAAGTGGAACAGATGTTCTTCAAAGCCTCTTACATTACACAATCACGGGAGCTGCCCACCGCCTATTGGGAAGACCAGATGCTGCCTGAGGAAATCGAAAATGACCGCTACGCAGTCGAAGGAGGCTACAACCGTGGCGACTGGTCTTTCTACCTGGATGCATCCACCGCAGATCCAAAAACCGAAGGCAATGACGCTGACCGGGTAACCGCCGTAGCCCCCGGCATGAGTTATGACTACGGCCCGGGCTGGGTGTACGTGGAATATCTGTGGCAGGACGGTTACATCGGCCGTAACGGCGAGGTGGGAGAAGGTGACTTCGAAGCCCTCTATGTCTCGTTGGATTTTTATCTTTAAAGAATCCCTTTTCATGAACAGCCACTGCCGGGAGCATGCATGACTGAGAACACCTCACCCAGTTGGATCAAAGTAAATCCCCCGGTCTTTATTGGCGCCGGGGGCCTGTGCCTGCTGTTCGTATTATTCGCCGTGGCAGTACCGGATACCGCGGAAACACTGTTTTCCAGTATTCAGTCGTGGGTTGTTAATACTGCCGGGTGGTTCTATATCCTGGCAGTTGCGCTGTTTCTGCTGTTCGTCATCATCCTCGCCATGTCCGATTATGGTCGCATCAAGTTGGGGCCGGATCACAGTGAGCCCGATTACACCTATATGTCCTGGTTTGCCATGCTGTTCTCCGCCGGCATGGGCATTGGACTGATGTTCTTTGGTGTCGCCGAGCCGGTGATGCACACCATGACCCCTCCGGTGGGTGACTCCGGCAGCGTCGACGCCGCACGTCAGGCCATGCGCATCACATTCTTCCACTGGGGTGTGCACGCCTGGGCTATCTATGCCGTGGTGGCGCTGGCGCTGGCCTACTTCGCATTCAGACACGGACTGCCGTTAACCATCCGCTCGGCATTGTTCCCATTAATCGGGGAGCGCATCCACGGCCCCATCGGCCATGCAGTGGACATCTTTGCGGTACTGGGCACGCTGTTTGGCGTCGCCACTTCGCTGGGGTTTGGTGTAATGCAGGTGAATGCCGGCTTGAACTACCTGTTTGACATGCCCATCGGGACCGGCTGGCAGATCTTATTGATCGCCGTCATCACCTGCTTTGCAACTATCTCGGTGGTTATGGGATTGGACGGCGGCATCCGTCGAGTGTCGGAGCTAAACCTGATTCTGGCGGTCATTCTGCTGTTGTTTGTGCTGATCGCCGGACCCACGGTTTACCTGCTACAAACCTATGTACAAAACGTGGGGGCCTATCTATCCGGCCTGGTGGAAACCACCTTCAATTTATACGCCTACGAGCCCAGTGGTTGGATCGGGGGTTGGACGCTGTTCTACTGGGGCTGGTGGATTGCCTGGTCGCCGTTTGTGGGTATGTTCATTGCCCGCGTATCCCGGGGGCGAACCATTCGTGAATTCGTGATCGGCGTATTGTTGGTGCCGGTGGGCTTCACCTTTATGTGGATGACCTTCTTCGGTAACAACGCCGTACACATGATTCTGGATCAGGGCATTGATTCGCTGGCCACCGCCGTGGCGTCCGACACCTCAGTGGCATTATTCCGATTCTTCGAACATCTGCCCTGGTCGGGTATTTCTTCTCTGGTGGCCACCGTTCTGGTGATCACCTTTTTTGTCACCTCATCGGATTCCGGCTCACTGGTGGTGGACATGTTGACCTCAGGGGGCACAGAAGAAGACACACCGGTATGGCAACGGATCTTCTGGTCGGTTACCGAAGGCTGTATAGCCGCCGCGCTGCTGCTGGCCGGTGGGTTGTCGGCACTGCAAACCGCCACCATCGCCAGCGCCCTGCCGTTTACCGTAATAATGTTATTGATGTGCTGGGGGCTTATCCGTGCGCTAAGAATAGAGGTGGTGCGACGGGTCAGTCTGCGGGATGCCATGCTGGCGCCCCGGGTAACCCATCGACCGGTGAGCTGGGAACAGCGCTTGTCACGCATCATTCATCACCCCGGCTACCAGGAGGTTATGAATTTTCTTAATACCGTGGTGGAGCCGTCCCTGAAAAAAGTGGAAGCGGAGTTTGCCAAACGATCACTGTCGGCAAAGGTCGCACGGGACGACAAGGATCGCATCTGGATCGAGGTGGATCATGGTGACGAGCAGGAGTTCTTCTATTCCGTTCACGCCCGCCCCTACACACCCCCCAGCTTTGTGGTGCGTGACACCACCCCAAGCCGCAGCAAGGCACTACGCTTCTATCGCGCCGAGGTGTATCTTAAAGAAGGCGGACAGGACTATGACGTTATGGGCTGGACGGAAGATCAGGTGATTGCCGATGTGATCGACCAGTACGAGAAACACATGCATTTCCTGCACACAACACGTTAGGCCACACAGACACAATTACGGCCCTGGTTTTTCGCCTGGTACAGGGCCTGGTCTGCCTGTTGGATCACATCCACACCATGATCGGTAAGGGAGTCACGATCCACAACCAACACGCCCACACTCACCGTGACCATCAGGCGAGAGCCGTCGCACAGGATGGGGGTCTGAGCCACATGGCTACGCAGCCGTTCCGCCATCAGGGTGGCTTCACGCTCTCCGGTATCCGGCAGAATCAGCACAAATTCTTCACCACCGTAACGACACACAATATCCACTTCCGGACGCAACTGCTCCTGCATCAATCGACCGACACTGCGGATGCATTCATCCCCGGCAAGATGCCCAAAGGAATCATTCACCTGTTTAAAGTGATCAATGTCCACCATCACAATGGCAAAGGATTTATTGGTTCGAACACAGGCTTTCTGCTCCTGTTGTAAACGCTCGATCAGATAACGGCGATTTTTGAGCTTGGTAAGCGCATCCAACTCACTGATATGTTCCAGGTCCTGTTTGGTGCGTTTCAGCTCCTGGGTTCGCTCGTTGACTCTGCGCTCCAACATCAAGGCATACTCTTCCTGGGCATCCGCTGCTTCCTGCAACGCCCGTTGGGCCTGAAGCTGCTTGTCGATGGCCAGCTCTTTGGCGTTCTTTTCCCGGCGCACGGCTTTGATGGCCATTTCCTGCGCCCTGAGTTTCAGGTTACGTTCGTCGTGGTACTTGTCACCCAGGGCAATGCACAGCAGCACCATATCAAATACTGCCCCCCACAGAATCAGGTTTTCCGATGTGGTGGTCACTTCAATCCAACCGAACTTGTTCAACCCCATAATGAAAGCGCCGGTCACATACATGGTCCACCCCATCAAAAACAAGCGGGAGGGTCGATGCTGCAGGGACACCCGTGCCACCATGGCACTGATCACCATCAATACGGCAAAGAAACTCAGAAACGACGAACTGAATATCGCAGTCTGATATGGCAGGAACGGCGTGATAACCAGACCGGCAAACCCCAGGTTCCTGATAAACCAAAACAGACGGGTTGCTTTGAAGTTGCGTTCATTGATACCCAGGAACACACCGCAGAACCAGGTGGAAAAAGCGATCACCGCAAACGTGGAAAGCGCCACACTCATATTCTGCAGTTTGGGAAACGCATTCCACAAATAGGTGCTGCCGATACCCTGCCAGCTGAACACAAAAAACAGCAGAGCACAGGAATGCCCCACATAGAGCAGGAAGGTTTTGTCTTTGATCGACACATACAACACCAGGTTATACAGCATCATGGCAAACAGAATGCCTACAAACAGCCCCAGTACGGTGTCCTGCTTCTCTTTATAGGTAATCAGATCGAACTCCGTTAACAGCTTGGACGGCAGCTGCAAGGCCGTATTGGATTCGACCTTCAGGTAGATTTCATAATCAACACCGGCACGAACGCGAATCGGATAAGCCGGTATGCGGGTATCCGCCGATAGTATTTCATCACGCTTCAGTAGCCGACCTTCCTTTTTCCAGGCCTGAACATCGGTCAAAATGGCGTTTTCCACCAGCAGATACCAGTTACCGGGCGCTACACTGCCATCCGGTATTTTCAACCGAAACCAATGAGGCTGGAAGGTAAAGCCCAGGTTAGGCGCTCGCCAACGGGACTGCTGCCAGTCCAGCTCGTTTTGCTGCAGATCATCCAGGGTGTAATTCTGATCCTTCAGATAGTACCAGCCCTCTTTTTCAATGGGCTCTGCCCAGGCAACACCACCTATCAACAAACACAACACTGCCTGCATGAGCACAAACCATTTACGCAAGGCTCTGCCCTCCCTGTTGCTGATAGCCACATACCCGGTTACGTCCGCTGTGCTTAGCTTCATACAACGCCTGATCGGCCAGGTTAACAAGATGCTCAGGGCGCTGACTTCTACTTGGTATAATCGCAGCCACACCGATACTAACGGTTACCTTACGAGGCCCATTGGCATCAGCAAAACTGGTGGCTTCCAGTGTGGCACGCATGTGCTCCGCCAGGGTTTCCGCTTGATGTTGCGAGCAGCGCTCCAGAATAACGGCAAACTCCTCGCCGCCGAAACGCCACAGGTGGGCCTGCGCACCCTGAACCAGCTCTTTGAGGATGCCGGACACCTCCACCAGGCAGCGATCCCCTGCCAGGTGCCCATACTGATCGTTGATGCGTTTGAAGTGGTCAACATCCACCATCATCAAACTGATCTCAATGCTGTTTTCACAAGCATGCAGAAACGTGCTGTTGATGGATTCGTTAAAGTGATGCCGATTGTAGGCACCTGTGAGCGGGTCCTTCTGTACCATGCAGGACAGTTCCTCGGTAGCCTGACGCAGCTCGGCGGTGCGCTCCTCGATTTCGGCTTCCAGGCGTTGGTTGGCATCCCGCTGAATACTCAGGGTCATCTCTTTGGCTTTACGGGCTGTTTCTTCACTCAGCAGAATACGCTGCTTCTCTTCCCGCTCTGCATTCAGGGAGTGCAACAATGCCGCTTTGGCCTTGAGCTTTTGTTCCTTCTCACTGTTGATGCGGTCACCCAGCGCCATGGAAAACAGAATCACTTCAATCACCGAGCCTACGGACATGGTTTGCTCAGTCCAGACATTAACGCTGACCCAGCCCAGCTTATTGATCAGAAACAGCATGGAACCGATCAACAACACGATCCACCCCACCGTGAATATCTTGATCGGACGATCATCGGACCGGTAGTAGGTAAAGATTGCGAGAAATCCCATAATGACGGCCAGTACCCCCAAAAACACCATCAGGTACAGACGCATCATCTCCGGAACAAAATGCACCATCAGGGCACAGGCCAACGAACTCCAACGGGTGAATTCCACCAGCGGAACAAACCGAAAACCGCGTTCCTTGAGTTGCATAAACCAACTGGCGAAGGTAACGGCAAAGAAAATGGTGGCATAGGCGGACACAAAAACGGCCACCTCAGACACTGCGAACTGTTCAGGCCACAGGAAACGCAACCCATATCCTTTCACGCTCACCTGCAGCATCATAAAGCCAAACACCGAGCCGATATAAGCCAGGTAGATGGGATCACGCAGGGTGGTATACAGGAACAGGTTATACAGCAACATGATAAACAGTGATCCCAGCATCACTGCGGTAAGAATATTGACCCGCTCATCCCAGGCGATGAAATCCTGCAACGACCACAACATCAAGGGCAACTGCACGGAATGCTTGCTTTCCACGCGGATGTAGTAAACCAGGTTGCTGAGCCCCGCCATCTCCACCGGAACCACATGGAACCGGTGATTGATCTGTGGTTCAGCCAACTTTCGTTGCGCGCCACCGGCAAAGTGGGATACCGTCTCACCTTCTTCGCTGACGCCATAGACATCCAGGAAATCGATCAGCGGATTGGAACTCACCAGCACCCATGAATCGGCTTCCTGGGACGCCTGCAGCTCCAGGCGAAACCAGAATACGTCGGAGGTGTGGCCAAAATTGGGGATGGCTTCGTTCACCGGCAGCCAATCTTCGTGCTGCACAGCCTGCCGGAGCGAGGCCTTGCCCGATTCATCCACCCAGACATCAAGCTGTTCACCCAGGTAGCTGCCCTGAATCGAGCTATCGAGAACCACCAGTTGAGCCATAGCCGCCCAGGGCGCGCCCAACAGGGACATCACCACAACCAGCCTCGGTAACCAGGCCTTGAAACTCAACAAAAAGGGAATTCGATTAGTCATTTAGGGTACTTCTTAAACACCTGTAACAAATATAGAAACCGCCGACGGTTTTCTCCATTTCATCCTGTAGCAATTCGTAACCAGTTATAACCATTAGACCTAACAGAAATCATCGCTATACTTATTCACACCCAGCACCGAAACGATCAGCCCGGCATATGAACAGTTCATCCCCCTCATTAATCAAGCAAACGTACTTTTATCTGCGCAATGCCATAGAACGCCGTACCCACGCGGAACATTTCATCGTGGCGGATAAGGCCGACCATGAAGTGCTGTTTTCAGATGGTTTGATGGAGCTGCGCTACTACCCTCGCCAGGACCAGACCCCGTTTGAACTGGACGGCGACGCCATCGATCCACAGGCTCAACAGCACCAAACGCCGATCTTGCTGGTGCCGCCCCTGGGGGTCTTTCACTGGATCTATGATCTGATGGCGGAACGCAGCTGGGTGCGATTTCTGAATGCCAAGGGCTTTCAGGTCTATCTGGTGAACTGGGGGGCACCCTCCCGTCAGGATGCCGCCCTTTCCATCGACACCTACGTGAATCACTGGCTGAAAACCGCCGTGAGCCAGGTGCAGGAGCACAGCGGCCAGCAGCAGATTTCGATGGTGGGTTACTGCATGGGCGGCCTGCTGACCNNACTGCATGGGCGGCCTGCTGACGCTGCTGTACGCCGGTGCCCACAATGAAGGTCAGATCCGCAACATTGTCACCATCGCCAGCCCCATCGACTTCCACGCCAGTCATGGCTACGGCAAGCTGCTGAGCTGGGTACGACGCTATACCCGGCGCATCCCCATCCCCCGGGCTTTGGCGGATTCGCAACGCTTTCATGTGCCCGGCGATATGCTGTCGGTGCTGTTCAAGATGACCAACCCGTTGGCCGGGGTGGTGAGCTATTTTGATCTGGTGCGTAACCTGTCGGACCGTGATTATGTGAAGGCGCACCTCACCACACGGGAATGGTTCAACAATATGCCGGACTACCCCGGCGCCACCGTGCAGCAACTGGTGTTCGACTTTGGCATCAAAAACGTCCTGGCGGACGGCAAAGTGAAAATCGGGGACCGCGAATCAGACCTGACGGCCATCAAGAGCAACCTGCTGGCCTTTGCCGGAGCCAGTGACAAAATCATCAGCATTCGGGCGGCTAAGAAGATACTGGACCTGGGCACCATGGAGGACAAGACGTTTATGGTGGTGCCGGGGGGACACGCCGGAGTGTTCGCCGGTGGTAAAGCCCAGGAACACACCTGGGCTATTACCGCACAATGGCTGGCGGAACGCTCTGACTAAAGGGCTAGAGGGTAAATTCCGTCACCCAGCTATCGTGCTTGTTGCACATGCTGAGCGCATAGGCCGTGCCCTGGTAATCCTTGATCTGATACTTGGAGATGGGAGCTTTGGTGGTGGTGGGATCAAACATGGTTTCCCCCAGCACGTTCATGTCCTTATCGAACAGCGTGTGCTTGACGATGTAGTGCTCATAACCCTTCATTTCGTGGGGTGTAGTCACCTGAACCATCCCGTCTTTGGCCTCCACCACCGGGGCATGACCACCCACCTTGGCGCTCCAGCGACCGGGGTTCTCTTTGGTGTAATAAATGCCCCCGGCCAGCTTGGTGGCCAGCGCGCTCTGGGCGGCTGTAGCAATACGGGAAACCAGGGTTGAACCGGCAATACCTGCCAGCCCCAATGCGAAAAACTTGCGACGCTCCATCGTTCTCTCCTGTAAATTATTGTTCTCGAAATTATTGATCTTGATCAAATTATTATAAAGTCGGACCAGACTATGCCATCCATGTTCACCGCACAAGTGACTAATTACCGTAACTGGCTTATTATTAGGACTTTCTAATTTAAAAAAAGAGGGTTCCCATGCGCACCATTACCCTGTTGGCCACACTCAGCCTGCTGGCGTCACCCGCCTTTGCCGAAACCGCTCCGGCTCCGGATCAGCCGGACCTTGAAAAGCTGGAACAGGAAGCCAAAACCATCACCCAGGCCTTTGGCAAAGAACTGAAGACCGTTCTGCAGGGCACCATTATGGCCTCCGGCCCGGTGGAAGCGATTAAGGTGTGCCGCACCAGCGCCCCCGCCATAGCCAATCGCCTGTCACAGAAGGAAGGCTGGGAGGTGGCACGCACCAGTCATAAANNTGGCGCAATGGCAGGACAAGATCGCCCGTGGCGCACCGGTGAAGAACATGAAAGCCTCAGAGCTGGTGGTAGAAAACGGCGTGACCGTTTACCGTTACATGAGTGCCATCCCCACCGGCCAGATGTGCTTGAACTGTCACGGCAGCAGTATCGCCGGGCCGGTGCGCAACACGTTGCACGACCTGTATCCCAACGATCAGGCTACCGGCTTCAAGCAGGGGGAACTGCGGGGCGCGTTCAGCCTGAAGAAGATGTTCTAACACAAGGTGGGTTGTATCTATACAAACAACCCACCCAGCAACCAAACCACTGCCAATATTGTGAGCGCAGACATCACCTTGTCTGTAATTGATTTATCACCGTGATCATGATGGTGGTGGTGCTCATGACCATCGTGATTCTGTCTGGCTTTGTACCACAGCCAAACCAAACCACAGTTGGCAGCAAGCATAATAGCGTTGAACACCAACTGATAATTCACTTGAAAGAATTCGCGTTCGCCGGGCGCTTTTACGGCTGTGTAGTCCGGCAGCATACCCAAAAAAGCGAGCGCGTAGTGCATGGCCAGCGCAGCAATCACGATAGCGACCAACATCAGAGCAAGCAGATAGAGGGCCATCTTCCAACCATAGTAATTCGCGTTAATGCGCAACACCGGTAACACCACAAGGTCTGAAAAGATAAATGCCATTACCCCCGCGAATGTCACACCCTGACCAAACAGAACGGCTGCCAGGGGAATGTTCCCCATTGAACCGATGAAGGTAAAAAATGCGGCCAAAGGCCCGACCAAGGTCTGCATTAGAACCGAGAGGAAACCCGGGTTTGCATTGTTTTCACTGCCTGAGCCGATAAACAAGGCCTGGAAGAAGCTTTCCGGCACCATCGCCGATATGATACCCGCCACGGTGAAACCAATCAGCACATCTTTCCAGACCATCTGCCATTCCATGACATAGGTTTGCCCGATCTGCTGCCAACTCTTGATGCTGACGAGTTTGCTTTTCCAATCGGTATCGTCATCACTTTCTGTTTCGCCACCACGATCTTGATATTTACGAGCTTGCGCTTCCAAACGCCGCGGACGCGTTATGCGGATCAGCAACCAAGTGATCAATATCAACAGAATACCGCCAACGTATTCCCCCACAACAAACTGCCAACCCAAAAATATCGCTATCACCATCCCCAGCTCAATGACCAGGTTGGTGGAAGCCAACATAAATGCCATCGAAGGCGCCAGTCCGGCACCTTTACTGAATATAGCGCGAGTGGTCGATAACGCAGAGAAGCTGCAGGAGCTTGATATGAAACCGAAAAATGTACCAAGCAGCATACTGCGAGGGCCGTCTTTCCCCATTGCTTTTTGCATNNACTGCTTACCAGATACCCGAGAATAAAGGCCCACAGCGCCATCCAGAAGAACCCGAGACTGGTTATTGCTGCCTCATTCCATACTTGTAAGTAATTTTGCATGTAAAACTCCATGCCAAAATTCACTTAACAAACTAACACATATTAAAAACACATATCAAAAAGGCATTGTTTTACTACAAGGATGAATGACGATGCACAGATCAACTCAATCACGTTGCTTACGATCTTTATGTACGTCTTTGTAACGCAACATAGGTAAAAGCTGCTCCTCACGCTCTGCGGTGAAACCGCACGTACCTTTCCAATTGCTCGGATTTTCATAAGTACCGAACAGCATATCCCACCATACGATATCCCCATAGTTGTTCTTGTGGTGATCAAATTGATGGTGGATTCTGTGCATCTCAGGCCGTTGGAAGAAATACCCAACCCACCTGGGCGTACGCACGTTCGTATGATAGAAGAACTCGCCAACGGCCGTGAAGAATGTATACATCGCCCCCGCCTCCAAAGACAGCCCCAGCAAT
>JABAHQ010044246.1_pt1 | contig 11379 bp, 9 predicted proteins | sample 7062091 | NCBI WGS metagenome assembly JABAHQ01 (sample SAMN14534359, study PRJNA622989) | marine sediment metagenome | biome: marine biome [ENVO:00000428]; feature: marine pelagic biome [ENVO:01000023]; material: deep marine sediment [ENVO:00002113] | place: India: Gulf of Kutch | collected...
TTTATGGCCCTTTGCCGCCAGCTTGGTCAATACATCTTCACCTGTTTGGTATTGGCCGGTTTTTGTTTTTTTGGCAGATGGGTCTAATTGCAGTTTATCAAATAACACTTCGCCCAATTGTTTGGGTGAGGCGAGGTTAAACCGAACGCCGGCTTGTTGGTACACGCTTTCTTCTGCCGCTTTGGCTTCGGTGGCTAAGGTTTTACTGTAAGCATTTAAAAAATCAACATCAACGGCTACGCCTTCATATTCCATCCGGGTAAGTACGGGCACCAGCGGATTTTCTATCTGGTCCAATACCTGCTGCACTTGTTTTTCTTTTACCAACGGCAACAAAACCTGTTTTAATTGCAGGGTTATATCAGCATCCTCTGCCGCATATTCTTTTATCTTTTCCAATTCTACATCCTGCATATTGCCTTGCCCTTTACCCTTTTTGCCAATCAGTGTTTCTATAGAAATGGGTTGATAATGTAAATACTGTTCGCTCAATCCATTCATATTGTGTTTGCCATCGGGCTCAATTACATAATGAGCCAACATGGTATCTAAAATTTTACCTTTTAACTCAATACCCTGCCATTTTAAAACCAATAAATCGTATTTAATATTTTGGCCTATCCACAAAACAGCTTCATGATTAAATAGTGGCAGGAACTGTTGTAACAATGCAGCGGCGGCTATTTTTTCTTTGGACACCGGTACGTAAAAGGCTTCGTGTGGGCGATAGGCAAAACTCATACCTACCATTTGCGCCAGATTTGCATCTAAGCCTGTTGTTTCGGTATCAAATGCTATTTCTTTTTGCTGCAATAAGGTTCCCACTAAATTGTGAATAGCAGCAGGTGTGTTCACTAAATGATAAGTGTGTTCTGTATTGCTGCTGTCTTTTATTCCAAAATTTTCAACTGACGGTGTAGGGCTGACGTAGGTGGTCGGTTTGCTACCATTGTTTGTTTGAGTAGCCACCGGTGCACCAAACAAATCGGTTTGTATGGCCTGCGGCGCAGTGGTAAATGCGGGCAAATCTTCTCCCAATACTCTTTTGCCTAAGGTTTTAAATTCTAAATCGGTAAATACTTCAATTAGTTTTTCTTTATCGAATGGCTTTAATCGAAAATTTTCTTCATGAAAGCTAACCGGCACATTGGTAATAATGGTAGCCAATTTTTTACTGATGATGGCGCTTTCTTTCCCGGCTCTGATTTTCTCACCCAGTGCTCCTTTAATATTGTCGGCGTTGTCCAATACATTTTCCAGCGTGCCATATTCTTTTAATAATTTGGCGGCTGTTTTTTCGCCAATTCCGGGTATACCGGGAATATTGTCTACTGCATCGCCCATTAAACCTAACATATCAACTACCTGACTAATGCTATCGATATTCCATTTTTCACAAACTTCTTTCGGGCCCATCAATTCTACATTACCCCCCTGGTAGGCCGGTTTATAAATCGTAATGCCATCGCGTACCAACTGGCCATAATCTTTATCGGGGGTTACCATAAATACTTCATAGCCTGCATCGTGTGCTTCCCAGGCCAGTGTACCAATTACATCATCTGCTTCATAACCGGGAATACCGATAACGGGAATGTTGAAGGCTTGTATAATTTTTTTTATATCAGGAATGGCAGCCAGTAAATCTTCCGGAGTTTCCTGACGGTTGGCTTTATAATCTGCAAAATCGGTGTGCCGCTCGGTAGGCCCTTCCATGTCAAAGCATACGGCCAAATGGGTAGGCTTTTCCTTGTTCATTAACTCAATTAATGTATTGGTAAATCCAAACTGCGCATTGGTATTTTTGCCTTTGCTGGTTATTCTGGGGCTGCGTATCAATGCATAATAAGCGCGAAAAATGAGCGCAAACGCATCTAATAAAAACAATTTTTTCTGCATAACAGCTAAGGTATAGAAATGCGCGGAGGCGAAAAAGAAAAGAGGCTGCCATTTGTGGTGTGGCAACCTCTTTTTGGTTTTTGTGCATNNCATATTGGGCTCCACTACTGCGTTAAACCATATTTGGTTAAATATTTTCTGTTCAGTTCGGTTTGTTTGTTTTCTAAACTCACTTCTCTACCCTGAATAAAGGCATGGCGGATGATGCTGGAATGCATATCTAATATATCTCCATCACTTACAACAATATTGGCATCTTTTCCTGCTTCAATAGAACCGGTTTTGTCATCAATGCCTAAAATTTTGGCGCTGTTTAGGGTAATGGCTTGTAAAGCCTGTTCTTTGGTTAATCCATAAGTAGCTGCCGTTCCGGCATTAAACATCAGGTTGCGGTATCGGGCTTCATCAAATGCATCGTTCAAAGCAAATAAAACGCCGGCTTTTTGCAATTCGCCGGGGGTTTTATAGGGCTGGTCTACATCATCATCTTCTGTTGTAGGCAAGGCGTGTTCCTGATTTAAAATTACTGAAATATCATTGGCTTTCAATAAATCGGCAATCTGGTAGCTATCGCTGGCGCCTACAATGGTTACTTTAAATCCAAATTCTTTTGCAAAATCAATGGCAGCCAGCATTTGTTTTACCTGATCAGCATGAACGAACAAATGTTTACTTTGATTGAACAAGCCTTTTACGGCTTCAAACTTTAAATTGGTTTGTGCATGTTTGCTTTCTGCCAAATAAGCTTTAGCCTGACGAAAAAAGTTTTTCAATTCTTCTATTTTTTCGTAGGCAGCTTTAGCGGGGTCGGTCATATTAACTGGGTTTACGGCACCAAATCTTCTACCGGGGCGACGAATAAAGCTGGGCATATTCATGTGAATATTATTGTCCATTTTATAAGCGGCATCTTCCCAATTCCAGGCATCTAATTGTACAACAGAAGAGGAGCCGCTAATGCTGCCGCCTTCGGGTGTTACACTCGCCAATAGTATACCGTTGGCTTTAAGTGTATTAATGATTTTTGAATCGGTATTATAAGCTACTATAGACCGTACATTCGGATTCAGGTCGCCCAATTCTAAATAGTCATTACTGCCACGTACGCCATTGGCTATTTCTTTTAAACCTAAATCGGTATTGGATAAAATTAAGCCGGGATATACCTGTTTGCCGGTAGCATCTACTTTTTTGGCATCGGCAGGTATGGTAACTTCTGTGGTATGTATTGCCACTATTTTTCCATTGTTTACTTCAATAGTAGCTTTATCGATTACACTGCCATTGCCAACATGTACGGTACCATTGGTAATAAACAACCGACCCATATAGGGTTTTGCAGGCAAAACATCATCTTGCGCAAAGGCGGCAGCGTTCATCAGGAACAAGGCTGCAAGTATGAGGGTTATTTTAATATTTTTCATGATTCCTAATTTTTTGATGTAAGGTTCATTCTATGATTGGAATGAATTGATTTATTTGTTTTGAGAAATGGTTTCTAAAGTGGCGGATGAAATACCATCATCTTCGCTAATATCAATTGTTATCATGCCATCATGATGGTCGTGATCACCACAACTTAATACATATTGCCAACTGGGTTGTGCCGGTATTACCGGAGTGCCGTTTCTTTTTTCACCAATCATTTTCTGAATAAGGCGGTTGCGCTCTTCCAGAATTTTTTTTCGCAATTGTGCATCTCTTTCCCTGTCAAAATAAACAATACCATCCACAATGGTTTTTTGTGCCGAAGCATAAATGCTCAACGGATTTGCTGACCAAATTACTATATCTGCATCTTTGCCTTCTTTAATACTGCCCACTTTGTTATCTACATGTAAAGCTTTGGCGGGATTAATGGTTACCATTTTCAAAGCATCTTCTTCGCTCATGCCGCCATATTTAATTGATTTGGCTGCTTCCTGATTTAAACGGCGTGCCATTTCTGCATCATCTGAATTGATACAAACATTCAATCCTACTTTATGCATAATAGAAGCATTGTATGCAATGGCATCTTTTACTTCATTTTTATACGCCCACCAATCAGAGAAGGTAGAAGCGTTGGCACCATGTGCTTTCATTTTATCGGCCACTTTATATCCTTCTAAAATATGGGTGAAGGTGTTGAAACGAAAACCAAAACGTTCTGCTACCCGCATTGCCGAAGTAATTTCGCTTTGTACATAGGAATGGCAGGTGATAAATCGTTTTTTATTGAGAATTTCGACCAATGCATCTAATTCCAAATCTCTCCGGGTACCTGCAGGATCTTTTTTCATGGCAGCTTCATAATCCAATGCACGGGTAAAGGCATCTACCAATACCTGTTCTACCCCCATACGTGTATCAGGGAAACGGTTATTGGCAGGCGATGTGGTGCGTTTAACGTTTTCGCCCAATGCAAATTTGATAAAGGGATCAGCGCCTGCAAACTTCAACTGCTCATCATCGGCGCCCCACCGTAATTTAATTAATTGGGTTTGGCCGCCAATGGTATTGGCCGATCCATGTAATATATGCGAGGTAGTTACGCCACCACTTAACTGGCGGTAAATATTAATATCGTCAGGATTCAGGTTGTCGCCAATTCTTACTTCAGAAGTAACAGATTGTGCGCCTTCATTAATTGAGGCAGCAGCAATATGCGAGTGTTCATCGATGATGCCCGGTGTTACGTGCATACCGGTTGCATCAATTACTTTGGCTGAGGGGTCGCTTAAATTTTTACCCANNGATATTTTGCCATTTTTAATTAATATATCGGTATTGGTAACTACCCCTTCTTTTTCGTTGGTCCATACCGTACCATTTTTAATGAGCAGGGTTTGTTGTTTCGGCATTTCTTCAAAGCCATAACCATCAAACGGATAGGTTACTTTTGCCATTGGTCTGCTTTGCATTCTTTTTCTGTTATTGGCTGTTTCTGCAGGTAATGGTTTGGTATAGGTGGCTGTCCAGGTAAAGGCATTGCCCATATCATCTTTTCCGGTACCACTCCAGTTTTCTTTCAGTGCCAGGCCGCTTAATAAATATTGTCCGGTTCGGTGTGGGCGTTCGCCTTCAGCTTTTTTATTGCCTTCCAAAGCAAATTGCATTTTTACTGCTTTACCATCATAGNNTTTTGGTATTCTCATCAAATACCGGACCAGTGGTAATAATAAAGTTGGCTAATTTACCTGCATCTAAGCTGCCTACTTTATCGTACACATTCAGCAGGGTAGCGGGTATTTTGGTTAATGCTTCCAATGCGGTTTTTTCAGAAAGACCATCGGCAATGGCTTTCCGTAAGTTGGGCATAAATTGTTTTACATCTTTTAAATCGCTGGTGGTTAAACAAAAAAGCACATTGGCTTTTTCAAAAGCAGCGGGATTGGTGGGAGCCAGTTCCCAGTTTTTCATATCGGCCAGCGACACAAAGCGGGCATCGTTGGGGTCTTCTACATCCAATGCCTGGGGAAAATTAAGCGGTAAAATATACGTTGCTTTAGAAGCAATTATTTCGGGCATGCGCTGATATTCATTACCACCACCTTTAATAATATATTGTACTCCAAATTCATCCCCAATTCTATCGGCACGTAAATCGTTCCATTTATCGTCTGCTTCAAATATTTGTGGTAACGACTGAATATTATTCCAGGCTTCTAAAGACAAATTGGTACCTTCAGTGGCCGGTTTATTTTTATACCATTTGGCATCTAAATAGGTTTGGCGCAATAATGCTATGGAACCCATTAAACTGGTAGGGTAGCTTTGGGTGGAACTGCCTTTGCTGAAGGAATAATGAGCAGATGCTTTTTCTTTCACTACCACAAAATTATCGGCCTCATTGGCTAAAGTAACCACTGTACCGGTTCCGCGGGCTATCCCATCTTTTACATGGGTTAATACGGTACCAAAACCCATCATCCGATAGGATTCGGCTTTTTTATCGTCGGCATTAAACTGATCAATGGCATTTACCTGTGGCTTAATGGCCTGGTTCCAGCCATAAGCGCCTTTGATATTCGAAGTAAACTGGGTGGGAGCCATATAATTAAAGCCGCCGGAAGGACGGATGGGTTCGGTTACGCCATAATCGGTATAGACATCTATAAACGAAGGGTAAAGGTATTTGTTCTTGCAATCTACTACTACCGCATCATCAGGTATGGTTACTGCATTGCCAACTGCCAGTATCTTGCCCTCTTTTATCAATAAAGTGGCATTGTTAAGGGTGGTTTGCGCATCTTTAACAATGGTGGCATTAATAAACGCATACGCTCGGGTTCGGGGGTCTGCTACCCCGTTTACCGGAAAGGTTTCCTGTGCATGTACCAGTAGGCCAATAATAAGCCCCAGTAGCAGAAGTTGTACTTTTCTCATAATCTTTGGTTTTGAAGTAAGGATGTTTAAAGCTACTATTTTTGATTTAGGAATAAAACCGCTCATCATTTTTTCGGTGATAAACCTGATTTTTACAGTTAACGCCATAAAAAAAGCGAGGGAAAAACTCTTCGCTTTTAATTATATTAAAATATNNTAAGATTGCCATTGTCCACCTCTTTAATAAAGCTGATAACGCCGGGATAAAAATGTTGCTGGTCATCCCACATGGCTAAATGGCTGCCTTCGGGGCAATACAAATAGCGGCCATGTTGTACCTGTTTGCTCATCCAGCTCATGTGGTCGGGGTCCATTGTATCGTATTTGGCGCCTACCACCAAAGTAGGTACGACAATTTCTTTCAGGCGGTCTTTGATATCCCAATTGGCTAAGCGGCCTGCAATGCCAAATTCTGAAGGGCCCTGCATCATGGTATAAATGGTTTCATTTACATGTTTAAAGGCGCGGTTTACCGGATCGGGCCATTCGGCTAAACGGCACAGGTGCTGTTTGTAGAAATTGGGTAACAGCAGTTGCATGTATTTGGGATTTTTATAATCGCCGCGGGCTTCTATGGCACGAATGGTATCCAATACTTTTGGATCCATTTGTTTGGCCAGTACCTGATCGGCATATTTGCCGTAATCCGGACAACTGCTCNNCAGGTTTTGCTGGTATTTCAGGGCATATTGCATAGCCAGAATGCCGCCCCAAGAATTACCCAGCAAATAAAAATTATCTTTATTCAATCCCAATGCCTTTCTAACCTGTTCTACTTCTTCCACAAAGCGGGGCAGTGTCCATAAACTGCTATCGGTGGGCTGGTCGCTGTAATAAGAGCCTAACTGATCGTATTCAATCATTTCAAATCCCTCTTTGGGAAAAAAGCTTTCAAAACATTCTAAGTATTCATGCGTCATAGCCGGACCGCCATGTAACAATAATACTTTAATGGTGGAATTGTTACCAATCCGTTTGGTCCATACCCGAAAAGTGCCCACAGGGGTTTGAATAGGGATCATTTTAATTCCGGCGGTTTGTACCCCGGAATCTTGTGGTGCAAAGTATTCTTGTACGGTAACAGATTTAGGCGATGTATGACAGGCCATTAAACCACCGGCGGCCATCAGCATTAGCAATAATGCAGGTAACCAAATTTTCTTGTGCATAAGTGTTTGTTTAGATGAATACCTTAAAATTAAGGAATTATCGGCCCATATACACCATGAGTATTTGAATATCGCTGGGATTTACGCCACTAATTCTACCGGCCTGCCCAATGGTTCGTGGTTTTACTTTTTTAAATTTCTGTCTGGCTTCAGAGGAAAGGGCTTGCAGCCTATCGTAATCAAAACTATCCGGAATGATTAAATCTTCCATTTGGCTCATTTTTTCTACCAGTTCTTGTTCTTTAGCAATATAACGTTCGTACTTTATTTGAATTTCTNNTCAGGCAAGCTTTGTAACATTGCTGAAAGATTAACCGAAGGGCGCAATAATAATTTAGCCGCTTTTTGTTTTTCATTCAATGGGGCAGAGGCAACGCTTTCTAAATAATCATTTATCGTATCTGGTTCTACATTGTATTGTTGCAGTTGTTCAGTAATTTGAGCTACAGCAATTCTTTTCTGTTGTACCCGGTCCATTCTTNNCTTTCCTGACCAGCCAGGCCCATGCGGTAACTTATTTCGGTAAGGCGCAGGTCAGCATTGTCCTGCCGCAGCAGTGTTCTAAATTCGGCGCGGCTGGTAAACATGCGGTAGGGTTCTTCGGTGCCCTTACTAATTAAATCATCAATTAACACCCCAATATAGGCTTCGCTTCTTTTTAAAATAAATGGCGCTTCGGCTTTGGTTTTTAAGTGGGCATTGATACCGGCCATAATACCCTGGCAGGCGGCTTCTTCGTAACCGGTGGTACCATTGATCTGGCCGGCAAAAAACAGGTTTTGTATGGTTTTGGTTTCTAATGAATGGGTTAATTGAGTAGGGGGGAAGAAATCATATTCAATGGCATAACCTGGGCGGAATATTTTACAGTTTTCAAATCCGGGAACCTGCTTTAGTGCCTGTATTTGTACTTCTTCAGGTAAAGAAGTAGAAAAACCATTTACGTAGATCTCTACCGTATGCCATCCTTCGGGTTCTACAAATAGCTGGTGCCTGTCGCGCTCTGCAAATCGGTTAATTTTGTCTTCAATACTGGGGCAATATCTTGGGCCTATACCTTCAATTCTACCCTGGAACATCGGACTTCTATCGAATCCTGTTTTTAAAATATCATGAACGGTGGTATNNGTATTGGTATAGGTAATAAAGCAACTTTTTTGTTGTTCGGGGCGAATGGGTACATGGGGTAAATAAGAAAATCCGGTAATGGTGTCATCCCCTTTTTGTTCTTCCATTTTGGTATAATCTAAACTTCTACCATCAACCCTTGGGGGTGTTCCAGTTTTCAATCGGTCGCTTTCCATGCCTTCGGCTACCAATTGTTCGGTAATACCGATAGCCGCTTTTTCGGCCACACGGCCACCGCCAAACTGTTTTTCACCTATATGAATCACCCCATTTAAAAAAGTACCGCTGGTTACTACCACTGCTTTGGCCTTAATTTCATGACCCAATTGGGTAATTACCCCACAGGCTTTGTTGTTGTGAATCATGAGTTGGCGTACCATATCCTGGTAAAAATCTACATTGGGTGTGTTTTCCAGCATTACCCGCCAAGTGGCGGCAAACAACATACGGTCGTTTTGTGCCCTTGGACTCCACATGGCCGGTCCTTTGCTCTTATTCAGCATTCTAAACTGAATCATGCTTTTATCGGTTACAATACCGCTATAGCCCCCCAGAGCATCTATCTCCCGTACAATTTGTCCTTTAGCAATACCCCCCATGGCCGGATTACAGCTCATTTGGGCAATGGTTTGCATATTCATGGTAATCAATAAAACCTTACTGCCCATATTGGCAGCGGCGGCAGCAGCCTCACAACCGGCATGTCCGGCACCTACTACAATCACATCGTATTCAGCAAACATCTTGTTTTGTTTTTTGCAAATGTACACCCGAATAGGGGTTTTATGGATGCATGGAATTGTTCCACGTGAAACCACTCCATTCAATCACACTAATTTGTTCCACGTGAAACGGGTAGGATTTATTGGGAAATGGATTCAAGAGCATTGATATAAAAGGCCTCTTTTTCCCGCATCAAGGTCTTTTCGCTTGCCGTTTTATCGCGATACCCACATAAATGCAGGATACCATGTATCATCACACGGAGTAGTTCTTCCTGATATGTGGTGCCATGTTGCACAGCATTTTCCTTCACGCGATCGGTACTGATATAAATTTCCGCTACAATACCGGAAGCAGGTTCTTCAGTTAAATTGAACGTTAAAATATCGGTATAAGTATCATGTTGCAGGAATTGCTGGTTCATAAACAGTAGGTGTTCATCGGAACAGAAAATATAATCCACCCGTTTGCCCAAATGTTTTTCTTTTTTAAAAATGGTAGTAAGAAAAGTTTTTAATAGGGTTTTGTTCTTCCAGTAAAAAGGCCTGTCTGCTGCATGAAAATAAATAATAGGCATGGTTTCTAATAGATGGTTAAAACCAAAATTCGTAATTAAACCCGATAAAATGGGTTTACTTTTGTGTTTTATAAACATCAGCAGAATGTCTATTTTGTATAGACCACTCAAATAAACAAACTGTAAAAAATTCACAACCTATTACATCCCATTATGAAACCATTGAGTCAGTTGAAGATTGGAGACAAAGGCACCATTACCACATTTAAAAACGATGAGCTATTCATTAAGCTGATGGAAATGGGTTGTGTGCCGGGAGAAATGATTAAGGTAGAACAAATTGCCCCATTAGGCGATCCCATTTCCATTTCCGTTGCCGGTTATTCTTTAAGCCTCCGGTTAAATGAAGCGGCAGCCATTATGATTGATAATATCACAAACGAAAAAAAAACACATTCATGAGAATTGGGCTGTACTTTGGCTCTTTTAACCCTATTCATCACGGCCATTTAATTATTGCCAGTCATATTGCCAATCATGGTCCGGTAGATCAGGTTTGGTTGGTAGTAAGCCCACAAAACCCTTTGAAACCTGCACCGGGTTTACTGAACGAATTCCACCGTTTACATTTGGCACGTTTGGCCATTGCAGCAGATGATATGCAACTGAAAGTATCGGATGTGGAATTTGGTTTACCCAAACCCTCTTATACCATTGATACCTTAACTTATTTAAGCGAAAAATATCCGCAACATCAATTTGCTGTGATTATGGGCAGTGATAGTTTTGAAAACATCCACAAATGGAAAANNCTTATTGGTGTACCTGCGACCCGATCATTCTTTACCCAACCACCTACCCAAAGGAATAACGGTATTAAAAGCACCCATGCTCGATATTTCTGCAACCTATATCCGCAAATTGATTCAGGAGAAAAAAAGCATTCGCTACTTAGTACCGGAACCCGTTCGAATAGAAATTGAGAAAGCCGGATACTATGTAAAGTAAAAAGGGAATAAATTTACATTATAAATTAATTATTTTTTAATCTATTAAACAGTTTTGTCATCATGAAAACAACCAGCCTCCTCGCTCTATCCTGTACAGTATTATTGTTTGCCTGTGTTAGCCCGAAAAAACTCAGACAGTCGGAAGAAAAATACAATCAACTGAATGGTGCGTATTTAGAACTGCAACAGAAGTACCGCGACTGCCAGGGAAATTTGAGCGCTTCAGACGATGAAATCAAAGGCCTTCAAAATCAAAAAAGTATTCTGGTAGGGCAAATTGGTGACTTAAACAAGCAGGTAGATTTTTTGAAACAAAACAATACACAGGTATTGAATCAATTAAAAGATTTGTCGGTTATTTCGGCATCTCAGGCAGAAAGTATTAAAAAATCAATGGATAATATGAGTTCTAAAGACAGTTACATACAACAATTACAAACCACTATTGCACAAAAGGATTCCATGAATATGGCATTGGTGATGAATTTAAAAGGCGTATTAGGTAATTTAGAGGATAGTGATATTAATATTAAAGTTGATAAAGATGTAGTGTACATTGATATTT
>JABAHQ010003918.1_pt2 | contig 11376 bp, 9 predicted proteins | sample 7062091 | NCBI WGS metagenome assembly JABAHQ01 (sample SAMN14534359, study PRJNA622989) | marine sediment metagenome | biome: marine biome [ENVO:00000428]; feature: marine pelagic biome [ENVO:01000023]; material: deep marine sediment [ENVO:00002113] | place: India: Gulf of Kutch | collected...
CTTCCCGGGGTGCTGATCCAGACCCGGCCGAAGCGGCGCTATCTCGGGGGTCGTGCTACCTCCCACGTGATCGGGTACGTGGGTGAGGTCACCGCCCGGGAGCTGGAGGACCCCCGCTTCCGAGGCTACGAGCAGGGGATGGTCGTGGGGAAGGAGGGGGTGGAGCGGAAGTACGAGACGACCCTCCAGGGCACCCAGGGGGTCCGCTACGTGGAGGTGGACGCCCTGGGCCGGGTCGTCGGCTCGTTCCGGGGGGTCTCGGAGACCCCGGCCCGGGAGGGCGACGACGTCCACCTGAATCTGGACCTCGAGCTCCAGCGCTGGGTCGATCGGATCTTCCCCGACACGATGCGGGGCGCCGTGGTCGCCCTGGATGCCCGTGACGGCGGGGTCCTCGCGCTCTACTCGAGCCCGACCTTCGATCCCAACGCCTTCGTCGGCGGGATCGATCCCGACCTCTGGCGTCGCCTGAACGGGGATCCGGCCCAGCCCCTCTTCAACCGCGCGGTCCAGGGCCTCTACCCCCCCGCGTCCACCTGGAAGCTGGCCGCCGCGGCGATCGCCCTCGAGGTGGGGGCCGTGCGCCCCGACGAGCTGATGCCCGAGCCGTGCCGGGGCGGCATCTGGTTCGGGAACCGATACTTTCGCTGCTGGAAGCCCGAGGGACACGGGGCCCTGGACCTGGCCGGGGCGATCCGGAACTCCTGCGACGTCTATTTCTATCAGCTGGGTCTCGCCGTGGGGCTGGAGCGGCTCCTCGACCAGGGCACCCGGGTGGGCTTCAGCCGCCGCAGCGGGATCGATCTCCCCCAGGAGGCCGAGGGGATCTTCCCCGAGGACGCCTCCTTCTGGGAGCGCCGCTTCGGCGACCCGCCCACCGAAGCCGAGGCCCTGAACCTGGCGATCGGCCAGGGCCCCAACTCCCAGACGCCCCTCAAGATGGCCCAGTTCTACCTGGCCCTGGCCCGGGACGGCACGGCTCCGGCTCCCCGGGTCGTGGGAGAGGCGGAGCCGGACGAGGGGTGGAGCCTCGATCTGGCTCCCAGCAGCCTCGAGGCCGTCCGGGAGGGGCTGCGGGGGGTCGTGGCCCCGGGGGGGACGGCGTTCCTCTCCTCCCTGGAGCACTGGGACTTCATCGGCAAGACGGGCACCGGGCAGAACGCCCAGGATCCCGAGCGGGATCACGCCTGGTTCGTGGGGATGGCGGGCCCCCCCGGGGAGCGCACCGAGGTGGTGGTGGCGGTGCTGGTGGAGTTCGGTGAGAGCGGATCGGGGACCGCCGCGCCGCTGGTGGCCAAGACCGCGGACTTCTATCTGCGCACCGAGCACGGGATGGAGGTGGACACGGTCCAGACCCTGGGCGAGCACTGGCGGACCGGGACCCCGGCGCCCTGGGGTGCCCGGCGCCTCCGGGCGTACCGGGCGGCGGCCGAGGCGGATTCGGCCGCGGCCGGTGCGAGCGCGCGGGAGGCGGCCGCCCCCGACGCGGCGGCGGATTCCGCCGGGGGAAGGACGGACGACGCCCCTCCGTCCGGACGACGGCCCGGGGGCGGGCGGTGACGGGTCTCCTTCGGAGGTGGCTCCGGGATCCGCCCCTCTTCGCCGCCGCGTTCGTCCTCTCGGCCTTCGGCGTGGCGATGATCTACTCCGCCGGGGTGCTCAACGTCCCCAGCCCGGTGACCGAGGGGGCCTGGATCCGACAGGTGGTCTGGTTCGGACTCGCCCTGGGGGCGTTCGCCGTGGTCAGCCGGGTTCCCCTGCGCTGGATCGAGTGGGCGGCGCTGCCCTCCTACGCCCTCTCCCTGGTCCTCCTCGCGGCCACGCTGGTGGTGGGGACGGGGCGGGGGACCTCACAGGGCGTGAAGAGTTGGCTCACCGTGGGCGGCTTCAGCTTCCAGCCGGCCGAGCTTGCGAAGATCGCCACCGTCCTGGCCCTCGCCCGCCTCCTCTCCACCTGGGAGGGGCCGCCCCAGAACCTCCGGGACCTGCTCGCCCCGTCGGCCCTGGTGGCCCTGCCCCTGGGCCTCGTGATCCTCCAGCCCGATCTCGGGACCGCCCTGGCCTTCCTCGGGATCTTCTTCGCGGTCCTCCACTGGGCCGGCGCCCCCTTCGCGTTCCACGTCCTCCTGGCGAGCCCCGCCTTCGGCCTGATCCTGAGCTTCAACACGATGCTCTGGTCGGTCTACATCGTGGCGCTGGCCGGCTTCCTCTACCTCTGGCGGTACCGCCTGTACCTGGTGGAGTCCGTTGCGGTGGTCCTGGCCAACCTGGCGGCGGGGACGGTGGCACAGCCGCTGTGGAGGTCCCTTGCCGATTACCAGCGGAACCGGCTCCTGGTCTTCCTCGACCCGGGGGTGGACCCCCGGGGGGCCGGGTGGCACCTCATCCAGTCGAAGGTGGCGATCGGGAGCGGGGGGCTGACGGGGAAGGGGTTCACCCTGGGCACGCAGAAGCGCCTGGACTTCCTTCCGGAGCAGCACACCGACTTCATCTTCAGCGTGGTGGGCGAGGAGCTGGGCTTCGTGGGCACCTCCCTGGCGATCCTCGTCTTTGCCTACATCCTGATCCGTCTCGTGCGCCTGGCGGAGCGCTCCGCCGATCCCTTTGCCGGGCTCGTGATCTTCGGTATCTTCGGGGCCTGGATCGTCCACATCTTCGTGAATATCGGGATGACTGCCGGTCTGGTCCCGGTCACCGGGATCCCGCTTCCCTTCGTCAGCTACGGCGGGTCTTTCCTCCTGATGTCGTGGATCGCCGTGGCCACGGCGGCGCGGCTCGCCCACGAGGAGTCGTGACCCGGCCACGGAGGGCCGACCCCTCGGGCACCCGAGCATCCGAACGAGGCGGAGCGATGGCCTGGTTCCGCAAAGACAAGGAACCGCTGAAGGCGTCGGAGAAGCGGGATCTCCCCCCCGACGTGTTCGACAAGTGCGAGGGGTGCGGTGAGATCGTCTATCGGGAGAAGCTCGCCCAGAACCTCTGGGTCTGTCCCCACTGCGACTTCCACACCCGCATCGCACCGGACCGGTACCTGGAGGTCCTCCTGGACGAGGGCACGTTCCGGGAGCGGGACACCGAGATCCGGAGCGCCGATCCCCTGGGGTTCACCGACCTGAAGCCGTATCGCGAGCGGTTGGAGGCCGCGGCCCGGAAGGTGGGGCGCAACGAGGCCGTGGTGACGGGCGACGGGGAGGTGGAGGGGATCCCCGTCTGCGTGGCCGTCATGGACTTCCGCTTCATCGGGGGCTCCATGGGCTCGGTTGTGGGGGAGAAGATCGCCCGGATCGGGCGAAGGGCCCTGGACAGGGAGGTCCCCCTCCTCATCGTGAGCGCCTCGGGCGGCGCCCGCATGATGGAGGGGATCTTCTCCCTCATGCAGATGGCGAAGACCTCGGCGGTCCTGACCCGGCTCCACGAGGCGGGGATCCCCTTCCTGTCGATCCTCACCGATCCCACCACGGGGGGCGTCACCGCCTCCTACGCCATGCTCGGCGACGTGAACCTGGCCGAGCCCGGCGCCCTCATCGGCTTCGCCGGGCCCCGGGTCATCGAGGAGACCATCCGGCAGGAGCTGCCCGAGGGCTTCCAGCGGGCGGAGTTCCTCCTGGAGCACGGAATGGTGGACCGGGTGGTGGACCGCCGGGAGATGAGGGAGACGGTGGCGCTCGTCCTCCGCCACCTGTGGGCCGGATGGAGCGAACCGGAGGCGTGAGCCGGGCCGGCTCGCGCTCCCTCGTCTCTCCCCACCGTCTGGACGTACCGGGCTCCGACCCCCTGGCGGCCCGCCTCTTCCCCCCGCTTCCCCGGGAGGCGGAGTGGGAGCTGGTCCGGGTCGAGCGCCTCCTCTCCGAGGCCGGCGATCCCCACCTCGCCTATCCCTCGCTCCACGTGGGCGGGACGAACGGCAAGGGCTCGGTGGCGGCCCTCCTGGCCTCGGTGCTCGGGCGGCGGGGCCTCCGGGTCGGGCTCTACACCTCCCCCCACCTCATCAGCTTCCGGGAGCGGTACTCGGTGGACGGTCGGCCCGCCGCGGCGGCGGACCTCCTGGCGGCGGCGGCCTCCCTCCGCGCCGGGATCGTGTCCCACGGCCTCACCTTCTTCGAGGCCGCCACGGTCCTCGCCTTCGAGCTCTTCCGCCGGGAAGGGGTCGAGGTGGCCGTGGTCGAGGTGGGCCTGGGTGGTCGGCTCGACGCGACGAACGTGCTTCGGCCCGAGGTGGCCTCGGTCACCAACGTGGCACGGGACCACGCCGAGTACCTGGGGTCCGAGCTCGTCGAGATCGCCCGGGAGAAGGGCGGGATCGCGAAGCCGGGCGTCCCCTTCGTCACCACCGAGACCGATCCCCGGATCCTCGAGGTGCTCCGCTCGGTGGCCCTGGAGCGAGGGGCGGAGTTCCACGCCGTCGACCCGGCCCGGGAGCTGGAGGGGGTGGAGACGGGCCCGGGGGGCACGACGTTCGAGGCGCCCACGGGAGGGTGGGGCCGGCTCCGGGTGCGGCTCCCGCTGGCCGGGCGCCATCAGGCCGTGAACGGGCTCCTGGCGCTCCGGGTCCTGGAGCTCGCGGGACCCCGGCTGCGGCCGGAGGCGGACGAGCTCCTGGAGGGTCTCTCGGCCGTGCGCTGGCCGGGCCGCTTCCAGGTGGAGCGGGCCCGTGGCCGCACCTGGGTCCTGGACGTGGCCCACAACCCGGCCGGGGTCCGGACCCTGGCCGGTGCCCTGCACGAGCTGGGTCCGCCGCGGCCCCGGGCGGTCCTGGTGGGAATCCTGGGGGACAAGGAGTGGAAGGAGATGCTGCCGCCCCTCTTTTCCGACGCCGACGCGGCGATCCTGACCCAGCCCCCGGCCGCGCCGGAGCATCGGCGCTGGGACCCCGGCGCGGCCCTCGCCGAGGTCGAGCCACCACCGCGCGTCGAGATCGTCCCCGATTTCGTAAGCGCGCTGGAGCGGGCCGTGGAGGAGTCCGCCCCCGGGGGCACCGTTGTGGTCACGGGCTCCCATTACACCGTGGGAGCCGCCCTCCGGGCCCTGGGTCGGGCCCCCCACCCCTCGCCTTGATCGCCCCTCGGGCTTTCGCCACATTCGCGGCCGTCATGACGAACGGAACGTCGTTCGCGAGGCTTCCGGGGTTCAGGGATTTCCTCCCGGCGGACTTCGCCCTCCGATCCCACATCTTCGGAGCGTGGCGCCGGGTCTCCCGGCGCTACGGCTTTCGGGAGTACGACGGTCCCCCCCTGGAGCCCCTGGAGCTCTACACGGAGAAGAGCGGGGCCGAGATCGTGGAGCAGCTCTACCACTTCACGGACAAGGGGGACCGGGAGGTGGCGCTCCGGCCGGAGATGACCCCCTCCCTGGCCCGGATCCTCGGCGCCCACAGCCGGTCCATGCCCAAGCCGATCCGGTGGTTCTGCCTCCCCCAGCTCTTCCGCTACGAGCGGCAGCAGCGGGGTCGCCTCCGGGAGCACTTCCAGTGGAACGTGGACGTGGTGGGCGAGGACGGGGTGGGGGCCGACGCCGAGGTCCTGGCCGTGGCCGTGGACGGGCTCCGGGAGCTCGGGCTCGGGGAGATGGATTTCCGGGCGAGGCTCTCGGACCGCCGGCTCCTCTCGGCGGTGCTCCGGGAGATCGGGGTGCCCGACGACCGTCTCGTCCCGGTCTATTCCGCGGTGGACAAGCTGGAGCGGGAGGGTCGGGAGAGGACCGGCGAGAAGCTCGTGGAGGAGGCCGGGGTCTCCGAGGACGATGCCCGGGAGGTCCTCGCCCTCTTCGCCGTCCCGGGCCTGGAGGGCGTGATCGACCGGTTCGGCGACGCGGAGCCGGTGGCGCGGGCCGCGGACCGGATCCAGGAGCTCCTCGAGATCCTGGATCGTCTGGGCGTGGGCGACTTCGTGGCCTTCGACCTGACGATCGTCCGGGGGCTCGCCTACTACACCGGGATCGTCTTCGAGCTCTTCGACGCCCGTGGCGAGCTCCGGGCGATCTGCGGAGGCGGTCGCTACGATCGCCTTCTCGAGTGGGCGGGGGGCGAGTCCCTCCCGGCCGTGGGGTTCGGCATGGGGGACGTGGTCCTCTCCGAGCTCCTCGAGGAGCGGGGCCTGGTGCCCGAGTCGGACCCGTCGGTGGATCTCTTCGTGGTGGCGATCACCCCCGACGAGCGGCCCCTGGCCCTGGACGTGGCCCGGGCCCAGCGGGAACGCGGCAGGAGCGTGGTGTATGCCCTCTCCGGGCAGTCGGTGAGAAAGCAGTTCTCCCAGGCCGCGTCGGCCGGCGCCCGGGAGGTCGTCGTCCTGGGACCCGACGAGGTGAGCCGGGAGGTGGCCGTGATCCGGGAGATGGAGAGCGGTGAGGAGCGGGAGGTCGCCCTACGGAGCCTCCTGGACGGGGAGCGTCCATGAGCAAGCAGGAGGATCTGGCCCGAGAGGTGATGGCCCGGGCGATCCGGCGCCTCAACATCCTCGAATATCTGATCCTGGGCGCCGCTGCGGCCCTGGCGACCGGGGCGGGAGCGGCGACGGCGTGGGTCCTGAGCGCGACCCTCGACGCCCCCTTCCGACTCTCCTGGCTGGTGTCCTCGATCCTCTTCTTCGGGATCCCGGGGGCCCTGGTCTACGGCCGTGAGGTCCTGAGCGCGCGCCGACGCGACGAAGACGAGAAACGTCAGAACACGGGACGGGCGGATGGCGGATGACAAGGGTCTGACTCCCAGGGCGGAGGACTTCAGCGCCTGGTACAACGAGGTGGTCCTCCGGGCCGAGCTGGCCGACTACTCCCCGGTGCGGGGCAGCATGGTCATCCGGCCGTGGGGCTACGGGATCTGGGAGCGGATGCAGCGCGCCCTGGACGACATGTTCAAGGAGACGGGGCACGAGAACGCCTACTTCCCGCTCCTGATCCCCATGTCGTTCATCGAGAAGGAGAAGGAGCACGTGGAGGGCTTCAGGCCCGAGCTGGCGGTGGTGACCCACGCCGGCGGCGAGGAGCTGGGCGAGCCCCTGGCGATCCGCCCCACGTCGGAGACGATCATCTACTCGATGTACGCCAAGTGGGTCCAGAGCTACCGGGACCTCCCGATCCTGCTGAACCAGTGGGCCAACGTCATGCGCTGGGAGCTGCGGACGCGGCTCTTCCTCCGCACCGCGGAGTTCCTCTGGCAGGAGGGCCACACCGCCCACGCCACCGCCGAGGAGGCCGAGGAGCACACCCGGCGCATGCTGGGGGTCTACCGGACCTTCATGGAGGAGTGGATCGCCATGCCCGTGGTGACGGGCCTGAAGTCGGAGTCGGAGAAGTTCGCCGGGGCCGTGCGGAGCTACGCCCTGGAGGCGCTGATGCAGGACAACAAGGCCCTCCAGGCGGGCACCTCCCACTTCCTCGGCCAGAACTTCTCCCGGCAGTTCGAGCTGACCTTCCAGAGCGAGGAGGGGCAGGAGGAGTACGCCTGGAACACCTCGTGGGGCGTCTCCACCCGCCTGGTGGGCGGCCTGGTCATGACCCACGGCGACGACGTGGGGATCGTGGTGCCGCCCCGCCTGGCCCCCTCCCAGGTCGTCATCGTGCCGATCTGGCGAAAGGAGGACGAGGGAGCCCGGGTGCGGGAGAAGGCGGAGGAGGTGCGTCGGCGCCTCGAGGACGAGGGCGTCCGGGTGCGGATCGACGACCGGGAGAACCAGACCCCGGGCGCCAAGTTCTGGGAGTGGGAGCGGAAGGGGGTCCCCTTCCGGATCGAGATCGGTCCCCGGGACCTGGAGAAGGAGCAGCTCGTCCTGGTGAGCCGGGTTCAGTTCGACGAGGAAGAGAAGCGGAAGGACTTCCTGCCGATCGACCAAGGCGTGGCGATGTTGCCCGAGCGTCTGGACACCTTCCAGGACCGCCTGCTGGAGCGCGCCCGAGCCCGGCGGGAGGAGCACACGGTCCGGGGGGTGTCGTCGATCGGCGAGCTGGGCGAGGCCCTGGAAGGGGGCGCGGGCTTCGTGTACTCGGGCTGGAGCGGGGATCCGGCCGTGGAGGATCGGGTCAAGGAGGAGACGAAGGCCACGATCCGGGTGATCCCCGATCCCGAGTTCCGCTCCGAGACTCCGCCCGAGACCTGCGTCGGAGGGGGCGGGGCGGAGATGGAGGTGGTGTGGGCTCGGGCGTACTGACGAGGTCGGCGGACGGTCGGACGTCTCCGGCCCCGGCGGATGCCCCGAGTTCGCGGGTGCGCCCCGGGGCGGTCGGGGCCGGCGAGGGCGGGCGTTGCCCCTCCTGATCGAAGCCTTTCCCCGGCGAGACGGGGAGCTCCGCTGCGGGAGCCTGACGGTGAAGGAGGTGGCCCGGGATTTCGGGACGCCCCTCTACCTCTACGACGCGGCGGTGATCGACGATCGGGTACGAGCCTTCCAGGAGGCGTTCCACGAGGTGGACCTCCTCCTGGCCTATTCGGTGAAGGCGAACGGGAGCCTCGCCCTCCTGAACCGCCTGAGCCGTCTCGGCTGTGGCGCCGACATCGTGAGCGGCGGCGAGCTCTTCCGGGCTCTCCGGGCGGGAATTCCCGCCGACCGGATCGTCTTCGCCGGGGTGGGCAAGACGGCGGGGGAGCTGGAGTCCGCCCTGGAGGCGGGAATCCGGGCGATCCACGTGGAGAGCGAGGCCGAGCTCCACCTCCTCGAGGCGCTGGCGCGGGGGGCGGGGCGCGTGGCTCCGGTGTCGATCCGGATCAACCCCGACATCCTGGCTCCGACGCCCCACGAGTACACCCGGACGGGGCACGCTGCGTCGAAGTTCGGCGTTCCGGTCCCGGCGGCCCTGGAGCTCTATCGCTGGGCGGCCGAGCGCGATGCGCTGGCGATCAAGGGCGTGGACGTCCACCTCGGGTCCCAGATCGACCAGGTGGAGCCCTACGTGCAGGCTCTGGAGGGGGCCCTGGACGTGCTGAAGGAGCTGCGGGACCTGGACACGAGCCCCGACTACGTGGATCTGGGGGGCGGATTCGGCGTCCCCTACCGCGGGGACGGCCACCTGGGACCCGAGGCCCTCGCCGAGGCGGTCGTGCCGCGGGTCCGGGAGGCGGATGTGTCGCTGATCCTGGAGCCGGGGCGGGGGGTGACCGCCGAGGCGGGGATCCTGGTGACGCGGGTCCTCCACGTGAAGGAGCAGGGGGGCAGGACCTTCGTGATCACCGACGCGGGGATGACCGACCTGCTCCGGCCGAGCCACTACGCGGGTGTGCACCCCATCGAGCCCGTGATCGAGCCCCGGGGTCGGGAGACCCGGATGGTGGACGTCGTGGGCCCCCTGTGCGAGAACGGAGATTTCCTGGGGAGGGAGAGGGAGCTGCCCCTGCCCCTCCCCGGTGAGCTCCTGGCGGTGAAGGTGGCCGGCGCGTACGGATTCGTCATGGCGATGAACTACAACGGCCGGCCCCGGCCTCCGGAGGTGCTTGTGGACGGGGACCGGGCGGTCCTGATCCGGAAGCGGGAGCGCTACGAGGACCTGGTCCGGGGCGAGGTGGTTCCCACGCCGACCCGGGTCGGCGCGAGACCGGAGGGGTGAGCGTGAGCCACGAGTGCCGGGTGGGGTCCCCGGCCGAGACGAGACCGGAGAGGTGAGCGTGAGCCACGAGCACGACCGGATCCTGATCCTCGACTACGGATCCCAGTTCACCCAGCTCATCGCCCGGCGGATCCGGGAGGAGCGGGTCTACTGCGAGATCCATCCGCCCACGGCCGGGCTGGAGTGGATCCGGGAGTGGGAGCCCAGGGGGATCGTGCTCTCGGGAGGCCCGAGCTCCGTCTACGGGGACGAGGTCCCCGGGGCCGAGCCCGAGCTACTGGAGCTGGGCGTCCCGATTCTGGGGATCTGCTACGGGATGCAGCTCGTGGCCCACCTGGAGGGCGGCGACGTCCAGCACGGCCGCAGGGAGTACGGTCGGGCCGAGCTCCGGATCTCCGAGACCGACGAGCTCTTCGACGGCTTCGATCCCGCCGAGCCTCTCACCGTGTGGTCCTCCCACGGCGACCACGTGGACACCCCTCCCGCCGGGTACCGGACCCTGGCCTCCACGTCGTTCCTTCCCGTGGCCGCGTTCCGGGCCGAGGACCGGCCGATCTTCGGCGTCCAGTTCCACCCCGAGGTGGCCCACACGCCCCGGGGCGACGAGATCCTCTCCAACTTCCTCTTCCGGATCTGCGGCTGCCGTCCCACCTGGACCGCCGGCGCCTTCATCGAGGACACGGTGGAGGAGATCGCCCGCCAGGTCGGGGAGAAGAGCGCGATCTGCGGCCTCTCGGGAGGGGTGGACTCTTCGGTGGCCGCCACCCTGGTCCACCGGGCGATGGGGGACCGCCTCACGTGCATCTTCGTGGACACCGGGCTGCTCCGGAAGGGAGAGCGGGAGGGCGTGGAGCGGACCTTCCGGAAGCACATGGGCATCCGCCTCGTGGTGGAGGACGCGGCCGACGAGTTCCTGGCGGAACTCGAGGGCGTGGGCGATCCCGAGGAGAAGCGTCGAAGGATCGGCCACACCTTCATCCGGGTCTTCGAGCGGGTGGCCCGGGAGGCGGGCACCGACGCCGAGTTCCTCGTCCAGGGGACCCTCTACCCCGACGTCATCGAGTCCACCGCGGTTCGGGGCCCGTCGGCGACGATCAAGACCCACCACAACGTGGGCGGGCTCCCCGAGGAGGTCCCCTTCGAGCTGGTGGAGCCCCTGCGGGAGCTCTTCAAGGACGAGGTGCGGCAGGTGGGCCGGGAGCTGGGGCTTCCCGAGGAGTTCGTCGGCCGTCATCCCTTCCCGGGACCGGGCCTGGCGGTGCGGATCCTGGGCGAGATCACCCCCGAGCGCCTGGCCGTGCTGCGGGAGGCCGACGCGATCTACCTGGAGGAGATCCGGGCCGCGGGTCTGTACGACGAGATCTGGCAGGCCTTCGCCGTGCTCCTCCCCGTGCGGGCCGTGGGGGTCATGGGCGACGCCCGGACGTACGAGAACGTGATCGCCCTCCGGGCCGTGACCTCCCGGGACGGGATGACCGCCGACTGGTTCCAGTTCCCCCACGAGGTCCTGGGCCGGATCTCCACCCGGATCATCAACGAGGTGGCCGGGGTGAACCGGGTGACGTACGACGTGAGCTCCAAGCCGCCGGCGACGATCGAGTGGGAGTAAGGGAGATGGGGAGGAAGTTGGGCTGATGCGGGGGGGGATTGGCGTGTCCCCCGGCCGGAGACATTTGATCTGATGGAAGGCGTGTCCGCTGATCGGGGGCGTTTCATCTGATCGGAGGCGTTTCCGCTGACCGGAGGCGTTTCCGCTGAAACGCGGGGGCGGCGGGATGCTCGGTCGGGCGGGGGGCCGCCGTGCCGGGTCCTCGCCGGGGCGTGGGGCGTCTCCAGCCCGGTCCCGGC